>ENA-UPTA01000564-UPTA01000564.1-activated-sludge-metagenome-genome-assembly--contig:-NODE-564-length-42858-cov-20.299231_pt1 | contig 42858 bp, 32 predicted proteins | sample MGYA00238184_ERZ773361 | MGnify/ENA primary metagenome ERZ773361 (study PRJEB29100, sample SAMN05720205) | activated sludge metagenome | isolation source: anaerobic digester from wastewater... | reverse complement strand
CGCCTGGATGGTCGCCGGGTTGAGTTCAGTGCACCGGATATGCCTGCCGCCTACCGCAGTTTCCGGGCTGTGGTTGCCCTGGCTGGGCGATAGCTGCCGTTGATCATAAAGATCAGCCGGATTGGGCAGGCTTGCGCGCAGATACAAGCGCGCTGTATACTTGCGCCTTCCCCAGCCATCCACTGCTGGTTGTGCGCACCACGCTCACCTGGATAAAACCGGCTTCCCGAATCAGGTCCAGATATTCGGTTTCCGGCAATGCACCGGAAACGCATCCTGCCCATTCGTCATGATTCAGTCTCAGTTCGACCGGGATGGATTGATCCATTACCACATCGCTGACTTCCAACCGTCCGCCTGGTTTAAGAACCCGATATGCTTCCAGAAACACCTGTCCCTTGTCTTCGCAAAGGTTGATAACACAATTCGAGAAGATTACATCAACGGAATGATCCTCCACTGGTAATTGCTCGGCATGACCCCGCCGGAATTCAACATTGGTGATTCCCGCCTTGCGAGCGGTGGAGCGCGCTCTGCCAAGCATGGCAGGCGTCATATCCACGCCAATGACCCTGCCGGATTGCCCCACCTTTTGGGCTGCCAGGAAGGCATCCATCCCGCCGCCGCTGCCAATGTCCAGAACCACTTCGCCGGGAACAAGGTTTGCCAGTGCAGTGGGGTTGCCACAACCCAATGCAATTTCAGCTGCATCCGTGGGTACAAGGCTTACTTCCTCGCTTGAGTACCCGGTGGAAAACAACATGTTTTGGGTGGGCAGGTAACCATCACTGGAACAGCACGACTGCGAGGAACTGGACCCACCACAACAGCCTGTGCTTTGCTTTACACGGTTGCCATATGCCTCCTGGACTGCATCACTCATCCGGATGCGCCTGGTCCCTGTTGCCATTCCCTGTCCGGATGCATCCAATCGCCTGGTGATGAGATTGACAAGGTCCGCCTCCTGGAACCAGGTGCGAAATTGATCCGGTTTGGGTGGGCAATTCTCCAGGATCACAAGCCGCCCGCCTGGAACCAACACCCGACCCAGTTCCTGTAGAGATTCGATTGGATGTTCATTGAGAAAATTGGATGCAAAAACAATATCCACGCTTTCCTCCAGCAGCGGGAGGGGAAATCCGGTATATGCAAGCTGCTCCAATTTGTTGCTGGATTGATTGGCGGACTGGGCACTGGTTTCGGGATCCAGTACATAGATACGCCGGACCAGCGGAGTCAACCGGGCGGCAATTTCATTTCTTCCCTCGCCAATCACTGCGACAAGATTGCCGGGCAGCAGGTATGCTTTTGCCAGAATTTTCTTCCAGGATGCTTCAGAAAATGCTTCCGCCTGGCTTGGCGTGGATGGATGCTGGTAAGACATATGGTTTCCTTTCCGATTGCTAACAACAAGTTGGGTTTGAAAAATCTTCAGGGAGGGTCTGGCAGCACTGGGGCAGCCAGTTTTCAATTTGTCCTTTCAGCCAGCGGATGCCTGATTCATCCAGACAGTAACAGGTGGCTGGACCGTCCACTTCTCCAATGACCAAACCTGCCTCCCGCAGCACTTTTAAATGCTGGCTGATGGTGGACTGCGCCAGGGCAGTGAATTCAACGATCTCACCCGTAATGCAGGTTTGTTTTTCTGCCAGGATTTGCATGATTTGAAAACGCACCGGGTTTCCCAGCGCTTTTAACATGCGGGCAAGGCGCTGCTCTTCGTTGGATAGATCGGATATATTCGCCCGGAGATTCATTTTGCAGTCTTCCTTATATCGTAATTTTACGATATAGCGATTGTACCGTCAATCCCAATCCTTGATTTTGTTATCAGGTATAATTTAACCATCCCCCTCACTGAAGGACCAACATGACATCCCAGAATAAAATCCTCCGCTTCACCATGTTTGGTTTATTGTATTTCACCCAGGGCACCATCCTGGGGTATTTTGCCTCACTCAACGCCATCTACCTGTTAAAAAATGGCTTGAGCATTGCCGATGTGGGCATCTTCAGCACCATTGCCCTCATCCCCTTTATTATCAAGATCCTGTTTGGCATCCTCAGCGACCGTTACAACTTCCTGGGCTGGGGACACCGCAAGCCGTACATCGTCATGGGTTTGTTGGTCCAGTTCATCTGCCTGATTGTGGTGATGTTCATCAATCCGGGCACGCAGTACTGGCTGTTTGTTGGGATTGCCTTCCTGCTCCAGCTTGGGATGGCGTTTTACGATACCTGCACCGATGGGTTGGCGCTGGATGTGACCCCGGCGGACGAGAAGGGCATCCTGCAGGGCTTCATGGTTGGGGGTCGCTCCATTGGCGTAATTGTTGCCGCCTCGGTGGCGGGCATCATCGCCGAGTCTTCCTGGCAGGGTGTGTTTCTCTTCCTTGCCGCCCTGACCCTGCTGCCGTTCCTGCTGCTCTTCTTTATCAAAGAACCGGAGCGCACTCCGGGAACGCGTTTCAACTGGGGCGCTTTCCGGGCGTTTAAAAAACCGGTTGTGTTGTTGGTTGCAGCCATCGGCTTGATTGTCTTCCTGGTTATTGTGGGTGCCAACCAGCTTGTCAACCCCTCCCTCTCCACGCGGCTGGGAATTTCCACCAGCACTGCCGGGCTGCTGACCACCCTGTGGGGGATTGGCTGTGTTGCCGGGGCATTGGCTGGCGGGCGCCTGATGGACCGGCTTGGCGGGAAACGCGCCCTCTGGCTGTCCATCCTTTCGGTGGCGGTGACCATGGTATTGATCGCCATCATCCCTTCGCTGGTTGTTGCCTACCTGGTGGTGATCCTTTTTGGCGTGGCATACGGCGCTTCGCAGGCGATCTACTTTGCGCTGGCAATGCAGGTGACGGATGGAACCATTGCCGCTTCCATGTATTCCATCCTGATGGCGGTCACCAATGTGGGGCAGGGGATTGGCTTGGGGCTGGGCGGTGGTCTGGCGGATGCGGCTGGCTACCCGGCGGCTTTCCTTGCCTTTGGCGGCATCATCTTCCTGGCAGTGCCGTTTGTCATTGCCCTCTACCGGCGCTTCCGACCCCGCACCACGGAGGACATATTTCAGGCGGAGTTATAGGAAAACAAAACCGGGGCTGGTTATCCAGCCCCGGTTTCTTGATGGTTTGATTTTACGCCGCTTTTGCCTGGGCAACGATTGCCGCAAAGGTTTGCGGATCGCGCACCGCCAGGTCAGCCAGCATCTTGCGGTTGATGGTAATGTTTGCCTTCCGCATCAGGTAGACAAACTGGCTGTAGCTCAGCCCGTTGAGGCGGGCGGCGGCGTTGATGCGCACAATCCACAACCGGCGCAGGTCGCGCTTGCGCATCCGGCGGTCGCGGGTGGCATACCACATGCTCTTCAGCCGGGCTTCCTGGGCGCGGCGGAACAACAGGTGTCGTGAACCAAAGTAACCCTGGTTCAGCTTCAATACTTTTTTGTGACGCAGATGACCTTTGGGGCCACCTTTCACACGTGCCATGGTTGATTACTCCTTTGCGGTCCCCTGGGCGCCGGTGGGTCTCACCCGTTGCATGCACCCAGCAGCCGCACAATCAAAACGGATACGATGGCGCGAAACGCCTACTCCTCCATGTTGGGGGCGAGGCGGCGGACGCGCTTGATGATCTTCTTTCCTTCCACCGGGATCATCTCGGTGAAGAGGGCTGCGGTGCGCTTGGGGGTGCGGCGGCGCAGATGGCTTTTGCCGCCCTTGGTGCGCACAAGAAGACCCGACCCGGTCAGGCGGAACCGCTTGGAGGTTGCCTTATGGGTCTTCAGTTTGAGTTTACCTGAGGTTTTCGCCTTGCGAGGCACAGTAGTACTCCTCTCTTACCAGTTACGGAAATGAAGCGGCTCTGCAGCCGCGAGTGGCTATTATACCAGAAGAATCGATTCTGGGAAGAGGAATTTTTTTGACAAATCCCCCTTGCTGTGTTAAAATCCGTCCGTTGCCAGATGATACCAGCCGGACAATCTTCTTAAGGTTGATTGCAAGTCATCTGGACTGATGAAGAACCCATCAAGCTGCCCTGGCTGGTTGCCGGGGCGGTTTGCTTAAAAAGAAAGAGTATATTGTCAGGATTATGAAACGTAACATATTAAAAATTACCCCCCTGGGTGGTCTGGGGGAAGTTGGACGGAACTGCATGGTCTATGAATACGGCGAGAACATCCTCGTCGTGGATAGCGGTTTGATGTTCCCCGAAAATGACATGCTGGGCGTGGACTATATCATCCCGGATTTCACCTACCTGGTTCAGAACCGCAGCAAGGTGCGCGGCATTATCATCACCCACGGTCACGAGGATCACACGGGTGCGCTGCCCCACCTGCTGGCGGAGGTGCAGGCGCCCATCTACTCCACGCCGCTGACGCAGGGAATGCTGGAAGTGAAGCTGGCGAAGCACGGGCTGGCACAAAAAGCCGATCTCCGTACGGTGCATGCCGGTGAGACCATCAATATCGGTCCCTTCAAGGTGCATCTTTTTCATGTCTGCCATTCCATCCCCGATGGCGTGGGGTTGGGTATTGAAACCCCTGCCGGGATGATCATCCATTCCAGCGACTACAAGTTTGACCATACTCCGGTGGATGGCTGGCCCAGCGATTATGCCCGCCTGGCAGAGCTTTCCCGCGGCGGTGTGCTGGCATTGCTGGCGGATTCCACCAATGCGGAGCGTCCGGGTTGGACGCCATCCGAGAAAGTGGTGGATGCCGCCCTCAACCGGGTCTTTGACCGGGCGCCCGGGCGCATCATCATTGCGTCGTTTGCCTCGCTCATCTCCCGGATGCAGCAGGTGGCGGCAGTCGCCGAATCGCACGGGCGCAAGCTGGCGTTTGTTGGCACATCCATGCAGGATAATGTGAAAATTGCCCGCAAGCTGGGCTACCTGAAATTCCCCGATTCCCTGGTGGTCTCGATTGAACAGGCGCTCAACCTGCCCCCTGCCGAGGTTGCCATTATGGTGACCGGCTCGCAGGGAGAGCCAACCTCAATCCTCGGGCGGCTTTCCACGACCCGCAACCGGCTCTTTGATGTCGTCCCCGGCGATACCATCGTCCTGTCTTCTCATCCCATCCCCGGCAACGAGGAGAATGTTTACCGCACCATCAACCGTCTCTTTGCACTTGGTGCGGATGTGATCTACGAGGCAATTGCCCCGGTGCATGTTTCGGGTCATGCCAGCCAGGAGGAAATGAAACTCCTGCTGCACCTCACCCGTCCGCAGTTTGTTGTCCCGGTGCATGGGGAATTGCGCCACCTGAAACAACATGCCCTGCTGGCACAGCAGGTGGGTGTCCCGGCGGAAAACATTGCGGTGATCGAAAACGGTCAATCCATTGAGTTTGTGGACGGCGCAATGAAGCTGGGCGGGCGCGTCCCCACCCCCTATGTCTTTGTGGACAGCTCCGGTGTGGCTGGCATCAGCGAGGATGTGATGCGCGAGCGCGAGAAGCTCTCCCAGGATGGTGTTGTCATGGTTGGCGTGGTGGTGGACCGCTTTACCGGGCGCATGATGCAGACTCCCAATATTCGCATATTTGGTTTTTCCGCCAATGGGGAGACCGATGCTATTACTGCCGGGATACAAAAACGGGTGGAAGGGGTGCTGCAGCGCAGCGGCAGCGGCAGCCCGGAACGCGACATGGAAAAGGATATTTCCACGTACCTGTACAGCGAAACGCACCGCCGACCGGTGGTCTTTGTTTCGTTCAACAAGGTATAATCAGGGTGGATGTCCACCCCCGAACCTGACGCCATCCCCCCCATTCCCCAACCGGAGCCGGCACGGCTGCACATACGCGCCGAGCTTCCTCCAGGAGCGCGCCTGGAGGTGACCGTCCGGCTGGAAACTTCCCCGGGGGGTGAGGGGGTGGAACGCAAACTGGAATTTACCAACCCATCCGATTCCCCTGCCCTGGTGGAGGAGGATGGAGCAGTTCACCCCCTGCCTGCCCCAAGGCAAACGCTGGCGGACCGGTTGCGCACCTGGCTCAAGCGGGCAGCTTCCCGCCTGCCTGCCAACCCTGCCGCGTGGCTGATGGGACTGGCGCTGGCAGCCTATCTTATTACCCGCCTGATTGGTCTGGAATCCTTTCCAATCTACTTCTTTACAGATGAGGCGGTGCAGACGGTACTTGCATCGGACCTGCTGGACAATCACCTGAAGAGCTATGATGATGAAGTCCTGCCCACCTTTTTTGTCAATGGCGGGCAGTATAACCTGGGTGTTTCAGTGTATGCCCAGGTACTTCCGGCACTCTTCCTGCCCCGCTCGGTGTTTGTCACCCGCGGTGTCAGCGTGTTCATCAGCCTGATTGCCGCGCTGGCGGTTGGGTTCACCCTGCGGCGTGTGTTTCACAGCCAGTTAGGCTGGGCGGCTGTCTTGCTGCTTTCCATCACGCCAGCCTGGTTCCTCCATTCCCGCACCGCCTTTGAAACCGCCATGGCAGTCTCATTTTTTGCCGGGTTTATCTATTGTTATGCCCGCTATCGCCAGGGTGAGCCGCGCTTTCTGTACGGGGCGGCTGGTTTTGGCGCACTGGCATTCTATAGCTACAGCCCGGCACAACTGGTGGTGGCACTTTCCGTCCTGCTGCTGGCAATCTCTGATGCCCGCTATCATTGGCAGAACCGCAGGGTGGTGCTGCGCGTCCTGGGGCTGGGCTTGCTGCTGGGATTGCCCTACGTGCGGTTTCTCATCAATCATCCCGGTGAAAACCTGCGTCACCTGGAGATACTGGATTCCTACTGGGTTCGCAATATTCCCCTGGGGGAAAAGCTGGGCATCTGGTTCAGAGAATACCTGAAAGGGCTAAACCTGTTTTACTGGTACCTGCCCAACGAAGCAGACCTGGAACGCCACCAGATGTTGGGGTATGGGAACATCCTGCGCCATACCCTGCCCTTCCTGCTGGTTGGTTTGGGGGTTGCGTTTGCCCGTTTTCGCCGCAGCGAATACCGCATGTTGATTTTGCTCACCCTGGCTGCCCCGGCAGGCGCTGCCCTGGCACAGATGGGTATCACCCGGGGGCTCTTCATGGTAATTCCTGCCGCACTTCTGACGGCAGTGGGTTTGACAGAAACGGTCGAATGGCTTGCCCGCCGGAAAATCCCCCGGGCGGTTCTGGCGGGATTCCTGCTGGTGGCTCTGTTGGGCACGAATATCTACATGCTGACGGATGCTTTGCGCAATGGTCCGCTTTGGTATCGTAATTACGGGCTGGGCGGCATGCAGTGGGGCGGCAGGCAGCTTTTCGCGCAGGCAAAAATTTACCTGCAGGAAAACCCCGATACAAATATGATGATCTCCCCCGCCTGGGCAAATGGAACCGATGTGATTGCCCGTTTCTTCGTGCGCGATCCGTTGCCCTTTCACATGGGCAGTGTCCTGGGACATGTGGACAATTACTTGCCGTTGGATGAAAACAACCTGTTTGTGATGATCCCCGATGAGTATGACCAGGTGGTGAAAAGCGGAAAATTCGCCAGGGTGGACGTGAAGAAAACCATCCTCCACCCGGATGGCAAGCCGGGCTTCTATTTTGTCCAGCTTGAATACTCGCAGGAAGCCCGGCGCATCTTTGCCGAGGAAGCCGAAGCGCGCAAGGCGCTGCAGGTGGAGGGCGTGGTGCTTCCCAATCAGGATCTGATCACCGTAAAATACTCCATGCTTGACATGGGGGAAATCAAAAATGTATTCGATGGGGATGACGCCACCCTGGCGCGCACACTGGAAGCCAATCCCTTCCAGGTGGAGGTAAACTTCCCCGCCCCGCTGGAAATGCAGGAAGTGCTTGTGCTGGTGGGCGGTACGGATACCCGCGTCACGCTCCAGCTTTTTGCCCCGGCTGCAACCGAACCGTTCACGCTGACCGAACAGATGGGGGATAGCGTGGATGTCAAAACCATTGCATTTTCCTTTGATGCGCAGTTGGTGGAGAGAATGAAACTGGAAGTCTTCAGCGTCCGCGATGGAGAGCCTGCCCATGTTCACCTTTGGGAGGTGAAGTGGAAATAAACCGGGCGCGGGAGGTCGGCTGCGGCATGCGCCTGCTGCTGGCGGGCTTGCTGATTCTCTCGCTTGGCGGCTGGCTGCGCCTGGCGCTTGCCATCTCCAACCAGGCGTGGTTGGAGCAATTCGGTGTTGCCCCCGGCGTGGCGTATATTGCCGTTACCGGTGGGTTGGTGGGTGCAGCAGCAGCCCTGGCATTTTGGGCGCTGGCAGCAGGATACCGCTGGGCACCGGTTGCCACGAGGATCATTGTGACCGTGCTGGCGCTTGGCTACTGGGCGGACAGGTTGCTCTTCACACAGTCCAGCGCGGCATGGGCTAACTGGCCCTTCATGCTTGTGCTGACGCTTGTATGTCTCGGATGTACGTTCCTTGTGCTGTGGCGTTCTACTCGCCGATGATCTTGATCAGCACGCGCTTGCGCCTGCCGCCGTCAAATTCACCGTAGAAAATCTGTTCCCAGGGTCCAAAATCCAGCCTGCCGTTGGTGATGGCAACCACCACTTCCCTGCCCATCACCTGGCGTTTCAGGTGGGCATCGGCGTTATCTTCACCCGTGCGGTTGTGGTCGTATTGGGTGGTGGGGGCATGGGGTGCCAGCTTTTCCAGCCAGCGGTCGTAATCCTGGTGCAGTCCCGATTCATCATCGTTAATGAAGACAGAGGCGGTGATGTGCATGGCATTCACCAACACCAATCCTTCCCGTATGCCGCTTTCCCGCACAGCAGCCTGCACCTCGGGCGTGATATTGACAAAGCCGCGCCTGCCGGGAAGATGGAACCAGAGTTCCTTGCGAAAGCTGATCATTTTGCCCATTCCTGCATCAATTGACCAAAGAACTGCACCATCGGCGCCAGCGCTTCGACCGATACCCGTTCATTGATGCCGTGCACCCGCGCCAGGTCCTCGCTGGACATCGGCAGGGGGGTGAAGCGGAAGATTTCATCGGTTAATTCGCGGTAATGGCGGGAGTCGGTGGCACCCATCAGGTAATAGGGAGCAATGGCTGCCTCCGGGAAGCAGCGCCGGGCGGCATGGGCAATGGACTGGTACCATTCGCCTTCCGTATTGGAAATCTGCGATGCCTCCCACGCGCTGACAGTTTCAAACTGGACGCGCTCGTCGTTGATGACGCGCCGGACCCGGTCGCAGACCGCGGCGATGGTGTCACCTGGCAGCAGCCGCAGGTTGACCAGGGCTTCGGCATGGCTGGGCAGAATGTTTTCCTTCACACCGCCGGAGACCATGGTGGGCACCATGGTGGTGCGGATGCTGGCGTTGCTGCTGGGCGAGGCAGATACCATGTTGCGAATCAAGCCGCCAAACAGCCAGGTGTTGCTCATGATCATTTGCCGGAGGAAGGAAGCCCGGCTGCCCAGCCCGCGGTAAAGTGAAACCAGCGGATCGAGCCTGGCGGGAAACTGGTGGGCGTCCAGCTTTGCCAGCGCCCTGCCAAGGATGCCTATGGGTGTTTCGGCGGGGGGCATGGCGGAGTGTCCGCCCTTGCCGTCTACCCAAACCTTCAATGTCAGGTAGCCTTTTTCGGCAATCCCAATTAAAGCCACGGGGAAATCTACGCCCGGCAGGGTGCCCTGCATGATGGCGCCACCCTCGTCCAGCACGGCTGCCAGGCGGACGCCGCGTTCCTTCAATCGTTCGGCGATGCTGATGGCACCGTAATTGCCGCTGGTTTCCTCGTCATGCCCAAAGGCAAGCAGAATGGTGCGTTCCGGCTGCCATTCCTGTTTCAGCAGCATTTCAGCGGCTTCCAATATGCCAATCATGGAGGATTTGTCATCCAGCGTGCCGCGCCCCCAAACAAAACCCTCGGCGATTTCACCGGAAAATGGCGGATAAGTCCACTGGTCGAGCGTGCGCTCATCGGCGGGAACCACGTCCATGTGTGCCATGAACAACACTGCCGGGAGTTCGGGGTTGGTGCCTGCCCACGTGAAGAGCAGCGCACCACCATTGATGACCTCGCGCGGCAGGGCGTGCACGTTGGGATAATTCCACATTAACACGCTGTGCAGCGCCTGCATATCCGCCAGTGCGGGCGGGTCATTGGGCGGGGTGGAGGGTGTGGCAGCCCGGACTGCCTTGGAGAGATGCTCCGCCACAACGTCCGCATCCACCGGCAGGCTGGCAGCGGGTTCGGGCATATCTTCAGATTTCATAAACCCAGCCGTGCGGACAAGCAGGACAGCCAGCAGGAAGAGCAGCAAAACCCCCAGGATGATCAAAATGGTACTTGCCATGGTTTCCTCGATTCTAGAAGTTGATCGCTACCATTATGACAAAAAAGCCCGAATCTGGCAAGGATGCCCGGTTAAAAACCAACCAGGGCGCCATTAGGCGCCCTGGAAAAGGATTCAAACCGGGATTTTATCCGTGCGCTTTTTGGAAGTCTGCCATGAAGACAGCCAGGGCTTTGGCGGATTCGATGGGCAAGGCATTGTAAATGGAAGCGCGCAAGCCGCCAACCGAGCGGTGACCCTTCAGACCGATGAAATCAGCTTTCTTGGCTTCCTTTACAAATAGGTCTTCCAGTTCCTCGCTCTGCATGCGGAAGGGGACGTTCATAATGGAACGGGCTTCCGGCTTGGCATGGCCGCGATAATAACCGCCCGAGGCGTCAATCGCTCCATAGATGAGGTCTGCCTTTTCCTGGTTCAGCTTGTAAACCGCAGGCAGTCCACCCAGGTCTTTCAGCCACTTGAAGACCAATCCAACCATGTAGATTGACCAGCAGGGCGGGGTGTTATGCAGCGAGCCGCTTTCCGCCAGCAGGCGGTAATCCAGCAGGGCGGGCATCTTTTCGGGAACGCGGGCAAGCAGGTCTTCCTTGATGATGCAAACCACCACACCTGCCGGACCGGCATTTTTCTGGGCACCAGCATAGATCATGTCATACCTGGTTACATCCACCGGCTGGCTCAGGAAATCGGACGACATGTCGCAAATCAGCGGAACGCCAGCAGGAGCAACCGGCTCGGTGCGGAATTCCACGCCGTGGATGGTTTCGTTGTGGCAGAAGTGCAGGTAGGCAGCAGAGGGATCCAGCACCAGTTCTTCCTGGGCGGGCAGTCGGGTAAAGTTTTCGGCTTCACTGGTGAAGGCGAGCTTGGTGGCGCCCAGCTTGCTGGCTTCCTTGTTGGCTGTCTTGCTCCACGCACCGGTGACGATGTAATCAGCGGAAGTGCCTGCCGGGCGGAAGTTCATCGGGATCATGGCAAAGTTGAGGGTTGCACCACCCTGCACAAAGACGATTTTGTAATTGGCGGGAATGCCCATCAGCTCGCGCAGGTCAGCTTCGGCAGTTTGAATGATGCCTTCAAATTCCTTCGAGCGGTGGCTCATTTCCATCACGGACATGCCGCAGCCTGCATAATCCAGCAGTTCCGCCTGGGCTTTTTCCAGCACGGACACGGGCAGGATGGATGGACCGGCATTGAAATTATGGACACGTTTGGGGCTCATGGAATATTACCTCTTTTGATATATGGTAGGTTTGAATCGGACGGATGCGAAACATTCTTATACAGCTAATATCATACACTTCCTGCGGTGGTTTTGCCAATGTCTTTCGTCTTATTCTTGGTCAACGATTGCCATGATGCTCATGTGATTCTATTCCTTCCCGCTTGTTTCTGCCCGTCTCGATGGAGGGAAAACTTGGTTATAATGGTTGCATGAAAGCCCGTTTTCTTGTTTTACTGATTCTTGCCGGTTTCCTGGCTGCCTGCCAGGTTACTTCCCCGGCGCCTGCCGCGCCCACGCCGGGCTTGCCCCTGCGGTTTACCCCCTATCACACTGCCACCGGCACACCCACACCCACGCCGACCGACCCCGCCACGCCCACGCCTTTACCATCCCCCACGCCCACGCCGCGCACCCATGTTGTCCGGGAGGGGGATGACATGTTTGGCATTGCCTACTGGTATGGCATCACGCTGGAACAGTTAAAGACCCTGAACCCCACCGTCAATCCCAATGCTATGGGGGTGGGGACGGTTTTGTTGCTGCCCAACGCCACTCCCACTCCTCCCACGCCCAATGCACCGGGTGCCACCACCGCGCCGCTGGTGATCAGTCAGCCGGTTTGTTATCCCACTGCAGCGGGTGGATTGTGGTGCTTTGCCCTGGTGAAGGCTCCCGCGGATGCAGGTGCCGAGTCGGTATCGGCAACCTTTCGCCTGGTGGATATTTCCCTTCAAACGGTTGCCGCCCAGGCTGCTTATCTGCCCCTGGATGTGATTCCAGCAGGGGCATCCCTGCCGCTGGCGGTACATTTTGCACCGCCGCTTGCCGGGGGGCTCCTGCCGGTGGTGGAACTTGCCAGCGCCTTGCCCTTGGCTGCAGGTGACCCGCGCTACCTGGACCCTGTGGATTTTCAGCCGCAGGTGAGCGTGGATTCATCCGGCAATTGGGCGGAAGTGTCCGGCACCCTCGCCCTGGCGGCGGGTGGACCGGCACAGGTGCGCCTGCTGGCGGTGGCATATGACTCAACCGGGCAGCTGGTGGGTTTTCGCCGCTGGGATGACCCCAATCCGCTCAGTGCGGGCAGCCCACATGACTTTATCCTTGTTGTGTATTCCGCCGGACCGGCTGTCCACAGTGTGCAGGTGGCGGTGGAAATCCTGGCGGAGCCGGTCACACCCACGCCGACTGCCACACCATAACCCATATTTGCCATGTTTGCGGCGGAATGCATTACAATTAACCACAGGCGCAACAGGGGAAGCGCCTGGTATGTTTGCAAATTGATTTGCATGTCCCTGAAAACACTCCATGCAACTGTCTTCTCCTGAACACCGGCGGATTTTTATCACCCGGCTTGGCACAGCCTTGATCTTGTTGCTAAGCCAGGTGTTTGCCATCAGTCCTGTTCATTCCCAGGACATGGCAAGGTTGCGCATTACTGCACCGGATACGTCCCAGTTTCCCCTGGTAAGCTTCGCCCTGGAACCCTTTGATGCAGAAGGAACCTTCCTGGCGGCATTGCAGCCGGGGGAGGTGCTGATCTATGAGGATGCCCGTCTGCCGGAACAGGAATCAACACCACCGGCAACGGTTTTGCCGGTGGAAACCACTCCGCCCCTGGCAACCCTGACCCCCACCGTGGAAGCGGAAGGACGTGCTGGGCAGGTGCCTTTGCCCATCATTCCGCAGGAAGTGGTGAAAATTGAGCCGGGTATGCAAATCCTGCTGGCGTTTAACCCCGGGTTGTCCATGCTGTATCCCACCGCTGACAGCCGCACCCGCTTTCAGGTGCTGCGTTCCGCACTGGAAGCATGGGCGGACTCCCGTCCATCTGCCACCCCCGACCAGTTGTACTTTATCGCAGGTGAGGAGGTGCGCCTCTCGGGTTCCAATCAGCCTGCCCAGTGGATACAGGCGATGATGGATTACGCCCCTGATCTGCTTAATGCCACCCCCAGCCTTGCCAGCCTCACCCGCGCGTTGGACCTGGCAGTGGACCCCCTGCCCAATCCGCTTTCCAGGCGGGCAATTTTGTGGATCACGCCCATCCTGCCGCCTGCCGCAGTGCAGGGTTTGCCCAGCCTGGCAGACCGCGCTGCCCGAAGCGGCGTCCGGATCGATGTCTGGCTGGTTGCCTCGGAGCCCACTCCGCAAAATGAATCCATCCTATGGCAGAATCTCAATGAGCTTGCATCTGTCACCGGGGGGCGGGTTTTTCTGTACACCGGTTTCAATACCCTGCCCGATCCTGAAACCGGTTTTGCCAACCTTCGTCATCTCTACCAGGTGACCTATGCCTCGGAAATCCGCTCCGGCGGTTCCCATACCCTGCAAGTGCAAATTCGGCGCGATGACCTGGTCATGCGCAGCCAGCAGGTTGCTTTTGACCTTAATCTTTTGCCTCCCAATCCCATCCTCATCTCTCCGCCAGCCGGGATCAGCCGAACCTGGACAGAGGGCACCCGTCAGCAGCCTGCTGTCCTTCAGCCGGATTCGCTGGATCTTAATATCCTGGTGGAATTTGCTGATGGACGCCCGCGCCCGCTGAGAGCCACCCGCCTGCTGGTGGATGGGGTGGTTGTGGATGAAAACCTTGCTGCACCCTTTGATGTTTTCACTTGGGACCTTGCCAGCCTGGAATCCTCCAGCACCAGCCGCATCCAGGTGGAGGCGGAGGATATGCTGGGGTTAACCCAGCGTAGTATTGAAACCCTGGTGGAGGTCAGCGTGGAAACCCGCAATCTCCATTGGTGGGACCCGCTGATCCAGCCGGAGGTTTTGTTCACCGTTGCTGCCGTGCTGGTTGCCATGGTTGGATTGGCAGTTGTCCTTCTGCTTGCCCGCCGCCGCCCCCGCAGGCGGATTGCCAAAAATGACCCGCTGACCCAGCCGGTGCCGGGAATTCGCAAGCCCATTCGCCCGGGTAAGCCCGCCCCGGAACGTCCCTCCCGCCGTTCCCGCCAGGGAAGCACACCCCCGCCCGCCCGCCTGCAACGCCTGGATGATGCCGGTAATCCCGTTCCTGGCGAGGTAATTGACCTGCGCCGCCGGGAAATCACCGTCGGTCACGATGCACGCCACGCCATGGCGGTGATTGACTCTCCCTCTGTCAGTTCCCTTCATGCCCGGATTGTCCATCCCCGCGAATTGGAATACATCCTCTCCGATGCCGGGTCCGTGGCTGGCACTTGGGTGAATTATTCCCCCGTCTCCCGCTCAGGGATCAAGCTGGAACATGGCGACCTGGTGTACTTTGGGAGGGTTGCCTACCGGTTCCTGCTTGCCAACCCGGAACCACCAGCAGAACCGCTGGTAACACCCTACCAGGAAATGGAATGATTCGCACCCGGCACTCCCACCTGGACGTGGCTGCAGGCAGCCACGCCGGCATGACTGGCAAAACCAACGAAGACCGGTTTGCTGTCACCGCCTTTCGTGTCAGCCGGTTTGTGCCCACACCGGTATTGCTGGCAGTCCTGGCGGACGGAATTGGCGGGCATCGCGGCGGCGAAGTGGCTGCGGCGATGGCTGTTGAAATCATCAGCCGGGAGGTGGAAAAGAGCCGGGGTAAACACCCTGGTGGAATTCTTGCCAGTGCGGTTCAGTCCGCCAGCGCATTCATCCGCACCCGCGCACAGGAAGATGCTGCCCTGCAGGGCATGGGCACCACGGTTGCCTGTGCCTGGGTAACCGGGAACCACCTTTATACCCTGAACGTGGGCGATTCCCGCATTTACCTGCTTCGCAAGGCTTCCATCCGGCAGCTCAGCACGGATCATACCTGGCTGCGCGAGGCGTTGGAAAATGGCGTCATCCATCCGGAGGAAGTGGAGAATCATCCCAATTTGCACATCATCCGGCAGTTCCTGGGCAGCCCCAATCCGCCCGTTCCGGCAACCCAGCCGGAGGCTGGGCAGCCAGGCATCCCCCTGCTGGCGGGGGATCTCGTTTTGCTTACCAGTGATGGACTGACCGACCTGGTTTCGGATAAGGAAATATTGGCGGCATTTCAAGCCAGACCGGCGCACCAGGCAGTGGATGATTTAATTGATCTTGCCAACCAGCGCGGCGGGCGGGATAACATTACCCTGGTTGCGCTGAAAGTTCCAAAATCGGCGGTTAAAGGCGGAAGAAAATGGCTGCGGTTGGGCTGCCTGGCGGGCTTCCTCCTGGCACTCCTGGTCAGCGCCCTCATCATTTGGGGCAGCCTGGACTTGCGGAAGCCGGTTTCCACCACGCCAACCCTCCCTCCACCAACACCCACGCTTCTTCCCCCGGTGGAACTGGCAACTCCCCTTCCGGATACACCCGCGCCCACACTCACCCTGCTGCCCGGGCGCAATACCCCCGCTTCGCTCCCCACCTTCACTCCCTGGCCAACCAATACCCGCACTTCTCCATAACCACATTTGTGGATTTCAGGAGGCAGCCATGGAAAAACAAAAAACCTATACGCTGAATGATGCCCATCTCCATTTTGCGCGGGCAGCCAATGGAGAAATATGGGCTTTGCTGGAAAAACCGGTGCGAACCCGCGATGAGGATGCGCATCTGCTGGCAGCCGCCTTTGCCTCATATTATCATTGGTCATTTGCTGGCAGGGAGGTTCATCTCCAGCGGGCGGAATACATGATTGCCCGGGCGTTCCTCGCCCTGGGAAATCCGCGTGAAGCCATGCTGCATGCCGCCCGCTGTTTGGAAATGACCCGGAATTACCCCGACCAGATGGCGGATTTTGACCTGGCATACGCCCAGGAAATGATGGCGCGCGCCCACGCTGCCATTGGTCAGCTGGAGCTTGCCGGAAAATTCAAGGATGCGGCGCAAATGGCAGGAGAACAGATACAAAACCAGGAAGATCGTGAGATTTTTTTTGCAGACCTGGCTGGCGGCAACTGGTATGGTCTGCAACCACCCATGCTGTAGAAACAGAAGTCTGGTGGATTTGCAGCCCGGCGAGCGAGGTTGGTATGTACATTGAAATCCAGGCAAAAACACTGCTTGCCACCATCCGCGGTGATGATCCCGTGTATGGCATGAAGTACAACATGAACCTCTACCGCGGCTGCGAACACCAGTGCATTTATTGTGATTCCCGCTCGGAATGTTATGGGATTGAAAATTTCAAGGATGTGCTGGTCAAGGTCAATGCCATCGACCTTTTGGAGCGGGAACTTCAGCGTAAGAAGGTGATTGGCACCATTGGATTTGGTTCCATGAGTGATCCGTACACTCCTGCAGAAATGAAATACGGGCTGACCGGAAAGGCACTGGAGGTGATTTCCCGGCGCGGGTTTCCTGTTCACCTCAATACCAAGAGCGACAGGATTCTCAAGGATGCAGAAATGCTGGCAAAAATCAACCGGGTGCATGCCTCGGTCTGTTTTACCATCACGACCACGGATGATGACCTGGCGTCAGTGCTTGAACCGGGTGCGCCGCGTCCTTCTGCCCGCCTGCGGGCAATGGCGGAACTGGCGCGCTGCGGTGTGAAGGTGGGCACAGGGCTGATGCCCGTCCTGCCGTTCTTGGAGGATACGGTGGAGAATATCCTGCAGGTGGTGGATGCCACTGCGGACCATGGCGGTACATTTATCCTGCCGTGGTTTGGCATGTCCCTGCGTGACCGTCAGCGGGTATATTATTATGACAGCCTGGACCGTCACTTTCCTGGGCTGCGGGTGCGTTACGAGCGCACCTATGGAAACCGCTATTTCTGCCCGGCACAAAATGCCGATTCCCTGGCGCAGGCGTTTTATGCTCACTGCACCCGCCGGGGAATCCAAACCCATGTGCCGCGCTGGCAACCGGACTCTCCGGTGGCTCAGTTATCTCTCTGGTAGGGACGCAGGTGCAGTGCAGAAGAATTGCTCCACCTGTTCCTGCACCTCGGCACTGGACAATCCCAGTAGTGTGTCGCCAGCCTGCAGGATCACGCTGCCGTTGGGAATGATCCACTTTCCGCCGCGTTCGATTAGTACAATCAGGTATTCCATGGGCAGACCCAGCTCATAAATCGCCTTGCCGGATGCCCAGCAATTGGATGGCAGGCGGATTTCCCGCAGCTTGCCCTGCCAGCCGTCCACCGGAACCATTTCCAGTGGATGGGTTACTTTGGATTCCTCCGGTGCATCCACCTTCAACAGGCGCGCCACCGGGGGAATGAGTGTACCCTGCACCAGCACCGAGGTCAGCACTACGAAGAACACCACGTTGAATATTAAATCCGCGTGTGGCAGTTCTGCCATCTTTGGGTACAGTGCCAGGATGATGGGCACTGCCCCGCGCAGCCCCACCCACGAAATAAATGCCCGTTCCCGCCAGCGGTACCGGGAGAACAATAGTCCAAGCAGAACACTGATCGGGCGGGCAACCAACATCAGCGCCAGTGCCAGCCCCAGTCCGGGCAGAATCACCGGCACCAGCCGGGACGGGAACACCAGCAGCCCCAGGGTGAGGAACATGATGATCTGCATCAACCATGCTGTGCCGTCATAAAACCGGATCAGGCTGCGCTTGTGCAGAAAATCCGCCCTGCCCAGCACCAACCCGGTGACGTAGACTGCCAGGAAGCCGCTCCCGCCAAGGAGAGCTGTTGCGCCGTAGGATATGAAGATCATGCCAATGGTCAGCACCGGGTATAGACCATCGTAGCCCAGCTTGAGCCGGTTGATGAGGTAGAGCGACAGGATTCCCACCGCATATCCCATCACGGCTCCCAGGATCATCTGCTGGAAGAACAACGGCACCAGCTGCCAGGCGGATTTTCCCGGGTTGAGCGCCAGCTGGATCAGCCCGACGGTGAGAAAGACCGCCATCGGGTCATTGCTGCCGGATTCCAGTTCCAGCAGGGGTTTGAGTGTGCCGCGCAGCCGCACACCGCGGGAACGCAGGACAGCGAATACTGCGGCGGCGTCTGTTGATGAAACGATTGCCCCCAGCAGCATCCCTTCCACCCAGGAGAGGTGGAAAATCAGGTGGGCAAACGCTCCCACCACCAGGGCTGTGATCAGTGTTCCCAGTGTGGCAAGGGTAAGTCCTTCCTTCAACACGGGGCGGACAGATTTCCATTCGGTATCCAGCCCGCCGGAAAAGAGGATGACCACCAGGGCAATCACCCCGATGGATTGTGCCAGGCTGGCATCATCAAAATAGATTCCCCCGGGTCCATCGGACCCTGCCAGCATGCCCACAACCAGGAAGACCAGCAGTGCCGGAATGCCAAACCGGTCTGAAATTTTGCTGGCGGTAACGCTGAGCACCAACAATACCGCGGCAAGAATGAGACCAAGTTCAAGCGTGAATTGCATTTGAAAATTATACTGAATTTAAGCCCAATCCGTCAAACCGGATAAGCTTTCCATGTCGGGGGGTGTGACAGCCACATCTAGTTGGGTGGCTGGTCCATGTTGTTGCTGGCATCCGGGATGATCAGGATGATGCCATCCTGGATCAGGCGCGGGTCGCGGATCTGGTCGCGGTTGGCATCATAAATGACCGTCCACATCCACCAAACTCCGTAATATTTTTGCGAGATGCTGATCAACGTATCGGTGGGGCTGACCACATGTTCCCTGCCCTGCCAGACAACTTCCAAACCGCTTACATCCACCCATTCCACGCCTGGAACCGTGCGGCTGATTGCCCCGGCTGCTTCCACGTATTCGGGTCGCGGTACCTTTCCAAACAGCCGCACCCCGGATTCCATCTGTTCCACGGTGATGTTCATTTCCATTGTGCGGGGGTCAGCCTGCAGGGCAGCGGTCACCAGTGCCTGCAGGGCACCGGTATCAATGCTTACCGACTGGGCATCCACCCAGCCAACACCTGTCACACCACCTGCCGCCAGGACGGCTTCCTGGATGAATCTTGCCGAAGGGGCGGTCCCGCCCAATCGAATTCCGCCCATCTCCTGGGTCACAGTCAATTGTGCAGACTCCCAGCCCGGTAATTGCTGGAGGACTGCAATCACCGCACCAGCCAGGTCAGGAGGGGGGGCTGTGGGGCTGGGCAGGATGGGGGTGGCGGTGGGGGCTATCGTCAGGCTGCTGGCGTCAATTTTTCCGCCGTAAAGTGCTCCCGCCAACGAGATTGCCCATTGGCGGGTGGTCTCGTCCGCCACGGTGCCGGACAGGACGATTCCCCCACTGGTTTCCTCCGCCCGGATGCCTGCCAGGGCAGGTTGGGCAGCGTATGCGGTTGCGATGGGGCGTTCGGGAGGAAGTGGAACGCCGGTGGTTTGCACTGCCGGTTTGGGACGCATCAGCAGCCCGGCTGTTAATGCAATTGCCGCCACCAGCACCATCAATCCAATGCGCAGGCTGGTTACCCGGCGGCGGTGGGCGGCTTCCCCGCCTTGCAGCGCTGCCAGCGATGCAGCTGCGCCTGCCAGGTCGGGCTGGATTTGCAGGGCGCGCTGGAATGACTCTCCCGCCTCCGCTTTCCGCCCCAGCCGCACAAGCAGTTCGCCGCGCACTGCCCAGCCCTCCGCCAGGTTGGGGGCATACGCCAGCGCCGAGTCCAGCGTCTGGAGGGCTTCCGTATCCCGATGCGCCTGGATTTGCGCAAGTGCAGCGCGGTACAGGCTGGCGGGCAGGGCATCCAGGGTTGCCAGTGCAGATAGATTTACCTTGCAGTTGGGGTTGGGGCAGACTGCTGCTCCCACCGGCACGGGTTGTTCGCATACCGGGCAGGGAAAGGTGGGATGGCTGGATTGGGCGGGGGTTTCAGACATGGGTTAATGCCTTTTCTTCAGGAAATCCTCCAGCTGGCGGATGCGGTGCTTGATCATCGCGTCGCCGGGGGCATAGTTCAACGCTTCCCGGTAATATTTGAGAGCATCCCGGAAATATACGGTTGCCTTGCTGCCGGAAAATTGACGCGCCCGTTCAATCAACCGCTCACCTGCGGCTGACAGCACTCTTGCGCAGGCGCGGATATAGTCCGGCTGGTCAGGGTCCAGCTGGCGGGCATGTTGATAAATCTCCATGCTTTTTGCCAGGTCCCCTGCCTGTTCCATGCGGTATCCTTCGGCGAAGAGATGGCGGGCTTCCAGTTTCTCCAGCCGGGTGATGGCAGCCGCATACTCGCTGTTGGCGCGGTCCAGGCGGTTTGCCAGCCTGTAAAAGACCATCGCCTGGCGCAGGTCACCTTCGGCTTCATATGCCTGTGCCTGCAGGTAGCGGATGTGTGCCTTGCGCGATTCCAGAACCTGGTTGATCTTCCCCAACTGGGCAAGTGCACCGCTGTAATCGTGTTCCTGTTCCAGCCGGTGTGCTTCCACCCAGCGTTCCACCAGGGGGCTGGCATCCACCGGGACCGGTGTGGAGGAGAAATCGGGCAACCCTGCCGGGCGTTCCTCCGCTGCCGGGGTGGGCATTGGGGCGGTTGTGGATTGTGCCTGGATGGCGGCACCCAGTGCGGCAGCATATTCGCCAGCCAGCCGGGGCTGTCGCCCGTACCATTCCGCCATGCGGCGCTGGACAAAGGGGATGGATGTGGAGCCGCCTGCCAGCCAGACTTCCCCCAGGTCGGACGGGGAAAGGCGCAAATCCGCCAGGAGCTGGTTGCACAGGTCCAGTCCTTCCTGAAAATATCGTTCCGCCAGTTCTTCAAATGCCTGGCGGGTCATTAACAGCTGAAAATCCACAGCCTGTCCTGCCAGTTCCGTCAGATGAATCTCTGCTTCCGTATCCCGGGAGAGCAGAAGTTTGATGCGTTCGGCTTCGGCGGTGATGGCTGCCAGTGCTCTCGGCTGGGAAAGCAGGCTGCCTTCCACCTGGAAGCGTGCCTGTTCATGAATGTGACGCGCCAGCTGGTTGGTGAATTGCTGCCCGGAAAGCGAGTTGCACGCCCCGTTTGCCAGTGCCGTCAGGGCGCCGGGAGCCCGTTCCGCCACCAGCACCTCCAGGCTGTCTGCACCCAGCGAATAGACCAGGATGGTGGCTGTTTCCGCCGGGTTGGACTGGCTGAGCGCAATGGCTGAAGTTTCGTTCACCAGCCGTGCCGTTGAAAAACCAGCCGTCCGGCTTGCTTCCCGCAGACGGTTGCGCACCAGGCTGCTGGTCTGGCTGTCCACCGTCATGGCGCATCCTTCCACGGATTCGTGCAGGAAACCGGCTGCCGCCTGCCTGGCGTGTGCCAGCAGGCGCAGTGCCAGTTCCTCCGGCGGCAGGGTTCTGCCTGCCAGGGTCACCGGCTGATCACCCAGCAGGCGCGGTTTCAACCCCTGTTCAGGACCGGGATCATGCTGCAACCCGGCAGCCTGCCAGAGGGGAATGGGTGTCCCCAGTGGCTGCGGTTTTCCGTCCCGCATGGCTGCCAGCCGCAGGCAGGTGGAACCAATATCAATGCCAATGCTGGCGGGCATTGGGGTTTACCTGCCAAACCCGGCGGTGGAGGAGCCGCGCAGTAATTCTCCCATGTTGATATTCCCCAGCACTTCCTGCTCGCTGAGTGTCTTGAGTGCCTGTTCAATCAATGGACCAATTTCCTGGCGGATCGTCTGCACCAGGTTGTTGGGATCATGCGCCCGCTTGTATCGGTCGGCTTTTTCCAATGCAAAGGTGAGCTGATCGGCAAGCTGCGTTCCAAGGGCTGCTGTAATTTCCGGCTTGCTGATCAGGAACCGGGCAAATCCCAGGTCCACGAAAACGCCCAGGTTGTTGACCATTGGCTTGAATTTTTCCACAAGGCTGGGACCATTTACCTGGTCGTTGACTTCCATCGCCTGGAGGAGCTGCCCGCCCACTTCGCGCAGCGGTTCCGTCAGATTGTCCGGCAGGAATCCCTTGGTTTCCTCCAGGATCAAACCGGCTCGGGTGAGGTATTCGTTGGCATCATCGCGCCAGTCATTGAAGAGACCGCCGCCACCGCCACCGCCGCCTCCACCATCTCCGCCACCTTCACCTCCTCCGCCTCCGCCATTCGGTTTGTGATGACCCCATGCCATGTGGGCTTCCAGCAGGTTGCCCGGTTGGCTGGGCAGGCTGGCAGCTACAGTCAGGATGCCGTCTGCATCAATCGAGAGGGATACGGCAACCTCGGTGTTCTCGGGTAAACCGGCAGGCAGTTCGCCAACCGCTTCCCCAAGGAGTTGATTTTTACTGGCAGTGGCATCAAACCCCTGGTAGATGGGCAGGCGCATGCGTTCCTGCCCGGGGCGGATGGTGCGGAAGATGCGGGTGACAGCTTCCTTCATCGGGTAATAGGTGGATTCATCCAGGATGATCTCCATGCGATCGCCTTCCACCTGCAAGCCGATGGGCGGGCTGAGTTTGTTGAGGAGCTTGATGTCGGGGTGGAGCTGGGCATTGCAGCGCAGGCAGGTCACCCGCTCGCTGTCGTTTAACTCGCCGCATTCCGGGCATTCGATTTTTGGCTTGGATGGCGGTGGAGTGGGACCTGTGCCCTGGTCGCCGTGGATGCGTTCCCGTTCCTGTGGACCGGGGGTGGTTGATGGTTCTTCGGGGGGCAGAACGGTCTGGATGGCTGCCCCCTGCGCCACGCAGTGCATGGGATTGACATTCCCCTGGATGACCTTTTCCCCAAATACCTTGCGCAGCGAATCCTGCACCAGCGGAACCTTGGTGGAGCCGCCCACCAGCAGGATTGCCTGCACCTCATCAGCTGTGATGCTGGCTTTCTGAATGGCTTCATGCACCAGTGAAATGCTGCGGTCCACCAGCGGGCGGATCATGCTGTCGAGTTGGGCGCGCGAGAGTTCGCATTCCACGTCCACCGTCCGCCCGGCGGTTTTCACCAGCCCCGGGATGATAATGCTGGCACGCTGGGTCCTGGCAAGTTTGATTTTTGCCTCCTCGGCGTGTTTCTTGAGGGTATACATGACCTCATTCACGTTTGAGACGGAGCGCAGGTCAACCCGTTGCTCCATCCGCACCTGTTCGATGACCCAATCCATGATCAGGTTGTCAAAATCGTCTCCGCCCAGGTGCATGTCACCGGTCTTGCCCAGGTCATCAAAGACCCCGGCAGCAATAAACATCACGGTTACATCAAAGGTGCCGCCGCCCAGGTCATACACCAGGACTGTTTTGGGTTCCTCCATGCCGGAATCATAACCGTATGCCAGTGCTGCGGCAGTTGGTTCGGGAATAATCCGCAGCACGTTCAAGCCTGCCAGCTTGCCTGCTTCACGCGTGGCTTCCTTCTGACGATTGCCAAAATAAGCCGGCACGGTAATCACTGCATGGCTGACTTCCTGGTCTGTGACGGCTTCCGCATCCCGTTTCATGGAAGCCAGGATGAAGGAGGAAACCTGAGGCGGGGAATAGCGCTTTCCGCGCAGGATGACTTCCACCTCGCCGTTTTCCGCTTCCACCACTTTGTATGGCACCCGGCGGATATCCTGCTGAATGACATCCTCCCGGAAATCGCGCCCCATGAAGCGCTTGATGGAATAGACCGTGTTCTCCGGATCCTTTCCGCCGTAGCTCCGGGCGGTTTTCCCAACCACAATTTCACCCCCCGGTGTGATATGCACAATGGAGGGGGTCAGGTAATCGCTGTCCTGGTTTTCCAGGACGCGCGTGTCCTTCTTGTTCATGCGAGCCATGACGGAATTGGTCGTTCCCAGGTCAATTCCGATTGCAATTTTTTCGTTAGCCATGCGTTCCTCCGGGGAAGATAAAAATATAAATAAAGACAAAATGATTATAAGTCGAAACAGGAATTCAGGGGTCAGAAGGACAGGGTGGAATCCTCCTGCGGGGGGATGGGTTCCATCACCGAGATCAAGGGCGGGGGCGGGGGTGGTGTGCTGCCGGGGGTTGCATGCTTCCATGCCAGGATCGCCGTGCCACGTTCGAGCGGGTCCGATTGAAGCCAGAGGGCGGCATGGAGGCTGCCATCCTGGTTTACCATCAACCCGACCACCACCTCGGTTCCAGCCTGGATGGGCTGTTTGGCTGCCAGCACCACCGAACCAAGATATTCGTTCCGGCTTGCCAGGGTATGAAAACCACTGTAAATGGGCACTTCCAGGCTGCCAGGGGCTGCCCGGCTGACCTGGTAGATGCCCAGGGCAGGCGCGGGGGTTGGCAGTTCGCTGCCCGCAGGCAGAATCACCGCCATCCGGTCTCCCTCCACCTGGATTCCCAGCGGAGCAGGCAGGCTGCCCGGATCAGGGATCTGGTACAGCGGCTGGTGGCAGAACCAGCAGGATTCCTCGGTTCCCTTGTTGAGTTCTCCACAATGCGGGCAGGTTAACTCCACCGGGCGGGTGTCCTGCGGGTTTTGTATGGACCGGAGTTTGTCGTTCCCGTTGCTCATCTGCGCCCACAGCACCGCCCCGCGCACAGCCAGGAATTCCGGGTCGGGTGAAACGGGCAGCATCCGCCGACCGAACATGCGGCGGATTTCCTGCTGCAACATGGGCAGCCGTCCGCCCATTCCGGCAAGTACAACCGATCCCATTTGACCGGGCTTCAGGCTGGTATTGGAGAGCGCAAGTTGAATTGCCTGCAGGCATTTCTCCACCACCAGTCGGCTTTGGGATGGTGTCAACCCACTGCTCCACGACACTGGGTCCAGCGGCAGGGCATTGGTCCCGCTTTCGATACTGACCTGCCCCGCGCGGGTATAGATTTCGGTTCCACCGGCAGTGGAGCGCAGGATGGTTGCTTCCACCTCCGCTCCATCCAGGTGGATCACCAGGGCGGTTTCAGGCTTTTTGTTGCGCAGCAGCCCCGCCCCGGCGGCACAGGCATTTGCCCTTCCAACTACGTGGATGTTTCCAATCCGGGCAAGGCGGACTGCTTCCATCAGGGCAATCCATTGCAGGCGGTCAAACCAGCCGGGGTGGGTAACTACCACACCGCTTGCAGGCTCACCAAGGGTCGTTTCAGCAGTCTGCCGGAGCTGTGCCAGCAGAAACGCCATTGCCCGCGGCAAGGGATAGCGCTGACCGCGCAAAATGGCGGAGGTTTCTCCATTCGCGTCCATTTTCAGTGGGCAGGTTACCTGGTTCAGGTGCGGCTGGAGAAAAGGATCATCCAGCCGTCTTCCCAGCAGCAGCATTAACAAGTCCAGTCGGTTTTCCGGGTCGTGCCGGGTGAGAATCTGTGCCGCCCTCCCTGCCACCGGCTCGCCGTCCAGTGTGACCGTCACCGCCATTGGAATCAATGGCTTGTTGGCAGCATCCCAAAGAATCTGCGGTTCGCGGCGGCTGCTGCAAGCCATGGCACCGTGTAGCAGTCCCAGGTCCAATCCAAGAATATAGGATTCCATTCCAGACCTCACGACCTGGCTGGGATGGCAATCACGACCCGCGCCCGGCGCAGGGTCTTCTCTCCCCATAGATATCCCCGGCGCTCCACCGAAAGAATGGTATCCGGGGCAAGATCGGGTCGTTCCTCGCTCCCGCTCACCTCGCAGGTGACGGGGTCAAAGTCATCTCCCGCTGTAATTTCCACGACATAAACATCCCGGTCTTCCAGGATTTGCAGGAACAGGTTGCGCAGTGCGCTCAGCGATGCAAACACCTCGTTGTCCGGATCGGTCAGCTTCAGGATACGATCGAGACTGTCCCCCACCCGCAACAGGGAAACCAGGAAGCTGCGCATCTCATGGCGCTGATCCTGCTGACTGGTGTTGATCTGGTCTTCCAAGTCGGAAACCCGCCGGATTAACGAATTGATGGTCTCCCGCACAACCAGGTTGTTGATTTGTTCCACGCCAACCGGCTGACCGGATTGGGCAAGCTGCTCCAGCGTTTCCAGTTCCGGAGAGCGGAAGGCAAGTTCACCACTGCCGGGGTCGATTGGATGGGATGTATCTTCTGTGTTCATGGCAGTCCTAAAGGTCAAAGGATGGTGCAAAGATTTCGCTTTGCGGATCGTCGTAGGTTGCCTGGCGTTTTACCTGCACTTCCAGGATTGGAATACGGGTATCCAATTCGGGCAGGATGGGAGCAAGCCTGACCAGGGAAAGAATATCCGGCAGGGGCTGCAGCGTGGGTTGGGTATGTTGATCGATCAGGTCTGCCACATCTGCTGCCTGGCTGAGGGTGCTGATCAAAAAGGCATCATGGCTCATCCGCACGGGGGTGTTTAACAAGGCGGTGCCTGCCTTTGCCACTTCCTGGGCATCACGTTTGCCCTTCCGCTGGACCTTCACCTGCTGCACGCGGATATTTTTACGGGGGGTATGGTAGGAGAGAATCCCAATTCCGGGATCTTCCGCGTCCGAAAGGATTTCGTAAGGAGTGTTGGTATAGGGGTGTTTGATGTCCATTTTTTCTCCTTGCTGTTAATACCCGCGAATGGTGCGCAGGGCGGAGCGCACTTCCGCCAGGTTCTTCTGTATCTGGGCGTTATTGGGTGCGTAATGATTTGCCTCCACCAGCATGCGCTCCGCGGTTTGCAATCCAGTGATCGCCGCATTCCGGTCATAGCGGGCAATTTCGGTGGAACTGTTGGCAATCTTGACTGCTTCCAGGTTGATGACATCTCCCCGCAGTCCGGCAAGGTCCCGCAAGTGCTGTTGGATTTTTGGCTCGTGGGGCAGGGCGCGGCGGGCTTCCTCCAGTTCTTTCTGCGAAGCGTTAAATTCCGCCAGGATTTGCTGGTAATTCAACGCGCCGCTTTCATACTTCTTGAGGGCAAGATTGATGCGTTCCACTGCTTTGCTGACTTTTTCGGCATGCTGGGAGATCATCAGTTCGTTTTGTTTGTTTTTCAACGGCTTGGAGTTGGGGAGAATCTGCAGTGCCATCCCCAACCGATTTTCGGCTTCCCGGCGTTTGCCATCCTCCAGCAGTTTGTTGACATCCGCCAGCGTTTCGGCAACGATGATTTTTTCCGCCTCGGCAGTTTTCCCGCCGTGGGCTTGCAGCCGTTGAAACGCTGTAATTGCTCCCCGCAGGTCGCTGGTTGCCAGCGTCTTCACCTGGTCCAGCAGCGCCTGTTGAATCAATTCGCGCGCAGACCGGTCATTAGGGTTCTTTTCCAGGTGGGTTTGCAGGAGTTCAATGGCTTCCTCGAGCTGTGCTTCTTTCAACAGGGAGCGTGCCATGCCCACCAGGCTGAGGGCTTCCAGCAGAGCCTGGGCGGGTTCCGGGGCAATTTTCAACGCAGTTTCTGCAGCCTGCCGGACTTCGGTCTCCTTGTTGGTCAATTTCCAGTACATGGGTCCGCTGGGGATGCCAAAAGAAACGGGTTTGCCTTTTTTCTGCAGTTCCTCGATGACCTGTTTCATCGCGTGGGCGGCATTGACTTCCAGGTGCCATTGTGCCATCCAGCGGCGGTGCCGGGCGGCATCCTTGTTTTGCTTTTCTGCGGAGTGGGCTGCCGCATACTGCTGGTGGACTTCCCGCACCCGGCTCCGGATGGATTCGTAGCGGAGTTTTTCAAGTTCATCCACGGGTATTTCCTGTTCATAAATAGTTTTGCGGGTTGCCAGCCAGCGCGTCCAGTAGGTGTCCTCTTCAATGACAACCGCCCAGTATGCCAGTGCACGGGTCCAGTATTCATCCCGTTTTTGGGAATGTGAACCGCTGGATTCCAGGGTAATTGCCTCCCGGTGATACAGCATGGCAAGCTGGTGCAGCAGGTCTGCCCGCGGGTGTTCCGGGTTGCGTGCCAGCAAACTCTCCAATTTCTCAATTGCATCTTCCCCGGAGATGGTTCCCCCGCCGGTGATTTCGGCACTTTCCACAGCTTCCAGGAAGCGGGAGAGTTCCGGGCTGCCGGAATCCAGCGAGATTGCTTCCTGCAGGCAGGCACGTGATTGCGACCACTTCTCGTCCTTTGCTGCACGGGCTGCCATGTTTAGCAGAATGCCTGCCAAACCGCTGCGTGCCTGTGGGTTCTGTCCGTCCAGCGCCAGTACATCCCGGTAGGCTGCCTGGGCTTCCGGGATGGAACCGGCAGTTGCACAGGCTGCCCCCACCATCAACATGGCTGGGATGGAGCGGGTTTCATGCGCCAACCGGCGTGCTTCCTCCAGTCTGCCTTGTTTCACCCTGACTGTGACCACCAGGGCGGTCTCTTCCGGGCTGTATGGCTGGGTGATTTCATCCAGCCCCCGGGCAGCTCCCTGCCAGTCTGCCTGGGCTGCCTGGCACATTGCCAGCGCCAGCAGGATGGGACGCCGCCGGTCGCCATTTGTTTGTGAGAGTGCCTGCTCCAGTTTTGCCTTTGCCCGGGCATGCTTGCCGGTTTGCAGCAATGCCAGACCGTAGTGGTAGGCAGCCAGTCCATCCTGTTGACCGGCGTTATCCAGCCGTTCCAGGGGGGCAACCGCATTACCGCCATCCAAAGCAGACAGGTGCGCCAGCCCTTCCCAGAGGTCTGCTTCCTCTGCGGGGGATCCAAGTGCCCGGGTTCGCTCCACCAGGGCAACTGCCCCGGGTGAACCCATTGCCTGCCTGGCAGCCAGCAGGGTCGTCTGCCGCAGGGCGGCGCGGAGATCGTCATCGGAGGCATACAATGCGTAATAGTGTTCCCACGCCTGTGCAGCCTGGAGGTATTCCCCTTTCCGGAAATGTTCCATCCCCGCCAGGTACCAGGCGCGCGCCAGGTTTAATCCCAGCCGGTCATCATCGGGATGGCGCTGATGCAGTTCCGTCCAGAGTTTAATGCCTTTTTGATAATCATTCTGTTGGATGGCAATCCAACCGGCGGTGTACAGCACCCGGTCGCTGCGATCCCCCCGTTGCAGTGCCTGTTGCAATGCAGTTTCGGCTTCGTCCGTGCGATCCTGTAAATAAAGAACAACGCCCAGTGCACCGGGGTTTCCCGCCTTGCGGTAAGCTTCCCCGGCGGTTTGCAGGTCTGACTGCAATTCCGCCACCACCCCGCGCAGTTCCCACATTGCCTGGGAGGTGCTTCCCTCCCTCACCAGCGAGTTGAGGGCTTGCTGGGCATCCTCCAGCCTGCCGTTAGCCAGGTGCAGGCGCGCCCGCGCCAGCCCGGCTTCCAATCGGGTTGCAGGGAATGCCTCTGCTTCCCGGTAGTGCTGGTCAGCACTTTCCAGGTCCTGGCTGCGCAGGGCAATATGACCCATTTGCAGGCAGGCACGCCCTTTCCATCCATCGTTGGCAGTTCCAGCCAAAGTCAGTGCTTCCCTGGCGGCGTCATAATTTGGCTTGGAGGAGGCGGCGGCTTTCCATGCCAGCACACAGCCCAGCCAGTACCAGGTCTCCGGGATTGCGCCAGCAATCCGGATGGATTCCCGCAGGGCAGCTTCCGCCTCGTCGTGCTTGTGTTGTGCCAGGCGGGCGCGCCCCAGTGGGAGCAGGGCAGCCGGTTCCATGCTGGCAATTGGTTCCAGCACGGCTTCCGCTTCGGACATTTTCTGCTGTGCCATAAGGCACAATCCCAGCCGCAACGCAGGCGCCGGGTTGGCAGGTTGGATTAAATGCACTCGTTCATAATATCCGGCAGCTTCCCCCCAATGCTCCTGTTCATACAGTAAATCTGCCATCAACAGGTTGGCTTCCACCTGGTTCGGGTCCAGCTTTAATGCAGCGGCAGCTTCCTCCCGGGCGGCAGTCTTCTCACCAGCTTGTGCGTATGCCTGCGCCAGGTTTGCCCGGTAGGCTGTCATTCCGGGTGCCAGCGAGACCGCCAGCTTCAACCACCGTACCGCTTCCTTCAGGCTTTCCGCTTTACCCGACGGGGTGTGCCGCAGGTGGATGCTGCCCAGCAGGTAGGGGATTGTCGCAGGTTGTTTTTCATCCAGCCGCAGCGCTTCGCTAAGTTCTGCCACGGCTTCAGGGTACCGGTTAAATTGGGCATGCACCTGACCCAGCAGGGCATGCACCCGGGCATCCTTGGGATTGCCTTTGCGGGCAGCCTCCAGCGGTGCCTGGGCGTTTTCCCAATCACCCAGCAGTACTGCGGCTTGACCCAGTGCCAGGTGCGCCGGAGGGAAGGAGGGCAGCACTTCCAGGGTTTGTTTTGCCACGGTTTGCGCCGCCCGGATTTGTGCCTGCGTATAGCCTGGAAGAATCTCACAGCCTTTTTGCAGGTACATCATCACCTGGTTCACGGCATCATTGGGCGGCATGTTGCGGCGTGCCCGCAGGAAATCCAGGCAGACCTTCAACGCCTCTTCCGACCGGTCGTTGTTTTTAACTGCCCGCATTGCCAGTCCGCCGAGTGCTTCCTCGTCCAACGTCACCCATTGCCGGGCGCGGGTAAAATCCTGCACTGCCGCATCCGGCAACCGGTTTGCCTGGCGGATTTTACCGCGCAACAGGTATGCCCCCCCCAGCACTTTTTGTTGCGGTGCAGTCAAATTGGATACGGCGGTCAGTTCAGCAATCACCTGGTCTGCCAGTTTGAATGCCTGGTTGTGCTTCCGGCTTCCGTACAATTTTTGAGCGCGGGCAAGCAGGTGTTGGTGTTGGTTCAACCGGCGCAAAATCTGCTTGCGTTTCCGCTCCCGCAGGATCTGGTCGGCATCCCGTTCCAGCGGAACCGCCTGGTCTGCCATGTTTCCCTGCCGCATGACGGCTGCCAGCTCCTGCCTGGCAATCACCGGGAAGAAGATCCGCAGCAGGTACGGCAGGATCATCATTTCCAGGAACCGTCCGCCAAGGGTCACCAGCACGGTCAGGAATCCCTTGTGCCACCACTGCCACCAGGATGCATAAAACAGAAAATAGACTGCGGCATCGAACAGCAGGAAATACAGGATCCGTCCCACGGGATTATTCAGCCGTACCACCCGTGCCCAGCGTGTTCCCAATGCTTCATAGACCAGCCCGCTGGCAATCAAGGCAATCCAGGCGTTGCGCTGCCACAGGAATATAAAAACAGCAGTCCCAAGCGAGGCAAAAAATGCCAGGATGTTGAATCCTGCGTCGTGTTCATTCCGGGCGCGGATGAATTCCACAATCAATGCCAGAACGGCAATTCCAAGCGATGCCAAACCGATCCACAGGGTTGTTGATGTCATACAGCCCCCTACAGACCCAGCTGGCGTTCCAACTGGGTGCAGAGTGTTTTGATTTGGGTCTGGGTGGGGTTCAGTTCCAGGGACCGGCGCAGGGCATCCAGCGCCTTCTCCTTCTCACCCATGGCTTTATAGGTAATGCCCAGGTCGCGCAGGATCACATAGTTGTCACCATTGCCTTCCAACGCCTGCATCAGGACTTTTAACGCCTCCGCCGGGCGGTGGAGGATATTGTAGATGCGTGCCAGTTCCAGGCAGACACCCACTTCACCGCCCAGCAGGCTGCGGGCTTCCTCCAGCAGGACAATGGCTTCGTTATACTGAAGGTTCTGGCGCAACTGGCGCGCCTGCACCAGCATGGTGGCAACCTTTGCCACGCGCTCATCGCGCTTACGCGGCGGCGGTGCGGTTGTTTCGGCTGCCAGTTCGTCCAACCCGGCAATAAATTCATTCGCCGATTGGAAGCGGTCCGCCGGATCAATCGTAACTGCACGCATCAGGAAATCGTGCACCGATTGCGGCACTTTGGGGGCATAAACCCGCGAATCCGTTCTTGGCAAGCGCTGAATTGCTTCCAGGCAGGCTTTTTGAGCCACGTGCGTCAATAACTGCTTGTTGCCTGCCTGCAGCGGGTTGCGCTGCAGGAATTCCATCACTGCCTGGTTGCCAATCGATTCAAGGTCCAGGCAGACATGCCCGGTGACCATTTCATAAAAGATGACGCCCAGCGAATACAGGTCGGAACGGGCATCGGCATTGATGGACTGCCCGCTGGATTGTTCCGGCGGCATGTAGTCCATCGTCCCCAGCACATCCCCCAGCACGGTCATCTTGTGCGATTCCAGGTGTGCCAGCCCCCAGTCGCCAATCTTGATCTGCGACCCGTCCCGGTTGAGCAGGATATTTTCCGGCTTGATATCCCGGTGGAAAATACCTTCCTGGTGTGCCATTGCCAGCCCGCGGCAGACCGCCTTGAGAATGCGAATCTGTTCGGAGAGCGACGCCAGCGGGCGTTCCGGTTTGTTCATCCAGTCCAACAGCGTTCCGCCATCCACGTATTCCATTACAATGTAGTACGTGTCAATATCCGGATACATTTCCGGTTCAATTAATTCGTAAATCAATACCACGTTGGGGTGATATAACTCGCCCATGGCATAGGATTCGTGGATAAACCGCTTGACGATGGAGGGTGGCGCTTCACTCATGCGGAGCTGTTTGATGGCAACCCGCCTGCGCCGCATGGTGCGGTGGTGGGCAAGATAGACATTCCCGAATGCCCCGCTGCCCAGGAATGCTTCCACCTCGTATTGCCAGATGGTCTCGCCAGGTTTGAGTTTATTTCCAGTTGATACGTTCATGCCATTCCTCACATGTTTATTGCGTTTCAGTCGGCTGCGGGACGGGGACAAATGCCAGCCCGTCCTCCTCCACCGTGCAGAGCCAATTGCCACGTTCCCCGCGCACAATCAGCCTGCCAAGCTGTTGATTGACATATTGATCAATGGTGCGCTCCAGGTAGCGCGCCCCAAATTCCGGGCTGAATCCGGCTCCGGCAAGCCATTCCACCGCCTTCGGATCAAATTCCACCTGCAAGCCCCGCTCCGCTGCCCTTTTTTGCACCCAGGCAAGCTTGAGCCGGGTGATTGCCAGGCAGTCCTCGGTGGATAATGCCCGGAACACCACCACTTCATCCAGCCGGTTGAGAAATTCCACCCGAAAATATCCCTTCAACATTTGGCGCAGATCCTCGCGTTGTTTTTTCGGCGGCTCGCGGCTGGGGGCAAACCCCACCGGGTGATCGGCATCGCGTGTTTCCAGCGGGATGTTGGATGTCAGGATGAAAATGGCATGTTCCCCGCTGGCAGTGCGCCCCTGGGCATCGGTCAACCTGCCGGTGTCAAATAATTGCAGAAACAAGTCAAAGACTGCCGGGTGTGCTTTCTCAACCTCATCAAAAAGCACAATTCCATGCGGGTTGCGCCGCAAACGGGCGGTGAGCAAGCCTTCCTGTTCGTAACCGATATAGCCCGGCGGTGCGCCAATCAGCTTGGCGACATGATGGGGTTCCATAAACTCCGACATATCCAGCCGGAAGAGCGCGTCCGCTGAGCCAAACAATTCCTCTGCCAGTGCATATGCCAGCGAGGTTTTACCCACGCCGGATGGACCGAGGAAAAGCAGGATTGCCACCGGGCGATGGGGGGAGCGCAGCCCTGCACGTCCAACCCGGATGGAATTTGCCAGCCGGGTGATGGCATCCGTCTGTCCCAGGATGTGTTTTTCCAACAGGGTTTCCAGGTTTGCCAGCCGTTCCCCCTCCGCCAGCGAGACTCCTTCCACGGGCACGCCCGTCCACTCGCTGAGGATGCCAGTCAGGTGCTCCACGGTGATTTCCACGCGCGGCTCCGCGCCCGGCGCCATGGACGTGGTATGATGCTGTACGCTGACCCGGGCGCAGGTTTCTTCCAGCAGATCAATGGCTTTATCCGGCAGGCGGCGGTGGGGCAGGTATTTCATCACCAGGCTGATCACGACCGCCAGCACATCCTCCGGGATGATCACCTGGTAGTATTCCTGGTATTTTTTCGCCAGCGAACGCAAAATTTCCAGTGCAATCTCAGGTTCCACCTCATCCACCCGGATGGGTTGGAAGCGCCGGTCGAGCGCTGAGTCCTTCTCGATGGTGCGGGCATATTCCTCCGGGGTGGTTGCGCCAATGCAGTGAAGGTCGCCGCGCGCCAGGGCAGGCTTGAGAATATTGCTGATATCCAGGCTGCCGCCGGTGGTTTGCCCGGCGCCCACCAGGGTATGGACTTCATCAAAAAACAGAATAACATCGGATTGCTGTGCTTCCCTGACGAGTGCAACCAGCCGCTCCTCCATCTGGCCGCGGTACTGGGTTCCCGCCAGCAGGCTGGCAATCGGGATTTCCAGCACCCGCTTGCCGCGCAGGCGGGAGGGAACGTTTCCGCTGGCAATTTTTTGTGCCAGCCCTTCCACAATGGCTGTCTTGCCGGTGCCTGCCTCGCCAATCAGCAGGGGATTGTTCTTGCGCTGCCGCACCAGTGTCTGGATCATACGCTGAATTTCGTCATCCCGCCCCAGGATTGCGTCGAGCTTGCCTTCTGAAGCCTCGCGCGTCAAATCCCTGCCCAGCAGGTCCAGCGTGGGGGTCCTGCCGTCACCGGCTGCCGCTTCCGCTGCCGGGGTTCCCATCGGGGCAGCCGGGATGGGCTCGCCCATGACAAAGTAAAAATGATCCAGCCTGACACCCATCTGCAGCAGCGCCTGGATGGTGGAACTACCGGACAAGCCGAGCATGGCAAGTAACAGATGTTTTTCGTCAATCAGCAGCGGGGCTTTCTGGCGGCTGTCCGCCATCACCAGGATATCCCGCACATTTTCCGAGAATGATTTTTCGTGCAGCAGTGGTGGAGCGGCAAGTGCTTCGCCCTGCCGCAGTGCCACCCGCAGGCTGCGGCGGATGGCATCCGGGCTGCGTCCCTGGGCGGTCAACCCCTTTTGGGTGAAACTGTCCGGCGTCATTGCCATGGCAATAAACAGGTGTGCCGTATTGATGGCAAGCTGCCCCATTGCCTGTGCTTCCGCGGCTGCACCTTCCAGGGCGCGCCAGCCGCCGGGGTCAAATCGTTTGCGGTTCAGGCTGCCGTCATTCAAGTAGAGTGGCATGGTATGGGCTGTTCCTCGTTCGTTTTCACCTGCCAGTACCGGCTCCAGGCGACCCTGCAGCGCGGAGAGCAGAGTTTTATAATCCACGCCCGCCTTTCGCAGCAGTTCCAGCGAGTTGGCTTCCGGGTTGTTCATGAATGCCAGCGACAGGTGCCGGTCGCTGATCTGTTCCGCCTGGTCCGTGTTTGCCAGTTCCAGCGCACTCTCCAGGATGGTACAGAGATGGCGGGAACAGGAAGCCCGCTGCAGGCTGAGTGGTTTCACCGGCTGGCTGCCTTCGGGCTGGCGTCTCAGGGACCGCACCAGTCCATCCCCCAGGCTGTTGGGGCGTTCTCCCAACACTTCCAGTGCCTGGCGGAATGCCGGGCTGGAGCGGATGAGCGCCACCAGGAAATGGGTGGTGCCCAGGAAAATTGAACCCACCATCCCCGCCACGCTGACCAGTTCATCCAATACGTTTAATGCCGGGTCGGTCAGGCGGGATCGGTCCACCCAGCCTGCCGGGTCAAACAGGCTCCCCATGGGGGGATGGACCAGCCTGAGGTGGGGGTTGCCGTACAGCACCAGGTTTGCCCAGGTGGCATCCTCGTATTGTTCGGTTGCTTTCTGGCGGGCTTTATCCACAGCTTTTGAGATGGATTCGCCTGCATGAAGTTCCTCCACCACCCATTGCAGTACCGGGCGGGAGTTAAAATCCACTGTCCAGGGGATGAGAATGACTGCCGGGACACCGGCGCGCAGCAATCCATCTGCCAGCCCATGCAGGTCAATTCCCTCACCGGGCAAACAGCGCAGCATCACAACCTGTGGATGGATGAAACCCAGCGAGCCAGCATCCAGCACCACGGGCTGATTGGGCGTCAGGTCAAAGCAGAAGGTTGGCGAACCATCCAGGATCTGCAGGGGGGCGGCTAGGTAGAGCAGGCTTGGATTTTCTGCTGCAATCTGAACGCCGGGATCGGCGTTTGGATCCCAATGAAGTTCCACAACTCCATCCGGCAGCGATTCTTCCAGCGCCTGCAGGTCGGAAAGGACCGACCGGCGGAAATGCGAATCCTTTAATAACAATTCTTCCGAGGCGGTCATCAGCACCAGCTTCGGTTTAACGGGTGCACCGGCGGGGGATGGGGAGAAGTCCCCATCAACCGGCAGGCGTGAAATGCTCATCCCGCGGCTGCCAAACCAGACTTCCCACGGCAATTCCGGCAGGTTGGTGCGGATCACCCGCGGCTGGGCGGCATGCAGCAGGTGGTTCAGTACATCCGCCGGTGGCTGCCAGCCTGCCAGGATTTCGTCCACCACAGCTGGCAGATTCGTCCTGTCCAGGTGCAGGCGCGGCAGGGAGCTGCAGGCGGTTCGCAGCGTTTCTTCATTAACCGGGGCTGAATACAGATTCTCTGCCTTGCCTGTGCCTGCCAGCGGCTGCACAGCAACGGTTAACACTCCCCCGGTATCGATCTGCAGAGTGATAAGTGAACCTTCCAGAGCCAATTGGCTGTCCCTCCCGGCATGGGATTTGGTGGGTTGGAATCAGTAAAAAAGGGAATATCCCTATTATACAACGTTCATGGGTTTGTTCCGCAACCGGCTTTTTACGAACCCAAATCCCGCCCTGTATCGCACAGGTCCCGCACCGGGCAGCGGAGACAGTCCGGCTTGCGGGCGTGGCAGGTCTCCCGTCCCAGGCGAATCAGGTTCAGGTGTGCAGGACCATAGGTTTCCGGTGGAAACAACCCGGCAAGGTGCGGGTGTGCCTGCTCCACGGTCATCTGCGCCGGGCGCAGTCCCAATCGTCCACTGACGCGGTAAATATGGGTATCCACCGGAAAGGCGGGCATGTCCAACGAGAACAGCAAGACAATTGCCGCAGTTTTGGGTCCCACCCCGTGGAAATTCACCAGCCAGGCGTGTGCATCGGCGGGATTCCAATCCCGCAGGAAATTCAGATCCAGCGCGCCGCGCTCCCTTGTGATTTCCCGCAGGGCAGCCTGGATGCGCGGACCTTTCTGGTTTGCCAGCCCGGCAGGTCGGATGGCTTCCACCACGTCCGCCGGATTGGCGTCGCGAACCTGCTCCCAGGTTGGAAAGCGGGCGCGCAGCCGGTGGAATGCCACGTCCCGGTTGACATCATTCGTGTTTTGCGAGAGGATGGTGGAAATCAGTTCATCCAGTACAGGCAGTGGTTCACGCCATTCCGGCAAGCCGTAGGTTTCCAGCAGGCGGTTGTACACAGCCAGGGCGCGGTCTTTGAGTGGAGTGGTTGAATCGGTCATTTGCTTTTCTCCCGCCCGGCATGTGCAATTCTCTGTTGCGCCAGGGCAACATACTCCGGGTTGATTTCGTATCCCACGAACTGCCTGCCTGTTTCCAGTGCAGCAATGGCGGTCTGCCCGCTGCCCATGAAGGGATCCATCACCACATCGCCGGAGAACGTGTACAGCTGCACCAGTCGGCGGGGCAGTTCCACCGGGAATGGTGCCGGGTGTCCAATGGATTTTGCCTGGACGGCAGGCAGTGTCCAGACGCTGCGGGTGTATTCCAGGAATTCCTCGCGGGTCAGCGTGCTGTTTCGTCCGGTGGATTCGCGTGCGTACATCTGCCGGGAAAAAACCAGCACATATTCATGGGCATCCCGCAGGACCGGGTTGCGGGCGGAAAGCCAGCTCCCCCATGCGGTGGAAGAACTGCCGCTGGACGCCTTGTTCCAGATGATCTCTCCCCGCATCAGGAAGCCCAGTTCCAGCAGGTCGGCAATCAGAAATGCGTGGAGGGGCAGGTAGGGCTTGCGTCCCAGGTTGGCAACATTGATGCAGGCGCGCCCGCCTGGCACCAGCACCCGGTACACTTCCTTCCAGACCCGCCGCAGCATATCCCGGTATTCCGCCAGCGAAAGATCGGCGTCATATTCCTTGCCAACGTTATAAGGCGGCGAGGTCACCACCATGTGGACCGAGCAATCCGGCAGGTCGTTCATCTCCTCGCTGCTGCGGCAGACAATGGTATTCAGCCGTTCAGATGGAATGGGATTTTCAAGGTATTCCACCTTCTCTTCCTGGGGCAGGTCTGCGTACAGGCGGCTTTCGTAGAAGGGGGAGGCGTCATGGTTTACCCGCCCGGGGCTGCCGAACGTGCTGGTGGAGGTGCCGGACGAGCGGGGACGTTTGGGCATGGTTTTCGGAACTTAAAAGGAGACCGCCAGCGAAAATGCCGCCGGGCGAAGTTCGCCAATCTGAACCTTGCGCCAGTTGTAGGTGGGGCGGGCTGCCAGTTTTGCCAGCGGTCCGTCAATCTCCTCCTGGGTGATTGCTCCCAGTTGCTGCAGGATTTCAATCGAAATAATCGAGCGGGCGCGCCCGCCAGTGTAATAGTCGCCCTGGTCGCCATCCGATATCTTGATGGCAATGCCAAGCGCCGGGCTGCCGGGAAAGAGTGCATCGGGCAGTAATCCCATTGCCTGGTACCCCTCGGCTCCACCCTTGGAGATAATTCTGCCGCCACCCACCTGCATGATGAGCGTGTCAAAGCGCCCCGGTCCAGCCACCATGTCCGGGTGGGATGCCATGGCATGGGTAATGCGGCGGCAGGCAGCCGCCCGGTTTTCCGCCAGCCCGGAGGGATCACACAGCCGGGCGAATGCCAATGCGCCGTTATACATGGGAACAGCAAACACGGGCACCGAGCAGCCGTCCACGCCAACCGGAATCTGCTCCACCGGCACGCCGCTCATCTCGGAAAAGGTTTGTAAAATCACTTTCTGGATGGGATGGTCTGGTTGGATGTAATCAGCAGTGGGCACCTGCATCTGTTGTGCCAGTGCCAGCATGCCGGAGTGTTTTCCCGAACAGTTATGGCGGTTGGAGGTGGGCTCCTCGCCGCGCATGGTCATGCGCAGGTGGGTCTCGCGGTGGGTGGGGGGGTGTACCCCGCACATCAGGTCGGATTCGGTGACACCAGCCTTCCGCTGGATGGAAGCTGCAACGGCAGCATGCTCATCCATCCCGGAATGCGAGGCGCAAATCAATGCCAGTTCCTGGTCCGTCAGTCCAAATGCGTCCATCCCGCCGCGCTCCACCAGGGGAATTGCCTGGATGGGCTTGCTGCTGGAACGCAGGTAGGTGATGCCGCCGGGATCACCCAGAGCGGCAAGCAGTCTGCCATGGGAATCCACAATGGCAGCTGATCCATACATAATGGATTCAACAATGGGTCCACGCCAGGCTTCAACGAGAGGAACATGGAAGGCGGGTTTGGTCATGGATGGTTTCTACTCCTCAATATCTGTGCTGCTGGGGCGGTAATGGCGAAGGTAATACTGGTGCAAACCGTGGCGCAGCCGGTTGGTATACTGGGCAAGCTTTTCTTCCGGGAAGCGGAAGCGTGATAACAGGGGTTCCACGAGGGCAGTGGTTTCGTCGGGCTGGGCTTTTCGTTCCGCCAGTTCTTCCATCTTCTGGTGGACTTCCACCAGGAAATCCAGCATCAGGCGGGCATGGTTGTGGGTCAGCAAGCCGTTCCTCCCACCAACGAGCAGGTAATTCTGGAACTGCGGGCTGAGGAGGTACCGGAGGGCTTCCTGCCAGGCGGGCAGGTCTGCCTGGGCTAAAAATGGCGGGGCGTCTGCAATCACTGCGTCCCCCACAAAGAGGATGCCCTGGTCCGGTAGAATCGCCCACGATGCCCCCGTGGCAGGTCCCGGGTGATATTCCAGGTGCAGGGAGGAACGATCGTCCCAGTGCAATTGCATTTCCTCTGTAAAGGTAATTTCAGGGGGAGCCCAGCGGATGCTGCCCAGGTTGTTGTACACTTCCCAGTCCGACCCGGTTTCCCCGCTGCCAGCTTTAAATGTGACCGGGCGGGAACGATATGCCTGGTTAATTTTTTCATGACCGATGATGGTGCACTCCAGGGCGCGCACACCCAGGGTGCGGTCATAATGGGCATCCAGGTTGACGACCAGCCGGTCAATTCCGCCGCCCATGTTCAGCATGGACGACCGCCACAACCTGGCATCTTCCGCCCGCAGGGGGGCATCAATCAGGATCAACCCATGCTGCCAGTTGATGGCTCCCAGGGTGACGCCCGGGTATGCCGTTTCCACGAATACATGCGGTGCAATTTCCTGCATCAGTTCCAATCCTTCCATCTGGAGGAGCTTAGGTGTTTGTCACCGGCAGGGAAAACTTGAAACAACTCCCTCCCTGCGGTTGACCTTCCACCCAAATTTTACCACCATGCGCCTGGACTGCCAGACGGCAGAATGCCAGCCCCAGCCCCATTCCCTTGGGCACGTTTTCCTGCGGCAGGCGCATGAACTTGTCAAAAATCAACAGGCGGGATTCCGGTGGGATGCCTGGACCTTCATCCTGCACCCACAGTGTCACCCATCCTTCCGAATAATCCCCACCCAGAATCACCCGGCTGTTCATCGGCGAATACTTTCCGGCATTTTCCAGCAGGTTGATGATCACCCGCCGGATCATTTCCGCATCTACGTGGAGGTGCGGCAGTCCAACCGGCAGATGGATTTCCACTTTCTGCTGGCGGCTTTCAAAATAGGGGCGGACGGTTTCCAATGCCTCCAGCGCCAGTTCATCCAGGGCAATGGTGCTGAAATGCAGGATCGATTGCCCCGATTCCATCTGGTGGATATCCAGCAGTGAGGATATCATCCGCTGCATCCTGCCCGCCGACCGCGAGGCGATCTGCAAAACCGACCCGATGACCGGGTTGGCATCCCTGGGCAGCAGGGTGGGAAGGATATCGAGGCTGGAAACAATGTTGGAAAGCGGCGAGCGCAGGTCATGGTAGATCATGGCTGCCAGGTCTTCGCGCATCAGGTCCAGCCGTTTGCGTTCGCTCACGTCCCGCAAAATCCACTGGATGGCGTCGCCACCCAGGTATGTGCTGGAATGGACATACACTGCCACCGGGATATGCTGACCCGAGGCACAATGCAGGGTGGATTCGTAGGTCAGCATTTCCCCCCCGCGCAGGATGCCAAATTTTTCCCCCACCACCTGCCAGTTCACATCGTGCAGTGCTGTTACCTGTTGTCCCACCAGGTCTGCTTTCGAAAGGCAGGTGACAGCGGAAGCCTGGCGGTTGGCTTCCAGCACCCGTCCCTCCCAGTCGGTGATCAGGGTGGGGTCAATATTGTCCTGGAAAAGATTGCGGTAGAGCTTGTGAGCCTCATCCAGCGAGGCATACAACTGGGCATTACGGACCGCCAGTGCTGCCAGGTCGGCAATGGCGCCAAGCTGCTCCAGGTCCTCCTCGGTAAAAAAGTGCGGCGTGGGGTGAACGAGGGTCAACACTCCCACCAACTGGTCCTGGGCAAGCAGGGGGACGCACAGCGCCGATTTCGCTCCCGATTGATCCGGGGCATCGTCCGGGCGGCGCATCCAGCGGTCATCCTGGCTGGTATCGGCGATGAGTACCGGCAGGCGGGTTTCCACCACCCGGCTAGCCAGCCCGCTGGAGAGAATTTCCTGCAGCTGCTGCAGGGTGTGGGAATGAAACTGTTCCCCCACCACAATGGCGGCATCCACTGGCTTTTGGCGGGCATCCAGTGTGATGAGGCTGCCGCGCTCCGCCCCCAGATTGCGGGCTGAAAGCATCAGCACCCGGTGCAGCACGGTGGTGCTGTCCAGCGAAGTATTTAACTCCCGGCTGATATGGACAAGGAGTTGCAGAAAGCTGCGGGTTCGATCTGATTGCGGGAGGTTCATGGTCCCTCCGAGTGCAGAGCGGACAGGGATTGGCGGACGGCATCACAGCGCCCGCAGCCATCCCGGCTGCAAAGCAGCGCCAGCGGGTCCCTGTGCAGAAGGTCTCCAACAGTCTCCAGCATGGGTTGGATGGGAAGGGCGCGTACTTCGCAGTCCCCAAGCTTCACCCGCCGGGTGATCTCCTCCAGGATAGGGGCAGCATCTTCAAATCCATCCGAGCAGCCCGGAAAGCCCGGGCATTCCGCCACTCCGGCAGGAGTCAGCGCCCAGCGGACAAATTGTTTTCGTCCAGCCTGGCGTTCTGCAAAGTGAAAGCTGGTGTTGACGGTATGGTTAACACCCAGCAATACTACCCAGCCTTCCTGGTCTGCCAGGGCGGCAATGGGTGCCAGCGGTTCCGCCAGCGTCTGGCTGTCCAGGGCTGCATCCACTTGAATACCGGCAAACGAGAGGATGGGATGTATGGACCGGCGGGCGGCAGGATGCAGGCGCAGCGTTTCTGCAAGCACCCCCATCAGCGGATCGGCGGGAAGGTCATCAGAAAAAAAGACTGCCATCCGGTTCAGGTCGTGTCCTGTGCCGTAAACCAGCCCGTTATCTGCAGGTCCATCCTCGGGGATGAGCATGGTTTTATAGGTGAAGGTGGGCATCATAATTCCACCTGTGAGGGAGAGGATTGCACCCAGCAGGGTATCTGCACCGCCGCGCACCTCGCCAAAGGAGGATAATGAAGCATGAACCAGGACAGGCACACTGCAAGGTAGATCCAGTCCGCGCAAACCAGTGGACAGGTCACGGAAGGTCAGCATATTTCCATCTCTCCGGTAAACATTTGCACACAGGTATTATACGCTGATTTAAAGATGTAATGGTTTACCGGGGGGATCTTTTTCCGATGGTCTGGACGGATCCGGCGGATCAATCCCAGTATTCGAACATGCTGCAGGGGATGACCTCGCTGTCGGTGATGATTTCATACACTCGATCTGTTTCGTTCCAGCGCGTGGGATAC
>ENA-UPTA01000561-UPTA01000561.1-activated-sludge-metagenome-genome-assembly--contig:-NODE-561-length-42896-cov-6.149203_pt1 | contig 42896 bp, 43 predicted proteins | sample MGYA00238184_ERZ773361 | MGnify/ENA primary metagenome ERZ773361 (study PRJEB29100, sample SAMN05720205) | activated sludge metagenome | isolation source: anaerobic digester from wastewater... | reverse complement strand
CATACTTTAAAAATTGAAGTGTAGATGAAAAAAGAAAATAATAGTTCTTACTTTTTAATTTTATCAGTTATATTAGGTATTCTATTTCCTTTTTTAAAATTTTTCACAAACTATATTACTTATTTATTGATGTTCATATTGTTTATCACATTTTTAAAAGTTGATTTTAACTCTATTAAAATTTATTTGAAAAAACCTATTTTAATAATTTACATAATTTTTATTAATTCATTTCTAACCCCAATTTTAATTTATTTAATATACAGTAGTTTTAATTTTGATTACCTTACACTTAGTGCAATTATGCTGCTTGCTCTTGTTCCAACTGGTGTTGCTGCTTCTGCTATGACAGATTTATCAAATGGGAACACACTTTTAGCTGTTCTATTAACAATAATTACACACATTTTAGCTCCATTTTTGATTCCACTCTTTTTCTTTTTATTCTTTAGAAAGGTTGTAAAACTTGATTATTTACAAGTTTTAATAACAGTTTTTAGATTAATATTTATACCTCTTTTAATAGCTATTCCTTTTAAAAAGTTTTTTAAAAAAGCAACAAATTTTTTTAGTAATAACAGTAAAATTATAACTTTAATTCTTGTGATGTTTTTAACATCTTCAATAGTTTCATTAAATTCAATTTATATAAGAGAAAACCCTTTAGAAGTTATAAAATATATTTTAATTCTTTATTCTGTTTTTCTTTTATTTCAAATTTTCAACTTCTTTTTTCCATTTTTCTTAAACTTACCAGATAGAATTGCAATCTCAAACTCTAAAACCTTCAATAATATTTCAATTGCCACTGTCTTATCTCTTCAATTTCTTGATCCAAAAACTAGTTTGATTGTTGCTTTGGGTCAGATACCCTGGCCAACGATGTTAATTCCTTTGAATATAATATTATTTTTTATGAAAAAAAATAGAAAAAACCATTAAGAAAAAGTGTGATAATATTATATAATTTATAATAAGGCGGATTAAAAATGAGGAATTTAATAGATTAATATTATATTTTAATTATATTTTAATTTCATCTACTAATTTTTATAAATTGAAAAAATTAGTTCTTCTCTTATATAGAATACTAAATTAATAAAGGTGAAGTAATCCCTTTGCAACCATAAGTGAATATATCACTTTGCAATAACAAACCCTTGACAAATTAAAATAAGATATTAAAATATTGATTTTAATATTACAAATAAGGAGGACCCATGTTTAAGAGGTTGTATTTAACTATTTTAATTATGGTTTTATTTACAGGGCTAATCACTTTTACTACAGGTTGTCAAACTAAAGAAGAGAGTGTAGAAGAGATTAAAATTGGTGGAGTTGGCCCAATTTCTGGAGAGGCATCGACTTTTGGTATCTCAACAAGAAATGGTGAAAATCTGGCTGTCGAAGAATGGAATGCAAAGGGTGGAGTTTTAGGTAAAAAGATTAAATTAATCTTTGAGGATGACAAAGGTGAAGCAACTGAAGCTGCAACTGTATGGACAGAATTAATTAATCAAGATAAAGTTGTTGCGATTGTTGGATCAGTAATGAGTAAATGTAGTCTTGCTGGTGCTCCAATAGCACAAGCAAAAGGTGTCCCTGTTGTTTCATCAGGTTCGACAAATCCAAGAGTTACAGATTATGGAGATTATATATTTAGAGTATGTTTTATTGATTCATTTCAAGGAAAAGTTGGAGCAAATTTTGCATTTAATGATTTGGGCATAAGAAAGGTTGGTGTAATTTTTGATATTGGAAATGACTATACAAAAGGTCTTTCAGAATTTTTTAGAGATCAATTTATAAATCTTGGTGGAAAGGTTGTTGGTTTTGAATCACACCCAACTGGTGCAACAGATTTTAAAGCACAATTAACAAATTTAATTAAAGCTGGAGCAGAATTAATTTATATTCCTGATTACTACAATGATGCGGCATTAATAATGAAGCAAGCAAGAGAACTTGGATTTAAAGGATATTTCTTAGGTAGTGATGGTTGGGATTCTCCAGACCTTGTAAAAATAGGTGGAGATGCTGTTGAAGGCGGTTTCTTTACAAATCACTTCTCAAAAGATGATCAAAGACCAGAGGTTCAGGAATTTGTAAAAAAATATAAAGAAAAATTTGGACAAGATCCAGATGCCTTAGCAAGTCTTGCATACGATGCTATTAATATAACTCTTACAGCTATTCAAAATGCGGGTTCAACAGATGGTGCTAAGATTAAAGAAGCTTTGAAAAATATGGAGTTTAATGGTGTTACAGGTTTTATAACTTTTGATGAAAACAGAAATCCAATTAAATCAGTAGTAATACTTGAAATAAAGAATGGCCAACAAGTTTATAAAACTGCTGTTAATCCCTAAAATTTGATTTCCTTTTATAGCTGGGGAGGAAATACCTCCCCATTTTAAAAGGAGTATTATGGAAAAAATATTTAATTTACAACAACTTATAAATGGAATACAACTTGGAAGTATCTACGCATTGATAGCATTAGGTTACACAATGGTTTATGGAATTGTTAGATTAATTAATTTTGCTCATGGCGATTTCTTTATGATTGGAGCATATGCAAGTTATTTTATAATTATTTTTGGTAACCTAAGAGGATATCATATTCCTGTTGTTTTAGTTTTTATAATAAGTATATCAGCAGGTTCTGTTGCCGCTGTTCTTGCAGATAAAATTGCATATAAACCTTTACGATACAAACCAAGAATTTCTGCTTTGATAACTGCATTAGGTGTTTCTATGTTTATTGAATATTTATTTTCTGCATTGCCATTTATAGGACCATCATATAAAGCTTTTCCAAACGAACAGTTTATAAAATCAAAAATTTTCGAATTTGGGAATACAACTATTTCAAACTATATAATAATCGATGTCTTGGTGAGTGTTGGTCTTATGATTTTTTTAACTTATCTTGTAAAATATACAAGAATTGGTATGGCTATGAGAGCTGTATCTCAAGATAAAGATGCAGCAAAACTAATGGGTATTGATATTGAAAAAATAATTACAATAACATTTATCGTTGGTGGAGGATTAGCAGGAGCAGCTGGGCTTTTAACTGGTGTTTCTTATCCAAGAATTTTTCCATATATGGGAGTTTTACCTGGTCTTAAAGCTTTTATTGCTGCTGTTTTAGGTGGAATCGGAAACATTCCAGGAGCTATGTTAGGTAGTTACATTATGGGTATTTCAGAAACATTTGCAACTTCATATAACTCACTTCTTGGTGAAGGTATTGCTTTTGCAATTTTGATTTTGGTTCTTCTCTTTAGACCTCAAGGTTTGCTTGGTGAAACTATTGCAGAAAAAGTATAGGGAGGTTGAATGAGATTAAAAAAAGATATTAAGCTTTTATTATATTGTTTTATATTTTATATTATCGTTTTTTCTCTTAATAGATATCAAATTATTATCAATGATTATATACTTAATATCATTAATCTTTCTCTTGTCTATGTTATCTTAACAGTCAGTTTAAATTTGATAAATGGTTTTACTGGACAATTTTCAATTGGTCATATGGGTTTTGCAGCAGTTGGTGCATATGTTTCAGGGGTTTTAACAACAATTATCTGGAAAATTAATCCTTCAAATCCATTGAATTATATTCTATTTTTTATAGCATTAATTATAGGGAGCATTGCTTCTGGATTTATTGGATTCCTTCTTGGTTTACCAACTTTAAGATTAAGAGGAGATTATCTTGCAATAGTAACGCTCGGTTTTGGTGAAATAATAAGAACTATCATAAATAACATTGACTATGTAGGAGGTCCAAGAGGTCTTCTTGGAATTCCAAAATTTTCTAACTTCACAGTAATTTTTATAATAACTGTAATCTCTATCCTTATTATAAGAAATATTGTTTTTTCAACTCATGGAAGAGCTTTTAAATCAATAAGAGAGGATCAAGTGGCTTCTGAACTTGTAGGGGTTAATACGACAAAATATAAAGTTTATGCTTTTACAATAGGTGCCTTTTTTGCTGGACTTGCTGGAGGACTTTTATGTCATCTTTTACAAATTGCCCATCCAACTCAATATAATTTTTTAGGAACAATTTTTATACTTATTATGGTTTATGCTGGAGGTATGGGAAGTATAAGTGGTTCGATAATAGCTGCATTTGGTTTAACATTTTTATCTGAAGGTTTAAGGTTTCTATTAAGATGGATAGACAATATTACACCAACTTTTACAGTAGGAATTGAATGGAGAATGGTTGTTTATTCAGCTCTTTTAATAGTAATAATGCTTTACAGAAATGAGGGTCTTATGGGAAAAAGAGAATTTAAGATACTTATACCAGAAGAGGAAGAATAATAATGGAAACTATTCTTTCTTTGCAAAATGTCACACACTATTTTGGTGGATTAAGAGCTGTAAATAATTTTAGTATTGATTTACCAGAAGGTTCACTCTGGGGATTGATCGGACCTAATGGTGCAGGGAAAACAACAATTTTTAATCTTATCACAGGAGTATATAAACCAACAGAAGGAAAAATTTTATTTGAGGGAAATAATATAACTGGTTTAAAATCACACACCGTTGTTGATAAAGGAATTGCAAGAACTTTTCAGAATTTAAGAATATTTAATGAACTCACAGTTGTTGATAATATTAGAGTTGCAAAACATTTTAAAGCTAACTATAAAATAATTGATTCAATATTAAGAACAAAAAAATTTTATGATGAAGAGAGAAGAATAAAAGAAGAAACCTATGATTTATTGAAAATTTTTGGACTTCAAGGAAGAATGAATAACCTTGCAAAACATTTACCATATGGAGAATTGAGAAAACTTGAAATAGCAAGAGCCCTTGCGACAAAACCAAAATTACTTCTTCTTGATGAGCCTGCTGCTGGTATGAACCCAAGAGAAGTAGTTTCATTAATGGAATTAATTCATTCAATGAGGGATACGTTTAAGGTGACAATTCTTCTTGTTGAACATCAGATGAAAGTTGTAATGGGAATATGTGAAAGAATAAAAGTTATGGATTTTGGTGAATCAATTACCGAGGGTAATCCAGAAGAGATAAGAAGCAATAAAAAAGTAATTGAAGCATATTTAGGAAGTGAGGGAGGAAAATGTTAGAAGTTGTTAATCTTGAAGTAAATTATGGAGCGATTAAAGCTTTAAAAAATATCTCTTTTAAGGTAAAATCTGGTCAAATTGTAACACTAATTGGAGCAAATGGAGCTGGCAAATCCACAACATTAAGAACAATAAGTGGACTGATTAAACCAAAAGATGGCCATATCTATTTTAAAGGACAGGAAATCACAAATTATGAGGCACACAAAATAGTTGAATTAGGAATATCACATGTTCCAGAAGGAAGAAGAATTTTTGAAACTTTAACTGTTATGGAAAATCTTGAACTTGCAGCTTGGACAATTAAAGATAAGAAAATTAGAAAAGAGAAGTTCGAAAGAATTTTTGATATATTTCCAAGACTTAAAGAGAGAAGAAAACAACTTGCGGGTACATTGTCAGGTGGTGAACAACAGATGCTTTCAGTAGCAAGAGCATTGACAACAGGTGGAGAATTAATGTTGCTTGATGAACCATCGATGGGTCTTGCTCCTGTACTTGTTGATGAGATATTTCAAGTTTTATGTCAGATAAATCTACAGGGAATCACAATTCTTCTCGTTGAACAAAATGCTCGAAAGGCACTCGAAATTGCAAATTATGCTTATGTTCTTGAAGCTGGAACAATTGCTTTGCAAGGAGAAGCTAAAGAATTAAATGAAGATTCAAGAGTTAAAGAAGCTTATCTCGGTGGTTAATTTTTTAAAAAGAGAAATTTTCAAGAAAAAGCCCTTCACCAATTTCATAGTAATCTAACAATTTCTCCTTATCAATCAATTTGACATTTATTTTAAATTGTCTTTTACTATTTATTTCTAAGAAATTATTTAACTTCATTTTTATAGAAATCGTACCTTCTGCAAAATTATAAAATAGATTTTTTGTTTCAATTTCGGCAACTTTTTTATTTCCCAGGGAATCAATAATAGTTAAAAATAATTCTTTATCTTTATAATTAAATAGAGCCCATCTGATTTTCAAACTCAAAAAATATGAATCACCGATTTTCACTCCACCAACCCCATTAATAACAATCGACTCTTTCAAATATATATCATTTAAAATCTCTTCATATGGATAAATTGGATTTATAATATCTCTATATTTTTTAAAATGTTCTCTTACACCACCGTAAAAGTTTGAAAAAGTTGATAAATTTCTTACAACCTTTTCATAATAAAAATCTCTCTTTCCTATGATTCCATAAGTTGAATCAAAATTTATCCATTCTCCATCAATAAAACATTCAATAAAGACATGATCAACTGGATAACCAGAAGCATAAACAAGTCTTGATGGAATTCCAATAGATCTTATTAGTGATAGAAATAATATTGATCTTTCTGAGCAAACTCCTGATATCGACCCCTCTTTTTCATACCTATCTATATAATAATAATCTGGATAATCACCAAGATATGTAACATTTATTCCTTGTGAAAAAATATTCATAACAAAATTTAAAATATTTTTTGCAGTTTTAAAAGAATTTTCTTTCAATAAACTCTTTGCATAACTTTTTATTTTTGGTAGATATGGATGAACTCCTCCATTTTTTATCAGTTCATCTGTTGCAATACCATATTCGTAATTATATCCAGTTATGTATGGTATATATTCAAATGGGTATTCATTATCAAAATATTCTTTTGTTGTGCCTAAAACAATCTTGAGATGGTATGTTTTAAAAAGATGTTTGAACGATAGATAACCTATACCGGTTCCCTGATTTTCATTCGTAGTTATTTTTAATCTTATATAAATCTCTCTTTTTGGCAAAACTCCATCAATATTGTAAAATCCATTTTTATATAAAGGTTTTATCCATATAAAATTTGCATTATCCCTTTCTCTCTCCCCAAAAGCATAAGAGTCTATCTCAACTTCTCCATTTATTGGTTGAGCAAATTCAACTTTTAAATCAAAACTATAATCTCTTTCAAAAAAAATTCTATCAATTATGTAAAATGTTGAGTTTGTTTTGTAATAGTGAACAATAGGATATGGTAAATCAACATCTTCCCCAAGAACTGATAGGTAATATGATATATTATAAAAAGCAACTGATAAGATGAATAAAACTAAAATCAAAATTATATATCTCTTTATATTTTTTTTATAAATTTTTCAAAATCCTCAATATTTTTGTTAATAACTAACTCTTTTATATTTGAATCAAATTGATCTATCAATTTGATTGCAATATTGAAATCTCCTATATAATAAGCAAAATGTGCATCAGAAGAGATAAAAATTTTTACTTTATATTTTAAACATAAATTTAGCATCTCTTTATAATAATTTATCCAATATTCACCTCTTTTTAAAACATTATTATTCAGTTCAACCGCTTTATCATAATCTGATGCAGCTTTAACAATATCCTCTAAATCGATTGGATAAGGGAAATATGGATCTCCAGGATGTGCTATTCCATTTATATTTTCTTTCTTCAAAGTATTTATCATACTTTTTGTATTTTTAACTTTTGAATTCGAAGAGTAAGGAGTTTGATTATGAAATGCTATTATATTGAAATCCAAATTTTTGTAGATGTTTAATGGTAAATCAACATCACCATCCTCTGAGATGATATTCATCTCGCAACCAGTAAAAATTTTTATTCCTTCTATTTCATCTGGCAAATACCTACTCGCAAGCATTTTAAAGTATTCAATGCTTGGGCTATCAGGTCTTGATGGTCCATGATCAGTAAGACACAATCCTTTTAAGCCAACTTTTTTTGCGATTTGAACATTTTCAATAATTGTTGAAAAAGCATGACCTGTTAATATAGTATGTGTATGAGTATCAACTTCAATTTTCATCTTTTTGCCTCCTCTATTGGAATAAATCCTTCACCAATAACCTCTCTTGCATCTCCAATTATAACAAATGCTTTAGGGTCTTCGTTGTGAATAATTTCTTTAATTTCCGATAATTCCCTTTGTCTTACAACACACATCAAGGCATTTCTTTCAATACCTGTATAAGAACCTATTACTTTCAATTCAGTTACTCCTCTTTCAAGCTCTTGAAATATTTTTAATTTAATTTCCTGAGCTTTATCTGAAATTACAAAAACCGTTTTTGTTGTTGAAAATCCCTCCTGTACGTAATCAATAACCTTAGAAGATATAAATAGAGCAAGCATTCCATATAAACCATATTCAGGAGATTTAAAAACGATTGCTGCAATTAAAACTATTGAAGTATCGAGAATTAACATAGAAGTTCCAAAGGAAACTCCAATATATGTATAAATTAATTGACTTAAAAGATCTGTACCTCCTGTGCTTCCCCAATATTTAAAAACAACTCCAACTCCTATTCCAACTAAAACTCCACCATAAATTGAAGCAAGAAGTGGATTATCAGTCATAGGTTTAAAAAAATATGAAAATAAATCAATAAATATTGAGGATGTTATTGTACCAAAAAGAGTTAAGGCAATATATTTAAAACCCCATCTTTTCCATGCAATTATAAATAGTGGTAAATTTAAAATAAAATACATAATTCCAATAGGAAATTTTGTTAGATGATATATGATTATAGATAAACCAGAAAAACCTCCTGGTGCAATTTTATTTGGTGAAAGAAATAATACAATGCCAAGCGCCTGAATAATAGTACCAACTGTTATACCAATTAACCTTTTAATTAATTTTTTAATTGTTATTTTCTCTTTTTTCATTTTTTATCCACCTTAAATAACTCCAGATAAAATCATCAATATTACCATCTATTACCTCTGAAACATTACCAACTTCAAAACCTGTTCTGTGATCTTTCACGAGTGTATATGGTTGAAAAACATAACTTCTTGCTTCATAACCCCAGGAGGGTTGGATATATCCTCCTTTTAATACATAAAGTTTTTGTTCTTTTTCTAACCTTTTTATTTCGAGGAGTTTTGATTTTAATATCTTCATTGCTATCTCTTTATTTTTTAATTGAGATCTTTCATTTTGACAGGATACTGTAATTCCTGTTGGAATATGAACAATTCTAACTGCTGAATCAGTTTTATTTACATATTGACCACCATGTCCACTTGCCCTGAAAACATCTATTCTCAACTCATCTTCATCAATTAGAAATTTTTCTTCCTCTATTTCAGGTATTACTTCAACAAGTGTAAATGAAGTATGTCTTCTATGATTTGCATCAAAAGGTGAGATTCTAACAAGTCTATGAACTCCTCCTTCGCCTTTAAGAAGTCCGTATGCAAATCTACCTTTTATAAAAATTGTGGCACTTTTTATGCCAGCTTCATCTCCATAAGAAATATCAACAATCTCAACTTTATATTTTTTCTTTTCAGCCCATCTAAGGTACATTTCGAAGAGAATTTTTGTCCAATCCATTGCATCAACCCCGCCTGCTCCTGATGATAGAGAAAGAATTGCATTATTTTGATCATACTCACCAGATAAAAAATATATTTTTTTAAATTCTTCTATATTTTCATTTAACTCTTTAATATTTTTATCTAACTCATCTCTTAAAGATGTATCGTCTTCTTTATCAAGAAGTTCTAAAATTATTTCACTCTCACTTATTAATGAGCTAATTTTCTCTATTCTTTCTTTTTCTTCTTTTCTTCTATTCAGTTCAAAAAGAATCTTTTTTGATTCATCACTTTTCCAATCTACAATATTTTTTATTTTATCTTCTAACTCTTCAATCTTTTGATTTATTTTATCTATGTCATCTTCTGATGATAAATTACTAAATTCATCTTTTATTCTTTTTAAACTCTCTTCTCCTTCTTTCTTCTCTATTCTCTTTTCTTTCACTTTTAATCTCCACTCTGAATAAAAACTTTATCCAATCTTCTCTAATTGATTTTAGCATAGACTGGAATAATTCATAACCTTCAAGTTGATATGCAATTAAGGGTTCCTGTTGGCCATAGGCTCTTAATCCTATCCCTTCTTTTAAATGATCCATATTATAAAGATGGTCTTTCCATTTATTGTCAAGAATTCTTAGAAGAAGATATCTTTCAATTTCTCTTATTGGTTCCTCACTTAGAGATACTCTTAAATCTTCATTATTTTTTGCAAGTTCTCTTAAATATGATTCTTTTTCTTCATATCTTTTTTTAGATATCTCAAATAAAATTTTTTTAATTTCACTTTCTTTTATTTTTGCTAATTCATCTTTATTTATTAATATTCCAGTGAGTTCAAGAAAGGATTTAGAGAGACCATCATAATCAGGTTCTTCAAGTGATTTTGATAGATAAATATCACAAATTTCATCAATTATTTCATTCAAGAAACTAAAAACATCTTCTCTTAAGTTTGCTTTTTCAAGAATTCTTCTTCTTTCTTTGTAAATTATCTCTCTATGCTTGTTCAAAACATTATCATATTCAAGAAGATTTTTTCTTATTTCAAAATGATATGCTTCAACCTTTTTTTGAGCATTTTCAATTGTTCTTGATAGAAGTGGGTGTTCAAGTGGAGTATCATCATCCATTCTGAAAAATTCCATAAGTTTTTTAATTGTATCACCACCAAAAATTCTTAATATTTCATCTTCAAGTGATAGATAAAATCTTGAACTACCTGGATCGCCTTGTCTTCCAGATCTTCCTCTTAATTGGTTATCAATTCTTCTTGCTTCATGTCTTTCAGTTCCAATTATATGTAAACCACCTAACTCAACAACACCAGAACCTAATACTATATCAACACCTCTTCCAGCCATATTTGTTGCAATAGTAACCATGCCTTTCTCTCCAGCGTGTTTTATTATCTCTGCTTCTTTTTCATGGTATTTTGCATTTAATATCTGATGAGATATTCCTTCTCTTTTCAACATACTTGAAAGTAGTTCATTTTTTTCAATAGATCTTGTGCCAACAAGAACAGGTTGCCCTATTTTATAGCAATCTTTTATCCCTTCTATAATTTTTCTAAATTTAATCTTTTCAGTTCTATATACAACATCAGGATGATCTTTTCTTATCATTGGTTTGTTAGTTGGAATTACTATAACAGGAAGACCATATATTTCTATAAATTCATCTTCTTCTGTTTTTGCTGTTCCTGTCATACCAGCAAGTTTTGAATACATTCTGAAATAGTTTTGGAATGTTATTGTAGCAAGTGTTTGACTTTCAGCCTTAACAGTTAAATTTTCTTTGGCTTCTATTGCCTGGTGTAAACCATCTGAATATCTTCTTCCAAACATTAATCTTCCAGTAAATTCATCAACAATTATAACTTCACCCTCTTTTACAATATAATCCACATCTTTTTTAAAGTGTATTAGAGCTCTTAATGCTTGTATTATATGACTTACAAGATCAACATTTTCACTTGCATAAAGATTCTCAACATTCATAAGCTTTTCAACTTTTTTAACTCCACTTTCTGTTAAAGCGACATTTTTTTCTTTTTCATCAGATGTAAAATCTTCATCTATTTTAAGTTGTCTTGCAACTTGTGCTGCTTTATAATAAATTGATGTACTTTTTTCACTTGGTCCAGAAATTATAAGAGGAGTTCTTGCTTCATCTATAAGTATCGAGTCAACTTCATCTACTATAGCATAATTTAGTTCTCTTTGTACAACTCCGTCAAGGTTTATTGCCATATTATCTCTTAAATAATCAAACCCAAATTCATTGTTTGTTCCATAGGTTATATCTGCAAGGTATGCCTCTTTTCTTGAACAGGGTATGAGTTTAACACTAAATTTTTCAGAGTCATCCCAATCTACGAGAAATGATGATTCATGTTGTATAACTCCAACACTTCTATTTAAAAATCTATATATTGGTCCCATCCATAAAGCATCTCTTTTTGCAAGATAATCATTTACAGTGATTAGGTGAACACCCTTTTTTGTAAGAGAGTTCAAATAAATTGGAAGAGTTGCAACAAGAGTTTTCCCTTCACCTGTTTTCATCTCTGCAATCTTTCCTTCGTGAAGTATAACACCACCCATAAGTTGGACATCAAAGTGTCTCAATTTTATAATTCTTTTTGATACTTCTCTTACAACAGCAAAAGCTTCACAAAGAATATCTTCAAGAGTTTCTCCATTTTCTAATCTTGATAAAAATTCAGGAGTTTTGTTTGTTAATTCATCATTTGAATATTTCTCGAAATCCTGTTCAAAAGAGTTAATTTTTATAACATAATTCTGTAATTTTTTTAAATCTTTCTCTTCGTTAGAGAAAATTTTCTTAAAAATCTTTGCCATTTTACTCCTTATCTAAAGAAAGAATTGTTCCGACAAATCTTGTTTTACTTGTTTCGAATATTATCTTTCCCCCAATTCTAACTGAAACTCTATTATATGAAAGAACAAGTTTTTTTGATGGTTTTGTGCTTTTAACAGTTAAGTATAAACTTTTGTTAATTGGATGAGAAACTTTTAAAATTCTTCCATCAGATGTTTCGACTGGAACTTCTGAATATTTTTCAATCTTATCTATAACAACAAAAATTTTATTTCCATCACTATCAATTAAATAATCACCTATGTTTATACTATCAGCAACCTCAGGCAATATATTACCTACTGACATTTTAACAACAACATAGAAATCACTATCTTTTCCTTGAATGTATTTTCTACTGACAATTAAGATAGATAAAAGTATTATTAAAAATATTAATATAGATAAAAAAATTTTTTTCATACTATTCTGGTTCAATTAATCCATAATCTCCATCTGTTCTTTTATAAATGACATTGATTTTATCAGTATTTGAATTTAAGAAAACAAAAAATGTATGTCCAAGTAGCTCCATTTGCATTATAGCCTCTTCTTCATCCATTGGTTTTAAAGTAAATTTTTTGACTTTTACTATTTTTGGAGCTTCTTCTAAATCAGATGGATTATCTGTCTCGACATTTTCTAAAAATTTTTTTGTCTCTCTTCTTTTTTCTATAAAACTATCTTTATATTTTTTAATTTGTCTTTTTGTTTTATCAAGAACATCGTCAATGGATGAGTATATATCTTGAGTTCTACTCTCGCCTCTAATAACTGTACCTGACATTGAAATTGTAACTTCTGATTTATAAAGTCCTCTTTCTTTTGAAATTATTAAATTGACTTCCTGAATATTTTCAAAGAATCGTTCTGCTGTTGCGAATCTTTTTTCTGCATAATTAATAACATCATCTGTTAAGTTTATTCCTTTTCCTTGAACGATGAGTTTCATATCTTCCTCCTTAATATGATAAAAATAAACATAATTATCAAAACTAACCTTAAATTAGTATAATATTATTTTTACCTTCTGTCAAATTTATGAATAAAGACCTTGTATAAATCCAAAAGATATTGAAAAATTTTAAAATTCTATTATCCTTAAAATAATGTATGCAAAGGTAAAAAGTTTAACTAATGTAGGGCTTAAAGTATACGAAGTTATAGTTGAAGTTGATATTTCAGTTGGTCTTCCATCTTTTACAATTGTTGGTCTTCCTGATACTTCAGTTCAAGAAGCAAAAGAGAGGGTTAGAGCTGCAATTAAAAACTCAGGTTTTGATTTCCCTGCAAGAAGAATAACAGTTAATCTTGCACCAGGCGAGCTTAAAAAAGAAGGAACTATTTTTGATCTTCCAATTGCTATTGGAATTCTTGCTGCATCAGGAGAATTAAATCCAGAAATAGTTAATAATTATTATTTTGCTGGAGAATTATCTCTTGAAGGTGACTTAAGGAAAATAAAAGGAGGACTTTCACTTTCTCTTTTTTTAAAGAATTCAGATTTATCTTTTATAATTCCAGAAAAAAATCTTTATGAATGTTCACTTTCAAAAGAAACAAAACTAATTCCATTCAAAAATTTAAGGGAAATTATCTCTTTTTTAAGAGGTGAGATTAAAAAGGAAGTTATAAGTAATCTTGATATAAAATTTAACGAAGAGCAATTTGATGTTGATTTCTCTGATGTTAAAGGTCACTCTTTTCTAAAAAGAGCAATGGAAATATCTGCATCTGGTAAACATCATATTATTATGGTTGGATCGCCTGGATCTGGTAAAACAATGCTTGCTAAGAGAATGTTAACTATTATGCCAAAACTTTCTTTTGAAGAGGCAGTAGAAATAACTGAAATTTATTCAATTGCTGGAATACTTAAAGATGATGAAGAGATTGCAGCTTTAAGACCATTTAGGTCTCCTCATCATACAATTTCATATGCAGGACTTGTTGGTGGTGGTACAAATCCAAAACCAGGAGAAATTAGTTTAGCACATAAAGGTGTTCTATTTTTGGATGAACTGCCAGAATTTAGAAGAGATGTACTTGAAGTTTTAAGACAACCTATCGAGGATGGTTTTGTTACAATTTCAAGAGTTAAGATGAGTTTAGTTTATCCATCAGATTTTCTTTTAATTTCTGCTATGAATCCCTGTCCTTGTGGATATTTTGGTGATTCAGAGAAAAATTGTACCTGTTCTGTATATGAAATTAAAAAATATAGAAGTAAAATTTCGGGTCCTCTTTGGGATAGATTTGATATAAAATTAAAGGTACCGAGAATAAGTGAAAGTGAACTTTTTGGTCAAAATGAGGGTGAAAGTTCTAAAGTGATAAGAGAAAGAGTTAAGAGAGCATGGGAAATTCAAAGTGATAGATATAGAGATGAAAATATAAAATTTAATGGAAAATTAACACCTATGTTGATTAAAAAATATATTCCTTTATCTAATGAAGCTGAAAATACTTTGAGAAATGCCCTTAAAAGTTTAAATTTAACTGTAAGAAGTTTTCATAAAATTATAAAAATTGCAAGAACAATAGCTGATTTAGAAGGAGTTGAAAAAGTTAATACATCACATCTTCTCGAAGCAATTAGCTACCAGAGATATTCATTAACAGATGAAATATAAAAATTTACATATTTTAGCAATATCAATTGACAATCTTGTTGATGTATTGAAATATAATTTTTTTAAAAATTTATTATTGAGGAAGAATTTAAAAATTAAAAGGATCAGATTTAAAAGATTTAAAATAAATCTGATCCCTAAATAAGTGTTATAAGTTACCCATAGTTAATGCCATAACTGCTTTCTGAACATGAAGACGATTCTCTGCTATATCATAAATTATTGAATTTTTAGAGCTTGCAACTTCATCCTCAACTTCATTTCCTCTATCTACTGGCATCGGGTGAATAAAGTATGCATCATTGGTTAGCTTCATCAACTCTTTTGATAAAATCCAATCTTTATGTTGATTAGCCATTTCAATCTCTTTATCTTTACCCCAATCATATCTTTTTGGGCTCATCCAGTTTCTTGAATATACAACATCAGCACCTTCAAGTGATTTTTTCAAATCATTAAGATTACCTGAAATTATCTCAAAACTACTGTTTGATTTTTTTGAATTATCTTTTACCATATTCATTATATCAGCATCAAGATCATATCCTTCAGGATAAACAAGTTTTATATCCATTCCAAACATTGAAGAAATTAATAAATTTGCATGAACAGAAGACCAGCTTCTTACCATTGTTGAATATCCCCACATCATTACGAGTTTCTTCCTTTTGACATCTCTTAAGTGTTCTAACATTCCCATCATATCAGCAAGTGCTTGGCAAGGGTGACATTTGTCATGAGCCATTGATACAATAGGGATATCAGCATATTTTGCATACTCCCTTAAAATAAAATCACCATCACCATATTTTTCGATTGCATCTTCAAGAATTCTTATTCCAATTCCAACACCATATCTACTCATAACTTTTGCAGCATCTTCTATTGTCTCTCCTGCTTTACCCTTTTCCCTCAATCTCATTGTTTTTGGTTCAAGAAATTGAGCATGACCTCCAAGTTCTGTTGCAGCAGTTTCAAACGATTGTCTTGTTCTTACACTCGGATTATAAAACATCATAAAAAATGTTTTATTTTTTAATGCATCTTTATATTGATTAGTATATCTTACTCTCTTCATCTCTTTCGCTACTTCAAGAGTTTCTTCAATTTCAGATAAAGACCAGTCTTGAATAGTTATTAAATCTCTACCATAAAGTTTATGCATCTTTTCCTCCTACTCTCTTACTATTGTTGTTCCTGCCTTTCCTTCAAGAGTTTCAAGATATTTCTCAGTTAACGATATATATGCTATCTTTCCACCTCCTTCAAGGAATTTAACTATTGCTGAAATTTTTGGACCCATACTTCCCGGAGGAAAATGTCTTTCGTTAAGATATTTTTTTGCTTCTTCAAGAGTTAATCTTCTTAAATCAACTTGATTCGGTTTTTGATAATTCAATTTTGCTCCATCTTCTCCAGTAAAGATAGTAAATGTAACTTCTACTTCCTCGCCTCTTTTTTTCGCTCTATCAATTAACATTCTTCCAAGGAGAGAAGATGCTAAATCTTTATCAATTACTGCCTCAACTCCACTATAAATTTTAATATCTTTTCCATTTTTGAAAGTAATTCCATAGTTACATTCAAAATTTCCTTCTTTATCTGGTTCAACTTCAATGACTGGAATTCCACCACCTCCAACAGTTATTGGTATGAATCCTTTTTCTATTGCTGCCTCAACTGCTTCAATTTCAACAATATCAAGAGGTTCAGGAGAGGGAACAACTTTCCTCCATATTTCATTTCCCTTATCATCTTTTTTATATAATTTCATGACCCAGTTATCTTTTTTAATTCTTTCCTCAGCTTCCTCTTTTGTGTATGAAGGACCTATATATTTTGTTGGATTTTGAAATCCTGGATCATTTTTGTCAACAACAACCTGTGTTACAATTCCAACAATTGTTTTCTCTATACCATTAGTTTTTAACTCATTTCCAAGTATCTGTCCAATCATATAGCCCATAGAACCCTGTGTGTCTGAACCACAAACATCAAGAGGAATTGGCGGAAGAATTGGTCTTGAATATTCTGATCTTAAAAAAACATTTCCAACCTGAGGTCCATTTCCATGAGTAATAACAAAAATATCATTTGGATATTGTTTGATGATTCTTGCGATGTGTTTACAAGTCTCAGATGTTCTTCTCCATTGCATTGCAATGTCTGGTATTATTGCTTTACCATTTTCATCAGTTAAACCAACTGGTGAAACTTCATTACCACCAAACGCAAATATTCTGATGTGTCTTTTTTTGTTCATCTAATCCTCCTTCATAAATAGTTGTTAATTAGTCCAACTCTCTCATTGAATTCTCTAATTAAATCATCACAAATTTTGTAGGAATTAAATTTTTCTTTAAAATAATTTTCATTATTCCATTGCTCTTCTAACTCATCAACTCTCTTTCCCCTCTGTTCAACCCATGTAAAATATTTCAAATTATGAATTCTTCTTTTATCATAATAGGATAATTCTAACATCCATTCAGTGTTCTGAGAAATTAAGGATTTTTCATAATCCCTCCCTGCTTGAATTAAACTATAAGCGCCTCTTTCTTCTTGTAATTCAACAACTCTTGATTTATAAAGTTCCATTGAATCAGTTGCAACAGTTATAATTATATCATTTTCTTTGAAGTTAAAATATTTTGAAATTTTGATAGAGCCAATTAAATTTGCAAAACCTGAGATTCCAATTAGTTCAAGATTGTTGATAAAATCTTCTGAAATTTTTAGAGAATGTAAAAATTTCTTTCCATTTTCTTCATTAAATAATCTTAATAATCTAAAGCAATCCTCATCATCTATATCAACTACAATATCAAGATTTTTTACATCCATAATCCATGGGACATGTTTATTTCCTATTCCCTCAATTCTATGTGCTCCATAACCATTCAGAAGTAATGTCGGACATTGAAGAGCTTCTCCTGCTGCAACTTTTAAATTAGGAAATTTTTCTTTTAAATAATTACCTGATCCAAGAGTTCCTGCTGACCCTTGAGTTAAAAATAGTCCACTTAGTTTATCACCTTTCCTTTTTACTTTGTTAAAAATCTCTTCCATTGCTGGACCAGTTACAGCATAGTGCCATGTAGGATTTCCAAAATCTTCAAATTGATTCAAAATAAAAACTTCATCTGGATTTTGTCTCTTTAGTTCCTCACTTTTATCAAAAACTTCTTTTACATTACTTTCACTACCTGGAGTTGCATATATTTCAGCTCCCATACTTTTAAGCCAATCAAATCTCTCTTTACTCATTCCTTCAGGAAGAACAGCGATACTTTTGCATCCAAGAAGATTAGAATCATAAACTCCTCCTCTACAATAATTACCAGTTGAAGGCCAGAGTGCTTTATGTTTAGTTGGATCAAATTCACCAGTTATTAATTTTGAAACAAGAGGTCCAAATGTCGCTCCTACTTTATGTGAGCCAGTTGGAGACCATTTTCCAATCATCATAATTATTCTACTTTTAACTCCTGTTAACTCTTTCGGAAATTCTATAAAATTGATACTATTGAAGAGACCACCAAATTTTTTTGGTTCATTTTTCCATGTAATTCGAAATAAATTTCTTGGGTGTATATCCCAAAGACCAACATTTGTTAACTCATCTTTGATTTTTTGAGGGATTTTATCTGGCTCCCTCATTTCTTCATAAGTTGGAATTATGATATTTTTTTCTTTTGCTCTTTGTACTGTATTTTTTAAAACCTCTTCATTTTTAATTCTCATAAAACTACCTCCTCATAAGAAGAGCCATAATTGCTTTTTGTGCATGTAATCTATTTTCAGCTTCATCAAATATGACTGATTGAGGTCCATCCATAACATCATCATCAACTTCAAAACCTCTATCTGCTGGAAGACAATGCATATATATTGCATCTTCTTTTGCTAAACTCATCATCTCTTTTGTTGTTTTCCAATTCTTATTTTTATCAAAAAGTTCCTGAGATTTTTCTAACATAGGTTTTGTAACTTCAGGAGGTATAAAATGTTTACTTGTCCATGCCTTTGGATAAACAATATCAGCATCTTTAAAAGCCTCTTTCATGTCATTAACAATTTCAAAACTTCCTCCATATTCTCTAACATTTTCTTTAACAGCATCAATTATATTTGGATCGAGTTCCAATCCTTCTGGATGTGCAAGTGTTATATTCAATCCAAATTTTGATGCGACAGTTATAGCACTTTGTGGTACTGCAAGAGGTTTTTCGACAGAAGGAGAATAGGCCCAACTCATAACAAATTTTTTCCCTCTTAAGTTCCTTCCCTTTTTCTCAATTATTGTCATTATATCAGCCATTGCCTGACAGGGATGATACATATCATCTTCCATATTTATAACTGGTATATCTGACCAATATGCAAATTCTCTTATCATTCTATTAGCCTCACCATAAACCCAATCAACTGGTTCTCCATAACAACGAATAGAAATTGCCTCACCCATTCTTGATAAAACTCTTGCAACATCTGAGACCCTCTCAGTTGAATATGCGATCTCTCTTCCTGGAAGAGCTGGTGTATAAATCTGCTTTGGATTCAAATCATGTGCATGACCTCCAAGCTGATGCATTCCAGCTTCAAATGAGTTTCTTGTTCTTAGAGATTGATTATAAAAAATCATAAATAATGTTTTACCTTTTAAAAGTTCATGAGGTTCCCCAATTGCTCTCTTTTTTTTCAAATCCCATGCAACTTCAAGAATTGTCTCAAGCTCTTCTTTTGTAAATTCAAGATCAGTAATAAAATCTCTTCCTCTGAAACTCTCTGTTTTCATTGACTCCTCCTTTGAAAAAATTAACTAATTAAAATTTTAAGATTTTAGAATATAATGTCAATATGTTCTATTTTAAAATAATATAGATATTAGGAGGTAGAAAGTGGAAAAAGAAAAGATAAAAGATAAGATAGTAGATGTTTTGATTAATGGTGTTCATGTAAAAAAATCAAAAGTTCTTTTAAAAGAAAATCCAAAATTTATCGATGACTTAGAGATGGACTCATTGAGTATTCTCGATCTTATTGAAAGGGTAGAAAAAGAGTTCAATGTTGAAGTTAAAGACGAGGAGATAGAGAAATTATCTGATTTAAATAGTGTTGTTGATTATTTATATAATAAAAAAAGGGACCCTTGAAACAAAAGGGTCCCTTTTTAAATCCTAAATTATTTAAACTCAATTTTTTTAACTTTTTTCTTTGCTTCTTCCTTTTTTGGCATTTTAATTTCAAGAACTCCATCTTTAAATTCTGCTTGGACTTTTTCAGGATCAATCTCAGCAGGAAGTGAAACTACTCTCTCAAATTTCCCATAATTAATTTCTTTTCTTACATAGCTTCCCTTTTTTGTTTCTGTTTCTTCTTTTCTTTCACCTTTTAGATGAACCTCATCTTCAGTAACAGTAACATCTATGTTGTCCTTTTTTAAGCCAGGGAGTTCTGCTTTTAAAATAACATCATTATCTGATTCAAAAAGATCAATTTTTGGCATAATCATTAATTCTCCCTCTCTTCTTGTTGGGAGAAAATCTTCAAACATTCTGTCAATTTCCCTTCTTAATCTCTCAAAATCTGGAAAAATATCAAAATCCCAAGGTTCAAATCTTCTTATTGCCATGTTGGCACCTCCTTTTCTTTTTTATCTATTATTATTATAATAAATAATTAATATTTGTCAAGAGGTATAAAAAAATATAGAACAGGATTATATTTTATTGTGGTGGGTTTATATCGAATTCTTTATTTATATCTAACAGTGTAAAATTAATTATTGTTTTTACGCTTTTACCTTCTTCATTTAAACCACTATCTTCAATATTATATTTTACGATTAAATTATCGTTTTTTCTTATATATAAATTACCTTTAGTTTCACTGAAAAGATCTTCCCATGCAACTTCAAATAAAAGAACTTCATCTTCACCTATTTTATCTTCTTTAATAAATGTAAATTTTGAAGGTGTGCTTTTTATTAAAAAAAGATCTAAGATATCACTTAATGATAAAGTTGGGGGGATATCACTGAATTTACTTTTTTCAACTTTTTCAAAATTTTTAGTTTCATCATCTCTAAAATAGATGTAATCATTAAAAATATAAATTTCCAAAAAAGATGCTCCCTCGCCTTTCTTTGACGATTTAAAATAGATGGCATCTTGTTGCCATTTTGATTCCATTGAAAATTTTTCAGTCATACCATCAACAATACTTTCAATATTATAAATATAGTTATAACTTTTTAGAGTTTTTGCCTGCTCTTTATTATTACTGATAATTTCTTCAAAAGTGTATGGTTTTAAACCAATTTCTACAATTTGTAAACCTATTTTTGAGGGAAAAACTTCACTAAAACTTTTATAGCCACTCACATCAACATTTATAACTTTATTTAATGGTGGAGTGTATGCTCTGAATTTTCCATCAATATCGGTTTTATATGTTATTCCATTAATTTTTACAATAGCATTTGATATACTTTTATTTGTTACAGAATCATAAACAATTCCTTCAATATGAGTTGCTGTTAGAAAGAAAAAGGCTCCTAAAAAAATTATTATTAAAATAATAATTAAAATTATAATTTTATTTCTCATCTCTTCATCCTTCTAATTTTTTTAAAAAATTATTAAAAATTGTTATAATTCTATCCCATGGATTTCCAATTTTTATTTCACTTTTATATATATCCCATAAAGATTTATTAAATTCTTTAATTTTCTCATCGCTCTTTTGATATAAAGCATCAGCTTTCACAAGATCTTTAATTTTTATAAAATATTCTCTTATCTTGTCTTCACTCAATGATGACATATTTTCAGGGACGATATCAGTAACTTTTAGAATATGGAATCCATATTGACTTTTTATTACATCAGATATCTCATTTAGATTTAAAGAAAATGCTGCCTTTGATAACTCACTATCACTTAGTGTTCCTTTTCTAAACCAATAAAGATCTCCACCATTATCTTTAGTTGATGTATCTTCTGAATATTTTTTTACAAGTTCTACGAACTCTTTTCCTTTTAAAAGTTCATTCCTAATTTCTTTCATCTTTTCATATTTTTTATTTATCTCTTCAATTGTATCATTCTGAGAATCAACAACCATAAAAATATGAGATAATCTTCTCGCTCCATCATAAAATCTAACTCTAACTTTAAAATAATCCCAAACCTCTTCATCATTCATATCAAGATCTTTTACTACTTCATAATAAACTTTATCTGCAATAAGAGCACTTCTAACCATTTCATTAATATCTGATTCAAGTAGTTGATATTTACTTAAAGCTTGCTTATAAACATCATCCTCTGATAATCCTGTATACTCTCTCATTGTTTGTATTTCATTTTTAATTTCATCTTCTGTAACAGTTATTCCATGTTCTTCAGCATATTTATCAAGTAGTTTTCCTTCAACCATATCATTTAAGATTTGTTTTCTTATTGCTTCAATCTCAATATTTGTAAGTTCAATATTATCTTGTTGATATTCATTGATTTTTCTATTTACTGCAGCTTCAACCTCTGCTTTATAAATCTTTTCATTAAAAATTTCAGCTGCTATATCCCTTTTCGTAAAAGCATAATAGAAAGATAAAAAAATTATTACTATTATAATTATTGGAATAATTATCTTTATAAAAGTAGTACTAATTTTTTTGATCTTCCTTTTTTTCATCTATGGATTTTCTCCTTGAATATTAGAGTTATTTTGCTCTGTAGAAGTTCCACTATTTGATTGAATTGAATTTTTAAGATTTATGAAAACATTTTTGATTGGTCCAAAAATTTTGTTATTGAAAAAAGTTGTAACTTCATCCCACATATTTCCATATTTAATTCCATATTCAGTTTTTCTCTCATTCAACCATGTTGATCTTGCTTGGTTTCTTTTTTGTTCTTCAAGTGTTTTAATTATCTCATCTTTTACACTTTCAAAAGTTGCGGTAACTGCTGGTATTTTGTCATATACATAAACTATTTCATAACCCTCAGTTGTTTCAAATGGTTTGGAAAATGTTCCTTTCTTCAATGAAAAAACTACATTATCCCATACATCACCTTTTGTTCCTTTACTAACTTCTCCTAAATCTCCACCACTGTCTTTAGTGTTTGTATCCTCAGAATATTGTTTTGCTAAACTATCAAAATCTGCACCTTTTAATAATTTATCATAAATTTCATTAACAAGATCTATTTTTTTTTGAATCTCTTCTTGTGTAGCCGTTTTATCAATTGTAATTAAAATATGCTTTGCCTTAACTTTTTCAGGTTGATCATAACTTCTTCCTCTAATTTTCGTTTCGAGTACCTGAATTATATGAAAACCATATTGACTTTTAATAACCTCGCTAATTTCTCCGGGTTTAAGTGAAAATGCAGCATCTTCAAATTCTTTAACCATTTCTCCTTTACCAAAGAATCCTAAATCTCCGCCATTATCTTTTGAGCCAGTATCTTCTGAATACTCCATTGCTAATTTAGCGAAATCTTCACCTTTAAGAATTCTTTCTCTCAACTGTTCGGCTAAAGCCTTTTTTTCATTTATTGTTGCTTCATCTGCCCCTTCATCAACTTTTATTAAGATATGTCTTGCTCTAACTTGTGTGATTTCATTAAAATAGTTTTTCGCATCCTCTTCTGTTACCTTTATTTGTGAATAAATTGGAGCAAGACATTTTGCTTCGAGAATATCTGGAATTACATATTTTTTAATCTCTTCTCTCAATGCTTCCTCATTTTTATATTTTGAGGATTCAATTGCTTTTTTATACTCTTCTTCTGATTGAAATCCACTTTTAATATTTTCAATTTCTTTATCAATCTGTTCTTTTAATTCTTCATCTGTTGGTTTAATATTATTTCTTTTTGCATATTCTTCAACAACAGCACTGTTAATATATTCCTCTCTAATTTGTTCGATTATGGATTCAAATATTGATGCATATTGAGGGTCCTCAGGATCAATCCCATAACTTTTATACTGATTTTTAACTGCCTCAATTCTTGCATTTAATTCAGATTTTTTAATAACTGTCGAACCAATTTTTGCCTCAACATCTCTATCTTTATATGCAATTAAATATGTTGCCCCAAAGACAACTATTATTGCAATTAAAAACATTGCTATTGATTTCAATATAATATTTTTAATTTTACCTTTATCTAAAGTTCCTTCTTCTTTTTTCTTCTTTCTTTCCATCTTAATCTTCTGTTGTCTTCCCATTGTGCTACCTCCTTGTCCATAGTATTATATCACAAAAGTTTTGTTATAATATTAATATGAATAGATCAATAAAAATTGCTCCTTTAAATGATCCTCCAAATTTTATTCTTAACGAAATAAAAGGTAACTATGAAAAAATTTTTAATTTCCCAGTTTTGATTGGGAAAAATATAAAAATTCCTGATAACTTGAAAAATTCATCAAAAAATCAATACCCTGTTAGAAAATTATTATTTTATATAAAGGAGAAGATTGTAGATGATTGTTTGAAGATAATTGGTGTTATTAATAAAGATATATATGAAGAAGGTTATAATTTTTTGTTTGGTTCTGCAGAATTTAATGGTAAATATGCAGTTGTCTCTTTATATAGATTGTATGATGAAGATAAAAATCTATTTTTAAATAGATCTATAAAAGAGTCAATTCATGAATTAGGTCATACATTTGGTTTAAATCATTGTAATAACAAAAGTTGTGTTATGAATTTTTCATTATCAATAAATGATGTTGATAGAAAAGAGAGATTCTTCTGTAAATTATGTGAAACAAACCTTAGAATCTCTTTAAATAAAATTTTAACTTGAATTGAAAAAATTAAAGAATATGATAAAATTTAAAAATTAACTTTGATAATAAGGAGGATTTTTAGAATATGGCAAAAAGAATCAAGGCAGGGATAAAAGATGCTAAACAAAATATAAAAAGGGGGGAACAGAATAGATATTATAAAACAAGAATGAAAAATCTTATAAAAGAAGCAACTAACGCTCAAAATAAAGAAGATTTTCTTGAAAAAGCAAAAAAGGCAATTTCTTTTATTGATCATGCTGTATCTAAAGGAGTAATTCATAAAAATACAGCAGCAAGAAAAAAAAGTAATTTAATGAAAGAGGCATCAAGATTTTAGAATAGTTAATTCCATTCTCTCTTTTTGAAAGCCTTTACTTAATTTTATAGTTGTTTCTATCTCATCTAATCTTTTCAAAATTGTTTTAAGTTCATTGAGATTGAATTCACTTGCTTCATCTTTAAGAAGAGAATACTTATAAGGATTTATTTTTAAAGCATCAATTATATCCTTATCTTTAACGCCTTCTAAAATAGAGATTTTAACATCGATAAGTGATACTATATGATTTAATATAGTATAAAATAGTCTTTCAAAGTTCTCTCCCCTATCAATAATTTTATTAAAGTTTTCGAGAAATTTTCTTTTTTTATTTTTTATAAAATAATCTATTAAGTCAAAAATATTTGGTATATCAACTTGATAAACATATTTTTCAATATCTTCTTCATCTATTATATCTTTCTCAATTAAGGATAATTTTTCAATTTCACCAATTAAAATATCAAGATCATTTTCACAACTAAATATCAATTTATATAAGGCTCTTTCGCTAATATTTTTATTTTTTTCTTTAAATTTTTTTTCAACCCATTTTTTTAAAATCTCTAAACTCATATTTTTGTCATTTACTATTTTAACATTATCTTTAATTTCTTCTGGAGGAATAGGAATTTTTCCATCTCTATCATCAAATATTATGACTCTATTTTTAATATTTTTGAAATAATCCCATTTAAAATTTACAATTTTTTGTGCATTTTTAATTAATATAACTTTTGAAGAAGAAAAAAAAGAGGGCGAATCTATAGAATCTATTAAATTCCTTAAATTATATTCACCCTCTAATATTAAAATATTCGAAAGTTTAAGGTTTAATTTTATTTTTTCTATAAGTTGATTTTTTAAATAATTAGCATCTCCAATAAGAATATAATAAGGTTTTAGATTTCCTTTATTTATCTCATTAATTGTTGATATATAGTTAACCTTTTGAGATACTTTCTTTTTCTTCAATTTTCTTAAATATGAGAGATCCAATTTCTTTATCAACAAGAATTGAATCTCCATCTTCAAATTCTCCCTTTAATAGCTTTTCTGATAGCGGGTTTTCAAGTTCCTTTAATATCGTTCTCCATAAATTTCTTGCTCCAAAATTTCTATCAAATCCTTTATCTATTATAAAATCCTTAGCTTCTTCAGTTAATTGAATCATAATGTTTCTCTCTTTTAGTTCTTCTTTTATTCTTTTAAGCATGATATCAAGGATCTTCTTGATATCTTCTTTAGTAAGGAAATTAAATACAACAATCTCATCTATCCTATTTAAAAATTCTGGTCTAAAGGTATTTTTAAGTTCAAAAATTACTCTATTTTTCATCTCCTTATAATCGAATTCTTCTCCTTTAACAAATCCAAATTTTTTCATTGAATCAAAAGTTGTACCAAGGTTTGATGTAAGAATTATTATTGTATTTCTAAAATCAACAATATGTCCTTGACTATCAGTTAATTTTCCTGAATCAAGTATCTGTAATAATATATTAAAAATATCTGGGTGTGCTTTTTCGATTTCATCAAAAAGAATTATTGAATATGGTCTTCTTCTTACTGCTTCAGTTAATTGACCTCCCTCTTCATATCCAACATATCCCGGAGGCGAACCAATTAGTCTTGAAACATTAAATTTTTCCATATACTCTGACATATCAAGTCTTATCAAAGCATCTTCGCTATCAAAAAGAATTTCAGCAAGTGCTTTTGAAAGTTCTGTTTTTCCTACTCCAGTTGGACCTAAGAATAGGAACGAACCTATAGGTTTAGTAGGGTCTTTAAGTCCTGCCTTCGCCCTTCTAATTGCTTTTGAAATAACTTCTACAGCTTCGTTTTGATCTATTATTCTTTTATGTAACTCATCTTCGAGTTTTAATAACTTTTCTTTTTCTTCTACCAACAGTCTTTTAACTGGAATTCCTGTCCACATCGAAACAACTTCTGCTACATCTTCTGGAGTCACCTCTGGTCTTTCAGTTTCTCTTATTTTTTTCCATTTTAACTTACTCTCTTCAAGGTCTTTTTTAAGTTTTGCCTCTTCATCTCTAAATTTTGCTGCAAGTTCAAAATTTTGTTCATTTATTACTTTATCTTTCTTCTCTTTTAGGTCTTTTATCTTATTTTCAAGTTCAACAATATCTTGAGGTTTGAGTGTTAATCTTAATCTAACTTTTGCAGATGATTCATCAATAATATCAATTGCTTTATCTGGTAAAAATCTTGATGTTATATATCTTGTCGAAAGCTTAACTGCCTCTAAAATTGTATCATCTGTAATTCTGACTTTATGATGGTCTTCATATCTACTTCTTAGTCCCTTTAAAATAGAAACTGTATCATCAAAAGATGGTTCTTCAACCATAATAGGCTGAAATCTTCTTTCAAGCGCAGAATCTTTTTCTATATATTTTCTATAATCTTTAAGAGTCGTTGCTCCAATACACTGAATTTCTCCACGAGAAAGTTCAGGTTTTAAAATATTGGAAGCATCAATTGCGCCTTCTGCACTACCTGCCCCCACTAATGTGTGTATCTCATCAATGAATAATATGACTTCTCCTTGACTTCTTTTTATTTCTTGGAGCACTCTTTTCATTCTTTCTTCAAACTCACCTCTATATTTTGTGCCAGCAACAAGAGAAGGAAGATCTAAAGCTATTACTCTTTTATTTTTTAATGGTTCAGGTACTTCATATTTAATTATTTTTTGTGCAAGACCTTCAACAATTGCTGTTTTTCCAACACCTGGATCTCCAATTAATACGGGATTGTTTTTTGTTCTTCTTGAAAGAATCTCAATGACTCTACTAATTTCTCTTTCTCTTCCTATTACAGGATCAAGTTTATTTTGTTGGGCAAGAAGTGTAAGATCTCTTGAAAATTGATCAAGAGTTGGGGTTTTAGTTCTTTTTTCAACTCTTTCTCTCCTCTCTTCTGTTTTTCTGCCATATTTTTTATCTTCAATCATTTGATAAATTTCTTCCCTTAATTTTTCTGATTCAACTCCAAGATCATTAAGAACTTTTATTGCCATACCCTCTCCTTCTTCAAGAATTCCTAAAAGTATATGTTCAGTATCAACATAATATTCTCCTATTTCTTGAGCTATCATCTTAGCAAGTTCGAGTATTCTTTTTACTCTTGGAGTTAAAATGATTCTTTTAGAGGAATAGAAATCTTCTTCACTACTTAAACCATTTACCATTTCTCTTACTTTTGCTGCTATTATTCCATATTCAAGATTGAAATTTGAAAGAGCCTTTGCAGCCATACCATTTTCAAGTCTACTCAATCCAAGAAGAAGATGCTCTGTTCCTATATAGTTATTGTTTAATCTTTGCGCTTCTTCTTGAGCAAGATAGAAAACCTGTCTTGAATTATCTGTTAGATAATCCCAAAATTCCATATCGATCACCTCCAGTTCTCAAATTAATTATAACACTCAATCGTGGAAATGACTCGAAACCTAATTGAAATTATTTAAATATTTTTATAATCCCTTTTCGACAGGATATATAGCAATAATTAAGTCTTTATTTATCAAGGAAAAATCTGATTCTCCAATTTTTTCATTATTTAAATTTTTAATTTTAATTTCAACAACTGGTAAGAATTTAGTATCTTTTAAAAATTTATTTAGAGCATCTGAAAATCTCATTTCTTCTGGAACAGATATTTTACCATTGATAATAAAATTACTGCTGGTTAAGATAGTAACTTCAACTTTTCTAATTTTTGGTCCTAATGGAACACCCATTTTTGACCTCCAAAAAATTTCATATTTATAGTATAATAACATAAAATTAAATAAAGAGGTAACGATATAAAAATGGAATTTAAAGGAGATTTAGGATTTTTAGGAATTAATGATGTAATTCAAACCCTTTCATCGATGGGTAAAACTGGGAAACTCGAAATAGTTATACCCAAAAAGGGAAAAGGTGAGTTATTTTTTAAAAATGGAAAATTAATTCATGCACATTCAATTGATAATATTGGCAAGGAGGCGTTGATTGAAATAATGAGTTGGAGAGAAGGTAGCTTTAGATTTATTGAGAATATAATACTCCCTCCTCCAACTATAGATGATGATACTTCAAAAACAATTCTTGAAGCAATTACAGGACAGGATGAATTTAAATCAAAAGAAGAGACCCTTAATTTTATTCCAGAAATTAACAATGATATTAAGTTAGATAGTTTTATATTAGATAAAGACGAATGGAGAATAGTTATGAGTATTGATGGTAAAAAGAGATGTCGTGATATAATGGAAGAGATAGGTAGTGAAAAGGTGAAATTTTTAAATATGATTGAAGAAATGTATAAAAAGGGTATAATTTTTTTGAGAAAGGAGTAAAAAATGGCTGAAGGATTAAGTTCAATAGTTATCTCTGAAGAAGATTTAAGAAGAGTAGATGATTATCTTGCTCAAACTTTGGCTGATTCACAAGCCAAAAATATTTTATTAATAGATAGATCTGGTCAATTAATTACAAAACATGGATCAATTTCAAGGAGAGATGCATCAAATATAAGTGCACTTTCTGCAGGTTTATTTTCTGCCACAAATGAACTTGCAAAGCTTTTAGGTGAAAAAGAGTTCACTGTTACATTTCATCAAGGAGAAGAAGCAAATATTCATATTTCGCTTCTTGTACCGCAAATTCTTCTTGTAATAATATTTGATAATAGAGCACCTATTGGGGCAATCAGATTTTGGTCAAAAAAGATCTATTCAGAAATATCACCTTTTTTGAAAAATATTCAAACAGTAAAGGAAAGAAAAATTGAAGAGAAAGAGGGTTTTGAAGAAGAGATAGAAAATAAACTCGATAATCTTTTTTAAATAGATTAAGAAGATGGCATTAATAAATTACTCAGCAAAAGAGATAACTTTTAAAATAGTCTATTATGGTCCTGCTATGAGTGGAAAAACCACAAATTTGAGATTTATTTATGATAGATTACCAGAAGAGCTCAAAGGTAAATTTACATCAATAGCCACTCAAGATGAAAGGACGCTTTTTTTTGATTTTTTACCACTTGATCTTGGAACTATAAAAGGATTCTCAATAAAATTATCACTTTACACAGTGCCAGGACAAGCTATTTATTCCTTAACGAGAAAGACAATTTTGAGAGCAACAGATGGTATTATTTTTGTTGCTGATTCACAAAAGCAAATTTTTGAAAAGAATATTGAAAGTTTAAAAGATATGATTGAAAATATGAAAGAATATGGTTTAAACTTAGAAAATACTCCAATAATTTTACAATACAATAAAAGAGATCTTAATGACATAGTTTCTGTTGAAGATTTGAATAACTCCTTAAATTTTAACTCCTTTCCGTATCTTGAAGCTGTTGCTATTCAAGGCATAGGGGTTATGGAAGCTTTGAAATTGATTTCTAAACTTGTTGTAAGAAAAATTACTTAAAGATCATTTTCAATATCGACCTCTATTTTAACTTTATTCCCATCTTTTAGATTGAATTTTTCTCTTAATGAATAGGATGAAATAATTTCAAAAATATTTTTATGTTTAGTTTTTTCAGGTAAAACTATATATGCATCCAAATTATTTATTTTACAAGGAGATATTAACGCCTTTCCATAACCATTGAACTCATCTATAAAATAACAATTTTTAAATTTCAATTTTTTAATTGAACTATTAATTTCAACATTTAAAGTACCATCATAAATATCCTTTTTAATGATTTCTTTTATTTTTTCTTTATAAATTTTTATATATTTACTCCCCTCTTTATTACCAGATTTAACAACTCCTTCAAATATCATAGAGAATTTCTTGATAGTGCTTTATCAATAGAAGTTCCAAAGGGAAGTTTTGTCTTTTTGCCTTTTATCGTCAAATCAACCTCATTCAAATTAAGTGCATCTGTAAATGTAAAAACAATTTGTTTTAGGAAAAGCTTCTCTTTGATTATGGAATCAATTCCTGATAAATCAATATCAATATCAATTTTTATAGTTTCATCACTTATTTTATATGATAGTAACTTTGAATTTGTCGGGATCAATGTTATTAAAGGAGATGGTGGATTTAAAAGATTATTGAATATCACTTTTGCTTCATCTTTTGTCTTGTTATAAATTGTTTCAGGAGAAAGAAAAAGGTCGTCACCATCTTTATAAATATAATAAATTGGATATCCATACATACCTTCTGGAGGAGGATTTAAATCATAATACCATCTTGTTAAAGGTTTTGATGTGTCGAAATTCCCACCTATAGTTTCAACGCTTTTTCCATCAATAAGAAAAAGCACTCTTTTTACCCCGAGTATTTCTGTAATGGAAAGAATAGTTGAGTACATAAAGGCATATTCAGAGCTCGAACCAAAACCTCTATAATTTAAGATATCAGAAGTGAAATTTAAATAGATCCAATCACCCTCAATTTTTAAATCTTTTAATATTGCTTCGTCTGGGATTGTTTTAGAAACTTTATTGCTTAATGATGAATTTGGACCAGCCTTTAATTTGCTGAATATGAGTTTAGCCCATTCAACAGAATCTTTTGGTTCTGATATCTCTTCTTCAATAACAATTGGATGTTCATTATTTTTATCAAAAAAGTAAAGGTTAACCTTTTTTCCTGATGGTAATTTTGATGAGAAAAATGTAAGTGATGAGGATATTGGCATTGAACTCCAATATAAATCATTTTTTTTACCTTCTATAAGTATAGTGACATTTCTTAAAGATGTATTTCCAATTATAGTATTGACAATAGAATATAAAGATGCGGCTTCTCCAGTCACACCTTCAAGAACTCTATTTTTAATTTCTTTTGAAAAAGAAACTATAGCTTCATCTTTATTAATTTCTACTGATAAAACTCTTGTTTGTGGATCAACAACCTCTTTTAAACTTTCTGATTCTGGTCCTGAGACAAGCTCATCAATGAGTCTTTTTATTTTTTCCTGAGTAGAGGAATATTTTGGTATTGTTCTTTTCTCAAAAATCAGTTCATTTGACTTTTCATCAAAAAAATATATTTTTGCTGTGTCAGTTCCTCTATTAAAAATATTAAAATCAAAAAATCTTAATGAAAACAAAAAAATTATCAAAAATATTAAAATAATAAGAAAAGCAATTCTTCTTTCTTTATAAACTTTTTTATTTACAGTTTTTTTTCTCATCAATTTAATTATATAACTTTATATGAATAGACCAAAAGATCTAAGTGACAGATATAAAAGAAAAAGGCCAAGAACAAGAAATATTATTGAGGTTACTAATTTAATTTTTCCTACATTTTTTCTCATAAATTCACCTAAATTTCTATTTGTTAAGCCAAAATAGACGCCTAAAAAAATAATAATTAAAGGTAAGACAAACATCAAATTATAAATTATTAAATATAGAGTAGCCTTACTTGTTAATTCTGGAATACCAATTATATAAACAATTGTTGGTAAATATGTTTGGCCAGTACATAAAAATTCAATTACGGATATAGGGAATGCTATTAAGAAAGCAGTTAGAAAAATTAAAGAAGATTTTGGTTGTTTTTTAATAATATTTTTTGCACTTTTCTTGAATACCCCTGGAAGTTGTAAAGTTATATTCTCACCTTCACCTTTTTTTATTTTTAAATAATCACGATATGAAAGAAAAGCAAAAAAAAGAACAAGGATAGACATAATTATATACAAGATTTTTGAGAATAAAGCAATTACTGAATATTTTTGAATAATTCTAAACAAGCCAATACCTGAAAGTAGATAAGCAAGAAACACACCTAAAGTGAATGAAATTCCAGTTAATAATATATCCTCTCTTTTCCTATTTTGAGATAAAAGAAAAGTTATAAAAAATATCAAGACAGCGAAAGCACAAGGATTTATACCATCTATTAATCCTGCTGTAAATATAACTAAAATTCCAAAATTCTGGAAGTACTCTTTTATTTTTTCTTGACCAGAAATTGTTGAAGATAATCCTTTTAATAGATACTCTGAATCTTCATAATTATAATTATCAATCTTTTTATTAATATTATTAAAAATATCATTTTCTCTTATATAAACATCTTTACCAATAAATATAGCTGGAACAACACCCCTTTTATCTTCAGGAACATTATAAAATTCATCAAGTTTTGCTCTTAATTCCTGATTTTCTATAAGAGCTATATTCAGTTTAGTTATTTTTAACCTACTATCTTTAGCCTCAAGTGATTCTAAAAAGGGTTTAACCCTTGCACATTCAGGACAACCCTCAATATAAAAATAGTATATTAAAATATCACCAGAATAAGAAAGAGTAATTTTAGAGAAAAAAGAGAATAAAAGAATAGTAAATAAAAAAAATAATATTAATTTTTTCATTCTATTTTAAAAATTCTACTAATTTTTCTTCAATATTTTGGGTCGTTGGAGAACCATGAAATAAAATAGTTCCATCAACATCAACAAACAATATCTCAGGTGTGAATTCTATTGTTAATAACTTGAGAACTTCTTGATCCTGATCTATTGCTATTTTTAAAATATCTTTATTTTGTGTTTTTGTTAAATATTCATTTGTAGTTTTCTCTTGTGCTGTTTCAGATATAAAGATATAATTAAAATTTTTACCTTTTCTAACTTTATTTACAAGTTCATCAAATTCATGAGTGTGCTCAATACAAGTGCCACATGAAGCATTTGTAGATACAATTATTGTCTTTTTACCTTTAATCGTTTCATTTGATATGATATTTCCATCTATATCAACAATTTCAAAATCTGGAATTTTATCACCGACTACAAGTCTTTTATACTCCTTTGGTTCAGTATTTAGATTGTTAAAAGCCTCAACACCATAATCCATTATATATGAAAGAGACGAAATCTCATTTGTTTTATCTCTTATACTTGTTGAAAGTTCACTATTTTCAGCAGGAAGTGCTACTGGTTTTGATAAAAGATCCTTAAAATCTTTTCCAACAAAACTATTAAAAAAATCTTCCCAGTTTGTTTCTATTTCTGTTTTGATTTTACTCAAGGGTAATATTTTTTTAATCTTTCCATCAGAATCAAAAGCAATTATTATTTTTACTGAATTATCTTTATTTTGTAAAATAAGATTTGTAAAGTTTATCAATGTATATTTTCCAAGTAATGTTCCTTTTTTGTTTAGAATTGTATCAAATGAAGCAGTTATGTTGGGATTATCAGGTAAATTTATCACTTTTGTTTCATATATTTGATAATCACTTCCAAATATAGTTTTTAATCCTTTATTTAAACTCATTTCTCTTGACGAAAGTGCTGGAATTAAAAAAATAATCAAAAATATTATTATTAGTACTGCAATAATTATGAAATATGATTTCAAGGGGTTTTTCCCTTTGTTACCTTTTTTCTTTTCAGTTTTTTCATTAGTCATTAATAAACCTCCTATCAATCAAATAATGTTTTAATTTTTATAACTTCACCATTTTTTATATATACTTTAGGCATTCTTTTTCCTATTCTCGTTACTATCTCATAATTAATAGTTCTACATTTTTTAGCTATTTCATCAGCACTTACCTCTTCTTTTCCATTTTTACCTAATATTATAACATCCTCTCCGATTTTAGGATTTTCAAACTTAGAGATATCAATCATAATTTGATCCATTGTAACGGTTCCAACAACTTTAACTCTTTTTCCTCTATAAATAACAATCCCTTTGTTAGAAAGTAATCTTGGATATCCATCTGCATAGCCAAGAGGAAGAGTTCCTATTGTTGCCTCTTTTTTTGTATAATATTTTCTCCCGTAACTAATTGGTGTATTTTCTGACACATTTTTTATAAAAATCAATTTTGCTTTAATTGACATAACTGGATGGAGATTAAAATTTTTTATTTCTCTTGATGGTTTTAATCCATAAAGCATAATTCCACACCTAACTCCGTCGAGTATATATTGTGGCAAGTCAATGACAGTTGCTGAGTTTCCATGATGTTTAAATGGTATTTCGATCCCCTCTTTTTTAAGAGAATCTACTACTTTTTGAAATCTCTCAAATTGAACTTTTGAAAAACTTTTATCACTTTCATCAGCAGTAGAAAAATGTGCATATAGTCCCTCTATAATTAAATTCTTAAATTTCATTACATTTTTAATAAAATCAACTGAATCTTGCCATAAAACTCCCACTCTTCCCATACCAGTATCAATTTTTATGTGAACTTTCACTTTTTCCTTTCTAATTTCGCATAAATTGTTGAGTTCTCTTGCAAAATCTAAAGAGTAGATAGTTGGGATTAATGAAAAATCAAGTATATAATTTACTTGCTTTGGAAATATATATCCGAATATTAAAATCGGTTTTGATATACCATTTATTCTTAATTCCATTCCTTCTTCTAAGGTTGCAACTGCTAAATAATCACTCCCAAGTGTTTCGAGTTCTTTTGCTATTTCAACTGCACCATGACCATATGCGTCTGCCTTGACAACTGAAATTATTTTTTTATCTTTCACCCTTTTTCTAATAATTTCGTAATTCTTTTTTAAATTATCAAGATCTATTTCAACCCAAGCAGGTCTTAACAAAACAAAATCTTCATTCATGGCTTTACTACATATGTGAACTCATCAAAATATAAATCTCTTCCTAAATCAACCTTTCCTGTATATTTTGGTTTTTTTTCTCCGTTAACTTCAACTCTATATAAATGTGAGTTATACCAAAGCTTATTAGGATTTTTTATTTTAAAAGGATTTTCTTTTACAATTAAAAGGTCACTTTCAATTATATTATCGTTTAATTTATAATATGAAAAGTTTCTTCTAATATCAGTTATGACAAGATTCATCTCATTTAGAGATTTTTGTATTCTAAACCATTTATCAATATTTGATTCTATACTACTTAGTCCAAAATATCCAGAGCATCTATCACCTTTTAATGCCTCAACCATTCTCGAAACAAAAATTAGTAACCCTTCAACTGTTTCAACTGGATCTGTAAAAAATGTATCAAATTTGTTTTTAAAAATATCTTCTAATGGGTCTCTTGCATCATAAGTATATACTTCTATGTTCTTAAGATTTTTCTCCTTCTTGACAGAATTTATATAGTTAACTAATCTCTCATCTATCTCAAGAACGGTTATTTCATCAACTATGTCTGATAAGGAAAATAGAATACCCATTAGATCATCATCACCAAGAATTATAATTTTCTTTTTATAAAGATCCCCTCTTGAAAGCATATACAAAAATCTTGATATTGCTGATTCATTATCAATAACACCTTGATCATAAACATTAGTAGGTAGTGGCCTATTTTTTGCTATTTCATCATATTCTTTAATTAGGGTAGACCAAAAATTTAGATTATCGTAAACTCCTCTTCCATTGCATTTATCACATAAAAAAGATGTTGATATCTTTTTATCTATTTTATTTTCCAAAGAGAACATACCATCTTTTTCTTTTATAATTTTTTCATCTGAAAGTTTTTTTAATTCATCGAGGATCTCTTTTGCAGTATAATTACTTTTTGAAACAATCTCAAAAAAATCTGTATCCTTTCTTGACAAAATCATTAATATTTCTTCTCTTACTCTTTCCACTTATTACCTCCAAAAATTTTCATATAATAATTTTATACTATTTGATTAAAAATTTAGATAATAGAATTATTGTTAGAGGAGAGATTATTGTTGTTAAACCTACGGCTTTGGCAAGAGTTTTTTTATTTAAACCTATCTGTACTCCATATATTATAGTTGCCATCATTGTGGGCATCATACTTTGTAACAAAGCTACATTCAGTATATTTATTTGAATTGTAAAGAAAGAAGATACAAAATAAAATAAAAATGGAAAAATTATTAATTTAAAAACTGAAACAGGGATTAAATATTCTAAATCCTTTCTACTAAATTTGAACTCGAGATTTATTCCTATATACAACATAACAAGTGGTGTTGTTGTTGATTTTAAAATATTTAATGATTCAATAATGATTGATGGCATATAGAAGTTTCTTAAAATAAGACCAATTAAAAAAGCAATTATAGGTGGTGAAATAAAAGATGATTTTATATTATTTATACTGTTACCTGATAAAATTGTAATTAATGGATAAATAATTATAAGGAATGTATATAAATGAATCTGATCAAAAAGAATACCATAAGGTAGATTGTTTGCTCCAAAAAAAATCTCAACAAGTAGATAACCAAGAAATGCTGTATTTCCCATAACTCCAGATAGTATAAGAGTTGAAAGTTCCTTTTTATCTTTTATATATAGTTTCCCAAAAGCATAAATTAAAAAAAATTGGATGATTGTTGTAAGAGGAACAAGAATTAGAAGTATAAGATAATCTCCAGAGAATTTAGTAGTTAAAAGAGAATAAAGTATAAGAGAAGGTAAAGATATATTGAAAACTATTTTCTTTATTACCTCTCCATCCTCTTCTTTTAAAAATTTTATTAATTTAAGAATATAGCCAACAAGTATAAGCAGAAGAAAAGAAACAATTTTATTTACCATCTACTGCTCCATTGACTAAATTAACAAAAAAGTCACTAATAATATTGTAATCTAATTTGCATAAATTAATTATCTTAAAACCTCTATATTTTATATTAATAAAATTCAAAATATCATCTATCTTACTCTCCTTCTCTTTTGAAAGAATTAAATCTGAGGTTATAAGAATTACTTTTTTATATCCTATATTAATTAAATTTTCAATTGCTTGATATATGTCTGGTTCGCAATAATCTAAAAAAGCTATATATGTTTTGATTTTTGATTTTATATAGATTAAATTTTTTAAATCTATTATAGAGTGATAATATTCATCGTTTCTAAAATTTCTTTTCCATTTTTTAATTTCGTTGCTTAAGTTTTCAAAAATTATATTTTCTTCATCAGATAATTCTAAATTAGATTCTATTTTTGATTTTAAATTTAAAAATTTTGATAGCTCATTTTTTGGGAAATCTTTTGGAATTCCACCTTCTCCAATCAATAATAAAGAGGTTTTATTGTTATCCATCTTTTAATATTTTACAATAAATTTTTCTTTCTCTTGGTCCATCAAATTCAAGAAAGAAAACCCCCTGCCATGTACCAAGCATAAGTTCTCCATTCTCTATTATTAGATTAACTGAACTTGAAGTTATAGATGATTTTATATGTGAATCTGCATTACCCTCAAGATGTTTATAGTTTAAATTTTCTTTAGCAAATTCACTTAATCTATCAAGAATATCTTCAATAACATTTGGATCAGCATTTTCATTTATAATTATCCCAGCAGTTGTATGAGGAACATATAAAATACAAATTCCATCTTTAACACCAAATGACTTAATAATATTTCTTACATAATCTGTTATTTCTATAGCATCAACTCTTTTTTTAGATTTTATTCTTATTATGTTAAACATTTTTTTCTTTTTCCTTTAATATCTCAATTGCTTTATCGACTAATTCTCCTTTAAATTTAATATTTTTTAATTTTTTCAATTCATTGATTAAATCTTCTGTTTCTTTTCTCTCTAAATAATTTCTACCCTGTAGAGATGTTTCAATGAAATCTGCTATAGAAATTATTTGAGCCTCAATTGGAATATTATCTCCTTTTAATCCATATGGATAACCCATTCCATTGTACCACTCATGATGAAGTAGGACAAAATTTGCTATACTTCTTAATGGTTCCGAAGTGGATAAAATTTTATAGCCAATTTCAGGATGTTTTTTAACTAATTCAAATTCATCTTCTCTAAGTTTCGTTGGTTTATATAAAATATGCTCTTTAATAGAAATTTTACCTATATCATGTAGAAGAGCTGCATATTCAATATCTATAATCTGATCAGAATTTAAATTATATTTTTTAGCAATTTTTTTTGAATAATATACTACACCCTTAGAATGTTCATATGTCTCTATATCTTTAGTTTCTATTGTTTTTAAAAGAATTTTAGCTATCTCATCTTTTAATTTTTTATTTGTTAAATAAATTTCATCTTTAACTCCATTTAATCCATTAAATGAATAATAGGCATCAGAATCTCCGTTTTCTAAGTAACCTTTTTGTAATCTATATATAAAAAATTTTAATATGTTTATATCATTTTCACTTATTTTTTCTTTTCTTGAAACCTCAATATATGAATATTCATTAAAATTCAATTTTAAATTATTTGAGTTATCATCTTTATTTCCAACTGCAACTGCTTTATCATTGAAAGAAACAAAAATATAGTCAAGTTTTAAAAAATCTTTTAAAATATTTACCTCAGTTTCTAAATCTTTATAATTATTCATCTATTGTTTCCTCTTTAATATAGAATATAACACAACTTTATATTTTACCATTTTTTAGTTTTTTTAATAGAATAAAAATATTTTAAAATAGAATAAATATCTTTATTTCGAAAAATAGAATTGAATCATGTTTTTTTAATACATAGTTAATATATTAATTTACAATAACAGACCACTTGACAAAAATTAATTTCAACTTATAATTTTTTATTAGAAATTAGCACTCTTTAATTTAAAGTGCTAAATAGGAGGTGAATATATGAAGCTAAAACCAATAGGAGACAAGATAATTGTTGAACCCGAGAAAGAAGAAGAAAAAACAAAATCAGGTATTGTTCTACCTGATACTGCAAAAGAGAAACCACAAAAGGGTAAAGTAATCGCAGTTGGTCCAGGTAAAATTTTAGACAATGGACAGAGAAGTCCAATGGAGATAAAGGAGGGGGATATTGTTATTTATTCAAAATATGCGGGAACTGAGATAAAAATCGAAGACAAGGAATATTTAATTGTATCTGATAGGGATATTTTAGCAGTTCTTGTGTAAAAAAAGGAGGTAAGATATGGCAGCAAAAGAAATTCTTTATAGTGAAGACGCAAGAAAAAAACTCCTTAATGGAGTTGATGCTGTTGTAGAGACACTTAAGATAACTCTTGGTCCAACAGCAAGACATGTAGTTCTTGAGAGAAAGTTTGGATCTCCTATTGTATCAGATGATGGCGTTTCAATTGCAAAGGAGATTGAATTAAAAGATCCATTTGAAAATTTAGGAGCTCAACTTCTCAAAGAAGTTGCATCAAAAACAAATGATGTTGCAGGAGATGGAACAACAACAGCAACTGTTCTTGCTCAGGAAATGATACATGAAGGATTAAAGCTTGTATCTGCAGGAGCAAATCCAGTTCTTCTTAAAAAGGGAATGGATGATGCAGTTAATGAGGTTGTAAGTTATATCAAAAAAGTTTCGATGAAGGTCGATGATAAGAAGAGAATAGCAGAAGTTGCAACAGTATCTTCAAAAGATCCAAAGATAGGAGAAGCAATTGCAAATGCTATGGATAAAGTTGGAAAAGACGGAGTAATAACTGTTGAAGAATGGCAAGGTCTTGAAATTAAAGTTGATCTTGTAGAAGGAATGCAGTTTGATAGAGGCTATATATCTCCTTATTTTATAACCGATCCTGAGAAAATGGAAGTTGAACTTAAAGAACCATATATTGTGATAACAGACAAAAAGATTTCAGGAGTTCAAGAATTTTTACCACTTCTTGAGAAAATTGTTCAAACAGGAAGGCCTTTCCTTGTAATAGCAGAAGATATTGAAGGTGAAGCACTGGCAACTCTCGTAGTTAACAAAGTAAGAGGAACATTTCAGTGTTGCGGTGTTAAAGCACCAGGATTTGGTGATAGAAGAAAAGAAATGCTTATGGATATTGCAGTATTAACTGGTGGTGAAGTTATCTCTCAGGATTTAGGAATAAAGTTTGAAAATGTAACACTTGATATGCTTGGCAGAGCAGATAAAGTAAAGGTTGATAAAGATAATACAACCATTGTTGGTGGAAAGGGAGAAAAGAAAGAAATCGAAGCAAGAATTGCACAAATCAAAAAACAGATAGAAGAGACAAAATCAGATTATGATAAAGAAAAACTTCAAGAGAGACTTGCAAAACTCTCTGGTGGAGTAGCAATTATTAAAGTTGGAGCAGCAACAGAAACAGAGATGAAAGAGAGAAAGCATAGAGTTGAAGACGCGGTAGCAGCTACAAAAGCAGCAGTTGATGAAGGAATTGTTCCTGGTGGTGGAGTTATATATATAAATGCCCAAAAAGTACTTGACTCACTAAAAAATAATGAAGTTGATTATAATGCAGGAGTAAATATTGTTAAAAAAGCCCTTGAATCACCACTAAGACAAATAGTTGATAATGCTGGAGAAAAAGGAGTTATGATTGTCGAAAAGATAAAAGAGAGCCCAGTTAATATTGGTTATAATGCAGAGAGTCATAAAATTGAAAATCTATTAGATGCAGGGATAATTGATCCTGCTAAGGTTACTCGTTCTGCTCTTCAAAATGCTGAATCCATTGCCTCCTTACTTTTAACAACCGAAGCTTCAATAACAGAAATTCCTGAAAAAGAAAAACCAGCACCACCTCCTATGCCAGAATATTAATAAGAGTTTATATTCAGGGCTCCGAGAAATCGGAGCCTTTTTATTTTTATAAAATCTGATATATTTTTTATATGGATTTTTTTTACCTTTTTATAAATCCAAAAAAGTTTTTTTTTAAACTTAAAAAATAAAAATAAATTTATTATTTCATTAGTATTTTATATATTATTCACAACGATTTTAATTTTTTCTATAAAAAATATTTCGAATTCAAAGGAATTTTTCTATGGCTCAATCATTCAAATTCTTTTCAATTTTATTTTTTTGATTTTCTTAGCTCTATTCTTAAAAGTTTTTTTAAAAATGTATGGTTTTGAAAGAAGTTTTATTTTATCTTTATCAGATTCATTATCAATTTTTTTACCATCTTACATAGTTTTTGTATTGATAATTCTTATCAACAAAAACTTTGTTTCTAATTACCAATATAGTTTAATAATTCTTTTTTCTTATAAAGAGTCATTTAGCTTTCTATATAAAACAATTTTTTATTTTACATATTTACCAAGGGCTATTCTTATTTTATATACCATTATTGGAATCAGATATATAAGTAATCTTAACTTAAAAAAATCTATTTTTACAACGATTTTAATTTATTTTATTTTCTATATTGTTTATGTAATTTAAAATGAAAAAATTATTTTTTAATGGGAAAATTTACGATGAAAATTTCAATATAAATAAAAATCTTTTAGTAGACGATGGAAAGATAATTTATATTGGAGATGAAGATATAGTTTTACAAGAAAAATATGAAAAGATTAATTTAAAAAAATCATATTTAACACCTAGTTTTTTTGATTCGCATCTTCATCTTTATCTTTATTCAAAGTCACTTTTTGAATTAAATTTATCAAATATTGATAATTTTGATGATGTGTTAAGAAAATTGAAAGAATATACAATTGATGGTGATATTATATGTGGATTTGGTTGGGATGATGAAAAATGGAATTGTAAACCAAATAAAAAATTTCTTGATGAAATTTTTAAAGACAGATATGTAATTTTAAAAAGAAGAGATGGGCACTCTGTTTGGGTTAATTCAAAAATATTAAATGAAATTAATATAGATGAAATTTCCAAAATTAAAGGCTCAAAAGTAGAAAAAGATGAAAATGGCGATTTAACAGGAATTTTAAGGGAAAGAGCAGCTGATTATGTTTTTGAACATTTCAAAGAAAAACAAAATATAGACAAAATTTTAAAAGAAGGAGTTAAAAAACTTCAGTCATTCGGAATAACAGCTATATG
>ENA-UPTA01000559-UPTA01000559.1-activated-sludge-metagenome-genome-assembly--contig:-NODE-559-length-43029-cov-8.567087_pt1 | contig 43029 bp, 41 predicted proteins | sample MGYA00238184_ERZ773361 | MGnify/ENA primary metagenome ERZ773361 (study PRJEB29100, sample SAMN05720205) | activated sludge metagenome | isolation source: anaerobic digester from wastewater... | reverse complement strand
TAACCAAAAAGAGGTTCAGGTTTTCCCTCTCACTTCTCACGTCTCACTTCTCACGCATTTTCGATCCACGGTTTTATTTTCCTGCTATCATTGCTCCCATATCCGCAAATGGAGGGTGACATCATGAACTGGAAAGAGAGGATGCCAGCCCCTGTGAGGGACATGGAGTTCGCCGAGTACCCCGACCCCTACCGAAATCCCTGGGGTATAGACGGTTACGCCGACCCCGAAGCTCTCACGGAGGAGGCGATGAGATCACTAGGCGAGATCCTCGACAGGCATCGGGGCGATGTGGCGGCCGTGCTGATCGAACCAGCCCAGGGCGACGGGGGGATGATCTTCCCTCCGAAAGAGTTCATGACGCGGCTAAGGGATGTCACTGAAAGGGAAGGGATAGTCCTCATCGACGAGGAGGTCCAGACCGGTATGGGACGCAGCGGCCGCTGGTGGGCCATAGAACACTTCGATGTCGTCCCCGACCTCATCGTATCCGCAAAAGCCCTGGGCGGAGGCCTCCCCATTTCGGCAGTCATAGGCAGGGCCGATATCCTCGACGCCGTGCCGGTCCCCCTCCTCGCCTACACTCACACGGGGCACGCGGTCAGCTGTGCTTCGGCAGAGGCAATGGTCAGGGTCGTCAGGGATGAAGACCTTGCAGTCAGGGCTGAAGAAAAGGGAAAGATCATTGCGGAGTGGTTCAGGGAAAAGGCGAAACTGTACCCCTTTATCGGGGACATCCGGCAGAAGGGTTTGCTTATGGGCGTGGAGATAGTCTCCGACAGGATCAGCAAGACGCCCGACAAGGCAATGGCGCTTAAGATATCCTGGGCTGCCTGGGAGAAGGGGCTCATCCTGATAACCTTCGGGAAACACGGGAACGTGCTTCGGGTTGCTCCACCGCTCAACATTCCCGACGAGCTCCTCCAGGAAGCTCTTGGAATAATGAATGCCTCCCTAGAGGATGCGGCATCAGGGAGGGTGTCCGAGGACATCCTGCCGTACCTCAAGGGGTGGTAGCAACAAACCCACCTCCTTCTCTTCTTTGGAAGACGGCCCGGCAGATAGTCCGGGCCGTTTTCTATCTTGCCGTGAAGCCAATGGCCGAAAGGAATGACTTAAGCCCCTGGCGGTAGGTCTCTCCGGAGAGGATGAAGCCCCCGTTGTGGTCGCCTCCTATCTCGAGGAAGGCCTTGGGTTCCGGGGCAGCCTCGTAAAGCCTCAGACCCTGGGGAAAGGGGATGACTTCGTCATCTGGGCTATGGATCACGAGAACTGGGCAGGACACGTAAGGTAGAATGCTCTCTGTTGGATACTCGCTGCGCAGAAGTCGGCGTACCGGGAAGAAACGGGCGACCCTGGAGGCCATGTCGACGAGGGATGTAAAGGACGATTCCAGGATCAGGGCCAGGGGGGTCGTCTCCATGGAGAGCCTCGCGGCCACGACCCCGCCGAGGGATCTCCCGAACATGACTATTTCGTCCGGGGAATACCCTCTCTCTTCCAGGAATGCCAGGGCCGCCCTGCCGTCCCGGTAGAGACCCTCTTCCGATGGCTTGCCCCCGCTCTTGCCGTAGCCGCGGTAATCAAAGATGAGAACGTCCAGGCCCATCTCGTGGAATAACTTGATAGATTCGAGCCTGTGGGAAATGTTGCCGGCGTTGCCGTGGAAAAAGAGCAGGACCTTTCCGGATCCCTTCTCTGCGGGGATGAACCAGCCGTGGAGGGGGACACCGTCGGAGGCCTCGAAGGAGACGCTCTCAAAGGGAAGACCAACCCTGGAGGGAGTTGCTGTGATATCGCTCCAGGGCTGGTATATCATTCTGTCCTGCAGAAGGTATATACCCCCGCAGAAGGCCCCGTAGATGACTGCGAACCATAAGGCCAGGCGGGTGACGCTCATTGTCCCGGGGACAGGTCCCTGTAAACCCGGGCGTGGGCAATGAAGGCTACGGGGACTGTTATCAAAAGACCCAGGCCCAGGGGGATGGTCCCCAGGAAATTTATCCCCACTAGGCATAGCAGGAACAGGAAAAGGTTCATCCAGGAACCCCGGGACAGTTCCCCGGCAGCCTTGAAAGCCTCCAGGGGCTTCATACCCCGGTCGACGATCAGGTAGGGCATGAACTGGTACCTGACGGCGATGTATACACCCGGCGCGACTAGAAGGGCCATCCCCACACCGACCAGCACCGAAAGGAGAAGAGACCCGATAAGGTAAGGAATGAGCAAAGGTTTCATACCCTTTAATTGCCCAAAATCGAAGGAACCTCGGTCACAGAAGGAGAGGCTGATGACGATAAGCACCATGGCCGCCAGTACTCCCAGGATCCATGCTACACCCCTGAGGAACAGGAACGAAGGGTTCGTCGATATCAGGGGCAGCTCTTTGAGGGAGACGTTAAGAATGGCCAAAGGAATACCCATGGCCAGCAGAAGGACCATGAAGAAAAGGGTGTTCTGCCTGAAGGCTCTCCACCCGAAGGCCAGTGATCCCCTTATCCGTACCCTTCCCTTCATGTTGTCTCCTTCCCGGGCTCTTGATGGCCCTTTGTCTCTGTCAGACCTTAACGTACTCCCTGGCCTTCTCCTCTCCGTTCAACACCCGGAGGGCACCTTCTGCCAGCGCTTTCATCTCGTCCTCTCCCGGGAAGACCATTACCGGAGCTATGAAGGCCACTCTCTGGGAGATATCCTTTACGAACTGTTCGCTGAAGGCCAACCCGCCGGTCAGGACCACTGCATCTACCTCACCGGAGAGGATCGCCGCCCTGGACCCTATCTCACGGGCGACCTGGTAGGCCATAGCCCTGAAAACGAGGCTGGCCATTTCGTCACCCTGGGCGATCCTCCTTTCGACCTCCCGCAGGTCGTTGGTACCGAGATGGGCCACAAGGCCACCCCCGCCTACCATCTTCTTGATAAGCCCTTCTAGCTGTATCCCCGACGAAAAGGCGAACTTTACAAGCTCCCCGGCAGGGAGAGAACCTGCCCTCTCGGGAGCGAAGGGCCCATCTCCGTCGAGGGCGTTGTTGACATCGATCACTCTTCCCCTGCGGTGGGCTCCTACGGATATCCCTCCCCCCATATGGGCTACGATGAGGTTCACCTCTTCGTAGCTTTTGCCCAGTCCGGCTGAGGCTCTCCGGGCCACGGCCTTCTGGTTCAGGGCGTGAAAGATCGACCTTCTCTCTATCTCGGGGATCCCGGAGAGGCGGGCCTCCTCCGTCAGTTCGTCGACCACCACGGGGTCAACTATGAAGGCGGGGAGACCGCCGGCCTCATCGGCTATCATCTTCGCCAGCGGGCCCCCGAGGTTACTTGCGTGGGAGCCATACCGGCAGCTCCTGAGATCCTCGAGCATCTCCTGGCTGACCCTGTAGGTCCCGCCGGGGATGGGGCGAAGGAGACCGCCCCTTCCCACCACTGCGTCGAGATCGTTCAGATCTGTGTTCTTTTCCTTCAGTGCCTTGCGGATCTGCTCAAGCCTGAACTGTTCCTGGGCAGGGATGCCAGAAAACTCCCTTAACCGGTCCGCATCGTACCTCTGGGTATCCGACCAGACCTCACTGGAATCCCTGTAGAGCGCCACCTTTGTGCTGGTGGAGCCGGGGTTGATGGCGAGAATGACGGCGGACTTCATCCGGGACCCCGGCAGTAACTACTTATTCTCGTAGGCCGAGAGGACGACCGCGGAAGCAATGGATAGCAGTTTCGTCTCGGGCGAATCGGACCTGCTGGTGAGCACCACGGGAGCCTTGGCTCCAATGACCAGCCCGGCCGTCTTGTTGTTGGCGAAGTAGACTATGGCCTTGGCGAGCATGTTGCCTGCCTCGATGTCCGGGACGTGCAGGATGTCGGCATGACCGGCCACATCGGAGACTATCCCCTTGTGCTTTGCCGACTCTTCGCTGATGGCATTGTCAAGCGCCAGTGGGCCGTCGATGATGCACCCCTTGATCTGGCCCCTGCGGTTCATCTGGGTCAGCATGGCCGCATCGATGGTGCAGGGCATGTCCTGGTTGACCACTTCGACCGCCGCCAGGGCTGCCACCTTCGGCGTTTCGATCCCGAAGGCGTGGGCAAGGTTCACGGTATTGTTGATCAGGTTGACCTTGGTCTGGAAGTCTGGGGCTATGTTGAAGGCCGGGTCGCAGATGAAGAAGATGCGGTCGTAGCCCTCCACCTGGTGGATGTAGACGTGGGAGAGGGTCCCTCCGCTGCGGAGACCGACCTCCTTGTTGAGGACCCCCCTCAGGAAGTTGGCCGTGGAGATCATGCCCTTCATGAGGATATCCGCCTGGCCGGAGGAGACCAGCTTGACGGCCTCGAGCCCTATCTCCCCCTGTCCGCCCTTGACATCTACCACTTCGTAGTTCGAAAGGTCTATGCCCATAGGCTCGGTCACTTTCTTCAGCTTGTCGGCATCACCTACCAGGAACGCATCGGCGACCCCTTCCTTGCGGGCACTCTCGACAGCCTCCATGACCTCGGCGTCCTCGGCCAGGGCTACGGCTATCTTCTTGGGACCGATCTCCTTGGCATAGGCGAGCAGTTCAACCAGTGACGTGATCTTTTTCATCATTGAAACCTCCCTGCGTGAAATTTATAACATTCATTTTGCGATCTAGACACTATTAGGAAAGACAGCGAAGGCTACAGGAAGCAGACATCAGGGATCAGGAAAACCGGTAACCGGGGACGAGGGTTTACCCGTCGCCCGCTTACTGTCTCCTGCAGCCTTGATGCTACGCCTTTGCCAGCACCGCCCCGAAGGCTATGGAGAGGAGCTTGGTCTCGGCGTTGTCAAAGCGGCTGGTCAGGACGATGGGCTTCCGGGCGCCGACGATGACCCCTGCGCCTCGTCCACCCGACATGTAGAGCATGACCTTGCCCATTAGGTTGCCGGCCTCGATATCGGGAACCACCAGGATGTCCGCCTTGCCGGCCACTTCCGAGACAATGCCCTTGTGTCTTGCCGACTCCTCGCTAACGGCGTTGTCCAGCGCAAGGGGTCCGTCAACGATGCACCCCTTTATCTGCCCCCGGCGGTTCATCTGGGTCAGCACAGCGGCATCGATGGTGCAGGGCATGTCCTGGTTCACCACCTCCACTGCGGCCAGGAGCGCGACCCTGGGGCACTGGACACCCAGCTTGTGGTAGCACTCCACGGCATTCTCTATGATCCCCTGCTTGGCTGCCAGGTCGGGGTACATGGACATTCCCCCGTCGGTCATGCAGAAGACCTTCCCGACCTTGGGGATCTGGAAGAGGAAGACATGGGACAGGAGGGAGCCGGAACGAAGCCCCCACTCCTTGTTCAGGACGGCCTTCAGCAGCGTGGCCGTCTTGACGTTCCCCTTCATAAGGAGGTCGGCCTCCCCCGATGAAACGGCCTTTACGGCCAACTCGGCGGCCCGACCCTCATCGGGTTCTTCCACCATTTTGAAGGAGGAGACATCTATGGACAGCTCCGAGGCTATCTTCTCCACCTTGCCCCTGTCCCCGTAGAGGATCGGCGATATTACCCCCCTCTCCTCGGCTTCTGCCACGGCGCCGAGGATATCCTCGCCGTGAGGCGCGGCCACCGCAAGGACCATGGTCTTGCCCGACTGGCTTCTTTCAAGCAGAAAATCAAGGGTTTCGAACGACATTACATCACGCCCTCCTTAACACACTGTCCCTGTAGACCAGGGCTTCTTCCTGCCCCGACAGGACCCTCAAGGCCCCCTGGGCGAGGGCCCTCATCTCATCCTCGCCCGGGTAGACCAGCACCGGGGCTATCCACTGGACCCGGGAGGTTATGAGCCCGACGAAAGAGACGTCGTGAGCTATTCCCCCGGTAAGGATGACTGCATCGACCTTTCCTGAAAAGGTCGCTGCAAAGGATGCGATCTCCTTTGATATCTGAAGCGCCATGGCCCTGTAGACGAGGTCCGCCTTCCTGTCGCCGGCATCGACCCTGGAGGATACCTCCCTCATGTCGCTGGTCCCGAGATATGCCTTGAGCCCGCCGTTCCCAACAATCCGTTTTCTCAATCCCTCCATGGTGAAGCTTCCATTGAAGCAGAGGCGTGCCAGGTCCCCTGCCGGGAGACCACCTGCCCTCTCCGGAGAAAAGGGACCGAACTCGTTGGCGTTGTTGAGGTCCACCATCCTTCCGTGACGGTGGGCGCATACGGTTATCCCCCCACCCAGATGGGCGACTATGACGTCGAGCTCGTTCCAGGGCTTCCCCAGGTCCTCGGCGGCCATCCTGACGGTGGACTTGATGTTGAGCGCATGACCGAGGGATATCTTGGGGAGCTCCGGGAGACCCGTCAGGCGCGAGATGTCGTCCAGTTCGTCCACGGCTACGGGGTCGACGATAAAGGCCGGGATGTTCCTGGGCCGTGCGATCGCACCAGCTATTATCCCGCCCAGGTTGGAGGCGTGCTCCCAAGGCTTCCCCCGACGAAGGTTGCTGATAAGATCCTCGTCCACCCTGTAGGTCCCGCCGGGGATGGGGTCCAGAATCCCACCCCTTCCGACGACCGCATCGAGGGAGTCAAGGTCGCTCCCGTTGGCCCTGCAGGCATCCTCGATGGCCTTCATCCTGAATTCGTACTGGTCGGCAACTTTTGAGAAAGAAGAGATCTCCTTTGGATCGTGGTTCACCATCTCCTGCCACAGCCGTTCCTTGCCGGAGAACCAGGCTATCTTCGTGCTCGTCGAGCCAGGATTGATAGCGAGTACGTCTGGAGCCATCGCTTCTCCTCCCTGAAAGGGATCTTGTAACTTTTCATGGAAATTATACACTTGTTCCAGTCTTAAACCCGACCTGATGAAGTATACTGTTCTCCGTCGCAAAATTCAAAGCTCCCGGGGAGGCTCCCTTTATGGTCATTTGTTACGCTGACGGGCTTTTCAAGGAACTTAACGAGATATCCCTGCCCCTTTCCGACCTTGCTTTCCAGAGAGGCATAGGTGTCTTCGAGACGATCAGGACCTACGACAGGAGGCCGATGGCCCTTACTCCTCACCTTGAGAGGCTCGCATCATCGGCGGCCGGCTGCAGGATCGCCCTCCCCCTGCCCCTGGAGGACATGAAGGGCATCATAAGAAAGGGCATCGATCTCGTCGATGGAGAGGTGAAGATCAGGCCCTTCATTACGGGCGGTGACGCCTTCGACAATGAGCTCGGCTTTACCAGACCCCGTCTTTTCATATTCTTCGAACCCCTCTGCCCTCTACCTGAAAAGGACTACAGCGAAGGGATCTCCCTGCACCCAGTAGATCAGGCAAGGCCCATGGCCAACATAAAGAGCATAAACTACCTGGAGAGCTTTCTCCCCCTCGCCGAAGACCCGGAAGCCCTTGAGGTACTCTACTGCCCCGGAGGAGAGATAACCGAGTCGTCCCACAGCAACGCCTTCATGGTCATAGGGGGGAAGATCGTCACTGCCCCCGAGGAGAGGGTCCTTCCCGGGACCATGAGGAGTATGACCCTGGAGATGGCCCGAGATGCAGGCTTCTCCGTCGAAAAGAGATGCCCCTTGAGGGGAGAGCTCCCCCTCTGCACCGAGTTCTTCATAACCGGCAGCATAAAGGAGATCCTCCCCGTCGTCCGGATCGGCAAGACCACCGTAGGCGGCGGCAAGCCGGGTCCGGTCTCAGCCCATCTGAGGCGGCTCTATCTGCAGAACCTGGGGAGGTGGGGGGAGTAGGGGCCTGGAGGCGTAGAACTTCTTGCTTACTCACGCCTTCCCGATCCACGACTCACACTCTTTTCTATCTCCTCCAGGGTTTCGACGATATCGCCGTGGATCACCCCATCGGCCATATAGTCCAGCTGGGTCGGGGTCATGTTGATGATGAAGAGCTTCGCTCCCGCCCTCTTGGCCAGCATGGGGTAGGCGTTGGCGGGGGATACCTCCAGGGAAGAACCCAGGACCAGGAAGGAGGAAGCCGTCCCGGAGAGCTCTTCGGCCGCGTCCATGGGCCCCTCGGGGAGCATCTCTCCGAAGAGGACCACGCCCGGTCTCAAGGGTCCTCCGCAGGCCGGACAGTCGTCCCGCTCTAGAAAGAGGCTGTTGTCGTAGGGGGCCCTGCAACGGGAGCACCGGACCCTTCTGAGGTTGCCGTGCAGTTCGTGGACCTCCATTGAGCCCGCCTCCTGGTGGAGCCCATCCACGTTCTGGGTGATGATCCCTTTCAGGAGCCCCCTGGCCTCCCACTCCGCCAGGATATGGTGTCCCCTGTTGGGTTTTACGCCTTCGAACATCCTTATCCTGTAACGGTAAAAGTCCACGAATTCAGATCTATTGTTCTCCATCGCCGACAGAGAGGCAAGGAGGCGAGGATCTTTCCGCTTCCAGAGTCCGTCCCTCCCCCGAAAATCGGGAAGCCCAGAGGCGGTGCTCATTCCGGCTCCGGTAAGGACCGAAAGACCTCCGGCGGAGACGCTTCCAATGATAAGGTCCAGGCTCATCTTCCTCCCCCTTTCTCAGATGGCCCTGGCCCTGAAGACCAGAAAGACTCCCGTAAGGACCACCGTCATGGCGGCGATCGAGACGAGGGACACGCTCTCGCCTGCAAAGAGTGCTCCCAGAACCGTGGCCGTGATGGGATTTACCAGGGTGTAGCTGGTCGCAAGGGCCGGCCTGACCGTCCTGAGCATGAAGCGGTAGAGGGTGAACCCTATGATCGAGGAAAAGACCACCAGGTGGAACATGCCCATCGTCGCCCTTGCCGTCAGGGGCCAGGAGACCCTCTCCCCGATAGCAAGGGACAGGATGAGAAGGAGCACCCCCCCTGCTATCATCTCCGTGGCGGAGGCTATTGGCTTGCCCAGGCCCTGGAAGCGGTTGTTCAACACGGAACCCAGGGACCAGAGGATAGAAGCCACAAGAATGATTCCGGCACCCAGGGGGTTGCCGCTGATGCCCCTGTCCAGGTTGAGAAGGGCAACCCCGGCAATGCCTATCCCCAGACCGACCCACTCCATGGCAGTCGGCATCTTCTCCCAGATACCGGCAAACAGAACTGTCCACAGGGGCGTGGTTGCCAGCAGTGTCGCCGAAAGTCCTGAGGCGACCCACTGCTGACCTACGCAGAGAAGTCCGGCGCCTCCTATGAAAAGCATCGCCCCGACCAAGAATGATTCGAGCCAGCCCCGAAGGTCCAACCCCTCCTCCCCCTTCACCCGGAGAAGGACATAGAGAAAGATGCCCGCGGAGAGGAACCTTACTGCGTTCAGCATGAAGGGGGGAAAACTCTCAAGGGAGAAGCGGTTGGCCAGAAAGACGGAACCCCATACAGCGTAGAGGATGAACATTAAGATGATGATCTTCTGTTTTCCTGGAACACCTTCCTGGTCCACTTCGAAGCCCCCCGGGAGAAGACGGAAAGTTGCAATTCCTCACTATTGTAGCGCCTGGCTCACTGGTTACCACCCCCCCGATGAGGCTTGCAGGTGTTCTGTTGCGGAGAACCTATCTTCCGGAGATCTGTCTCAACCTTGAGCCCACCCTTGAAGCCAGGGCAGCTGTTCCCAGCATCTTGATAATATCACCCGCTATGAAGGGTATCACCCCGAATTCCAGTACCTGCCTGATGGAGGTCTCCTTGCCGGCAACGTGGTTAAGGTTCAGGTAGAGGACAAATGCCCCAACGGTATAGATCACGGCAGTCCCAATGAGGCACGCTGTCAAATACCGGGCGAAAGAGGGCTTCCCGGACCTTTCGGATATGAAACCGATGGTCCAGGCTGCGGCGATAAAGCCCAGCAGGTAGCCGAAGGTGGGGTGGAGAACGTACTGGGGACCTCCCCCCCCGGTGAACACGGGAAGTCCTATAAGCCCCATCCCAACGTACAGGACCTGGGCCAGGGCCCCGGCCCGGGATCCCAGAAGGGTCCCGGAGAGGAACACAAAGAAGGACTGGAGCGTCAAGGGGACAAGGGGAAAGGGTATCCGGATGAAGGCCCCGACGGCGGTCAGTACCGCAAAAAGGGCCGAAAGGGTCATGATCCTCACCGGGAAGCGCATGGTCTCCCTCCATTGTCAACCAGAATTTTCTTTGGTTGACATAATATGGGGGAATACTACAGCAGGGGAAGAGAAAAGACAAGGAAGAGGGGAGGCCTAAAGCGTGACTCGCGACTCGCAGGATCAAATGCGTCAACGCTGAAGCGCCGGCTTCAAACAGTTCGGCCTCCCGGGGGACTTCCGGCCCGAAACCGTTCATGGATCCGGCTCCTGTGTTTCCGGTAAAGCCCCCATAGGCCCGTTTATCTACAGTATTTTGTCTTACTTTTTGGTTTTCGCCGCCAGACCGTTCACTGTTTACCGTTGACGCCTTTAAGGGTCTGCAGTTCCGTCTCCCGCTTCTTGTCGCTACACCCCATCCACGATCTCGGGGGCAAGGCCCTTGAACTGCTGGAGATGCTCCCTTCTCTCCTGGCGAAGGCTCCCTATCATCCTTGCGTACTCCTCCCGGGAGTACCACCTGTAGGGGGCAAATTCCGCCGATCCCCGCACGGACAGCTCTTTCGGTATCTCATAACCAAGGATATCGTCGTAGCGCCACTCCAGTTTCTCCCTCATGGCCTCTCTGATGGCCGAACAGGTGACTTCGGCGGTCATGTTGGCCCCATCCTTACCACCTATCCTCCCCGTGTTGAGGACGTAACACCTGATACCAGGGTTGTCCCTTAGTATCCTCAGGAGTCTGTTGCCGTTGGTGTGGGGGTTGTCGATAATGAAGGGGTCGAAGCCCACCACCCTCTTGGCCTGTCCGACCCTGGAGGGATCCTCCGCGCTGGTTATCGTAGACTCTCCCAGCATGAAACAGGCCGCGGCCTGTTCCGCCGATGTGAGCCGCCCGATGGGCGGGATGTCGTACCTCCGCATGTTGAAGAGAAGGCAGTCGACCCTGTCCAGATCTATCCGCGCCGAAGTGTTGGGTATGGCATCCCGGGGAACGACAGCCCTTCCATTTGTGGTTATGGCGTGGTTGTCAAAATCTATCTCCCCGTCTTCGTCCACCCAGCAGTTCTCTATCAGGGCCCTTCTGTCGCGCGCCGCCGACAGAAGGGCCGGCTGTTTGGTCACGTTGTCGGTCTTGATGTAGAAGTTCGCCTCCGAACCCAGGGCACCCCCGTTAGGGAGAAGGATGTTGATGTCGTCCTGGAGCACCTCCACGCCCTCCGGTTCCTCGAGGCCGTGGTCGGCGGTGGTAATGGTGGTCTTGCCGGTCCCGGATAACCCGAATACCAGCACACCTTTCTCTTCGAGTCCCCTCGGGGTATTAACCCTTATGATCTTGCTTCCTGCGTGAAGGCCCAGGGCGTTCATGGTCTCGCGACCCAGGTGCATGGCCATCCTCAGGGTGGCCATCTTGGTCTCCCCGTAGTAGTCGCTCCCCAGGATATAGGTGACCCTCTGCCTTGGCAGGACGATGATCTTCCGCTGATGCCATTCAGGGACCACCACAGTGACAATGTCCGCGTAGTCCTGGTCCAGCTCCACGGAGAAGTTCATGGCGAACATCTGGGCTATCCTCGCGTACCTTCGCGTCACGTAGAGGTTCGCGAAAAGGGGCTGACGGTCCGGGGACCCTATCCTCGCTGTTACCCGTATCATCTGCTGCCACCGAAGGTAACCCCAGATCTGTTCCAGGAGCATTACCAGGGATTCGTCCGTCTCGTAGAGCACTTCGGTGAAAGCAGCGCTCCGGGAGCGGATCTTCGTCACATAGAGGGAGGCCCCCTGGTTGTTGGGCACCCTCTCGTGGGCGGCCATGGCCCTCAGTTCGTCCTCGGTGATGTCGCGGAGAAGGCTCCTGCTGACTGGGTGACGGAGCTTCTCGCTGAAGGAGGAATGGTCGTCGAAAAACCGCACTTCCGATCGCCTCCAAGTCTGTTATTTCCATCCCCAACGGGAGATGAAGCCTCTTTCGGTGTAGTTCTCGAAGAGGGAAGCAGCGCTGTCCTCCAGGGAAAGGGGCACCGATATCGAAAGGATCACGGCGGCTTCCCACCTGGTTTCAACGGCATCCTCGGGTATCCCGAGCTCCGCCATCTGCCGGAGGAGCAGCTGGGCGTGCTCGTAGGGGCACTCCGCGAAGGCCTCTCTTGATCTTACGCTCCTCCTCCGGCCTGCCGCCTCCAGTGCCAGCGTCGCGCTCTCCCCATAGGCCTCGATGAGCCCCCTTACCCCCAGCTTGGTGCCGCCGAAATAACGGGTGACCACCACAACGGCGTTGACCACGTCCGCCCTGAGGATCGCTCCCAGGATCGGCTTCCCTGCTGTCCCCGAGGGCTCCCCGGCATCGGAGTAGTACTCCACGGGGTTTGGGGATCCCACCCTGTAGGCCCAGCAGTTATGGCTTGCGTCGGAGTAACGCCTGGATATCTCCCGGATATGGCCACGGGCCTCCTCCTCGGAATCGGCCCGGAAGACCCTTCCTGTGAAAATGGATCGTTTATGCCTGGTCTCGACCTCGGCGGAAGAGGCCGGCTCGTAGAACTCATCTCCGCCTGGCATGAGCCTCCCAGACCTTCTTGAGAGCGTCCCAGGTCTCTTGGAGAGAGGCGGGCAGCACCTTGGTCCCGGCTGTCACGGGCATGAAATTGGTATCGCCGTCCCATCTTGGGACGACATGGAGGTGAACGTGACCGGCGAAACCGGCCCCAGCGGTCTTCCCGATGTTTATCCCCAGGTTGAACCCCTGGGGGTTCATGCCCTCCCTGAGAACGGCTACGCACCTCTGGCCGAAACGGTGCATCTCCAGGAACTCCTCTTCCCTCAACTTTTCGTAGTCCCCCTCGTGCCTGTAGGGGGCCACCATGAGATGTCCCGGGTTGTAGGGGAAGGCGTTGAGTATCACGAAAACCAGCTCACCCCTGGCCAGTATCAGGCGCTCCCTGTCTTTGTTCTCCTTGGGAAAATCGCAGAAGATGCACCCCTCCTGCTTGTCGGCAGAGTCAATGTAGGCCATCCTCCAGGGCGCATAAAGCTGTTCCAAAGGAACCCCCCCTCTCCAGTTTGAGGAGATGTACGTTTCACGTGAAACACAACGGCAAGACGCGTAAATCGTCAACCGTGAGCCGTGGATCGAAAGGATCAAAAGCGTTAACGGTGAACAGTAATCGGTTCACGATCCACGAGTTACGAGTCACGGCCTTTCTTCATCCCCGTCTTCAAAAACGACCATGCCTGCCATGCCCCGAAGGCCGTTCCGGCAACGATGGCGACCGGGAGGGTCCACCCGGGGTATCCCCGCGAGACCAGGGCCCTTCCGCCGACCATGCCGAAGATGATGAATCCGCACAGGAGAAGGGCCGAGGAGAGGACCCTCGTGAATGCCGCCATATCTTCGGTGAGCCTGGCCATCGCATCGCCCCCTGTAGGGTCACTTGTCGGGGAAGAGTATCTCCCCGCTCCGGTCGATCATCTCGAAGAGCCTGCGGGCCTCATCCTCGCTCAATCCGCCCAGCATGACCCTTACGTTGTCCCCTCGTCCGCTTATCTTTACGTCGATGCCGTAACGCTCCGAGACCCTCAGGACAGGTTCGGGGATCAGGACCGACTGGGAGGATCTCCTTGCCCTGGTCTCCTTCCCCTTTGAAGGCTTACGAACTGCCTCCTCCACCTCCCGCACCGACATGCCGCGGACGACGCACTGCCTCGCCAGGTGGATCTGCTCCAGGAGGTCTTCCAGGGACAGAAGGGCTCTCGCGTGTCCCTCGCTGAGATCTCCCCTGTGCAGCATCTCCAGGATCTCCTCGGGGAGGTTCAGGAGCCTGAGCTTGTTGGAGACGGCCACCCTGCTCCAGCCAAGCTTCTTGGCCGCCTGTTCCTGGGTGAGGGAGAACTTTTCCACCAGTTCCCGGATCCCCCTGGCTGCCTCAAGGGGGGATAGGTCCTCCCTCTGGAGGTTCTCCACCAGCGAGAGCTCCATTACCCTGTTCTCGTCAGCGTCTATGACCCGGACGGGCACCTCTTCGAGCCCGGCCAACTCGGCAGCCCGCCACCTTCTCTCTCCGGCCACGATCTCGTAGCCGCCGTTGAGCTTCCGGACCACCACGGGCTGGACGATGCCGTGCTCCTTTATGGAGTCGGCAAGGGCCTCCAGCCCCTCCCGGCCAAAATCCTTCCTGGGCTGGTTGGGCGAAGGTCTTATGTCCTTCAGTCGCAGACGGAGGACCTCCCCCGGCGCCCCTGCAACGGGTATGGGGTCTGCCCCCGCACCAGGTATGAGGGCCCCGAGACCTTTCCCTAGCGCCCTTGGGCGAGCCATCGGTCCTGCACCTCCTCGGCAAGGTTCCTGAACGCTGCAGCGCCTGCGCTTCCGGGATCGTAGTAGCATATAGGCTTCCCATAGCTGGGGGCTTCGGAGAGCCTGACGTTCCTGGGGATTATGGTATCGAACACTGCCTCTTTGAACTGGTTCTTCACCTCGTCGGCCACTTCCCTGGACAGGTTGGTCCTGGTGTCGAACATGGTCAGCACCACACCGTCAAGCTTGAGGTTCTCGTTAAGATACCTCTGTACCAGAGAGACGGTCCGCATGAGCTGCCCCACCCCTTCCAGGGCGTAGTATTCGCACTGGATCGGCACCAAAAGGCTGTCGGAAGCGACCAGGGCGTTGACGGTAAGAAGCCCCAGGGAGGGGGGGCAGTCGATGAAGCCTATGTCGAAGTCCTTCATGGCGTTCATGTGCCTCGCGAGCCTTGTCTCCCGGCTCATGACCCCGGCTAGCTCAACTTCCGATCCGGCAAGGTCAAGGGTGGCTGGGAGGACCCAGACCCCCTCCCAGGACGACTGGATGATCGCATTGGTGGGGGAGACCTCGTCAAGGATGACGTGATACATGCTGTTCTTGATGTTGGCCACGTCAACACCCAGCCCGCTTGTGCTGTTGCCCTGGGGGTCGATGTCAAGAACCAGGACCTTCTTGCCCTGCCTGCCCAGTTCAGCGGCCAGGTTCACACAGCAGGTGGTCTTGCCGACGCCTCCCTTCTGGTTCGCAACTGCGACTGTTTTCAATAACTTCACCTCCACCAGGCGCTCTTGTTGGCCTTGCCGGGATTTCTCGGGAACCTCGCCGGGCACGGACCGGTCTTCTGCAGCCTCACAAGGCAGAGGCTCTTCCCTTCGAGATCATAAGGGTGGATCACGGGGTCGTCAAAGCCGAGAGTGGCCCATCTATCCCCTATCTCCCTGAGCTCTTGCAGGACCCTGGGCCCCTTGAACAGGCATGCCGATCCGCCTACCGTCAGCAGGGGAGAAGCGTACTCGGCGACGACGCCCAGGTGGCCTACGGCCCTTGAGAGGGCTATATGGTATCTCTCCCTGCGCTCCAGGGAGAGGGTCTCCGATCTGGAACAGGCCACGTCAACGTTGACCAGCCGCAGCATACCGGCCATCTCCTCCAGGATAGCGCACTTTTTCCCCACGCTTTCAAGGAGGGTGATCTTAAGGTTCGGCCTGCAAAGGGCCCATACGATACCCGGAAGACCTCCACCCGTCCCGATATCCACAACGGTGCCGATGTCCGGCGCAAAGACCAGGGAGACGGCGCAGTCCCTGATATGCCCCATAATCTCCGCCGGGTCCCTGGGACCTGTGAGCCTTGCCCTCTCGTTGAAGGAAGCAAGGAGAAGGGCGTATCTTTCAAGCCCTTCCCTGTTCCTTTCCATTTCAATGAGAGATCCTTCCTCAGGGATCCTTTGCTCGGGAAACGGTTCTGGCAAGTATTTCCCCATCCTTCCCGGAGTTCGAAGAGATCGACGTCCCTTTCTCTTCTGTATTATTATCATACCCGAAAACAGATGGGTGCGGACCGGGGTTTCGGTGATAGACTCATAGGGGGTTACCCCCTTCATCCACTGCCTGGGAGGGATCGGATTGACAGTAAACAGAGGGAAGAACCTTATAGCGCTACGGCTGGACGAGGGGGAGGACCTCATCCCCTCCCTTCTTGAAGCTCTTGGCGACACCACCTCGGCGGTCATCATTTCGGCGATCGGGATGCTTCGCGATATCGAGATAGGCTGGCTTGGCCCCGATGGATACGAGAAGCACCAGTTCCCAGACCCCTATGAGATACTTTCCATTTCGGGCACCGTAAACATGAAGAGCGACGGGAAGGCATTCATCCATGCCCACGCCTCCCTGTCGGGGAGGGACATGTCGGTCATCGGAGGCCACTTATTCGGAGGGACCGTCAACAACACCTGCGAGATGGTGTTCCTGGTGCCGGAGGGACTGACCTTCGAAAGGAAGGTCCTTATAGAGGGAGAGCCTCCAAGATTCTGTCCTGAAAAAAAATGAAAGGCCTTGCAGCTCTCTGCTGCCTTCTGATCCTTTTGTCGCCCCTGCAGGCCGGGGCCGGGACTGCTCTTTGGGGGCGTGTGGTCGAGGTCGTCGACGGGGATACGGTGACCGTCGAAACTTCAGACGGGAAGGTGGAGCAAGTCAGATATATAGGCATAGACTGCCCCGAGACCTCCCACCCCCGTCGGAGAGTTGAAGAGCTGGGCCGGGAGGCATCCCGGTTCAACGAGGCCCTGGTGCTGGGGAGGAGGGTCCTTCTGGAGCTTGACCTACAGAAGAAGGACCGCTACGGAAGGACCCTTGCCTATGTCTGGGTGGAGAGCGACGAAGGCAGCTTCATGGTCAACGAACTGCTGGTATCAAGTGGCCTGGCGGTCCCTTACGCTATCCCTCCGAACCTGCGTTACACGGACCTTTTCAGGGAGGCCTTCGCCAGGGCCAGGTCCTCGGGGAGCGGCCTTTGGGGAAAGGCCCGTGGAAGGCTGTTCACTCCGGCCCAGGTATGGGCCGAATTGCCCTCACTGGCGGGGCGTTTTATCAACATCCGGTTCAAGGTGGATAGCATTTCCTCTTCCAGGACCCGCTACACGCTACGCCCTGATAAAGGCTATACCACTCTGATAATTCATAAGAGTGATACCGGTCAATTCGGCTCCATCGAAGATCTGGTCGGGAGGACCCTGATAGTAACCGGGAAGGTCACCCCGGGATTTAATGGACCCGAGGTGATCCTGAGCGATCCGGCCCAAATTTTATCACTCCACTGATCCACACTTATCCACAGGTTTGTCCACATCTCCACACTCCCTTTCCGGTCATTTTGGCACTTCTTGACAAAACTCCACAAGAAATACCCCCGGAGCCGCCCTTGCGCATACAACCTTGAACCTGAGGGACCGAGACGGTCTGGTATAATTAAGTCTCAAAAACCCCTTCACTGGTTACGTAGTTTGTCCGATTGATTCTTTTCCGTTCCGTACATATTATTGGGTGTCCTTCAAGGTCCTCTCGGAGGATAAGCTGGGGGTAAGCTTTATGGGAAAATACTGGAAAGCTCTGCTGATCCTGTTGGTACTGCTCTCGCTGGCAGCCGGTGCGGCCCTCTTGCTCGCTTCGAGAAGCGATATCGGGGCAGGGACCGTTGCCGCAGAACTGGAGAAGGCCTCCGGGCAGCATCTCCAGGCCGACCTTTCTCTCTCCTCTATTTCGGGAAACCCTTTCAGGGGCTTCAGGATCAGGGACCTCTCTATCATGCGTGACGAGCGGCTCCTCTTCTCAGCCCAGGAGGTGGTCATATCCTTCAAGCCTCTCTCTCTGCTGACGGGCTCTCCGAGGATCAGATCCATCTCCTTCGACGGAGCGCTTCTCGAATGGTCGCAAGTGGCCCCCCTCCTATCCGGGGAGGAGACTTCAGGAACAGTATCCCTGCCCTTCGACATCTTCCGGGTCAACAGAAGCATCGTCAGGACTCCAGCTGGGGACCTCAAGATAGAAGAGGGGAGAGTTACCCTCCGGGAAGGTGTAATTGATGCATCGGGGTCGCTTGTTTTCATGGAGACCACCTTCTCTCTGAAGGCGAAGCTTGAGATGGCCGAAGGACGGCTCGATCTCGGGGACATTGCCATCAGGACCGCCGGCGGCGCGCTGACCGCTTCAGGGAGGATCCTCCCCGTTGCAGACCTGACGGGCGTCGTATCTGATCTGGATATCAAGATCCTGGAGAGGTTCTGGCCGGACCTGGCGAAACAGGGCTACTCCGGAAACCTTACAACCACTTTTTCAGCCAGGGGCGCCTGGCCCGAGGTCGAAGTCAAAGGAGACCTCCACATCCCCAAGGGCGAGGTCTACGGCATAGAGATGGAAGATATCTCCTCCCCATGGTCCTTCTCCGGAAGGGCCCTGGAGATAGGGGAGATCAGGGGCAAAGCCAACGGGACGGCAGTATCGGGGAGACTTCAGTTCGTCTTCAGTGCAATTCCACCGGTCACCACCATCGATATCACCGCCCGTGAGGCCGAAGCGGAATCCTGGAGGAGATCCTTCTCATGGCTCTCCCTTGCCGAGGGGACCATCGACTCCATGGAGGTCAGGCTTCAGGGACCCTTCAACGCTCTCTCAGGGACCATAAATATAAGCACACCCGATCTTACCCTGGCGGGGCAACCCCTTTCGGAGATCGGCGGCACTCTCCAGCTCGAGAAAAGTTCAACAATTGGCCTGGACCTTAAGGCTCGATGGCTGGATTCCCCAGTGACCGGGAAGGGGGACATCACTATCGGGCAGAGGCCTGTCTTTGACCTCACCCTTTCTGGCAATGACCTGGACCTGTCAAGGGCTTCGTCGATCATCCCCGTCGAGAACCTTGCCCTTTTGGGGAAAGCCGCCGGATCGGTCCGGATCTTCGGTGCAGGTCCCGAGATACGCTCCGAGGGGACCATCAAATCCGCCAGGATCAACGCTGCGGGTGAGACCATAGAAAGGCCCGACATCAGGTTCGCCTACTCGAAAGGGACCATCACCATCAACTCCATGAGCGCCCTGTGGAGGGGGTCCAGGGTTGCCGGGTCCGGAAGGATCACCAGCCTTGGAAATGAAAAGGGAGCCTTCGACCTCGCGGGGACCCTGCAGGAGGGACCCGTATCTTCCGTGGCCGGTTTCGTCCCGGCCCTGAAAGAACTGGGGCTTGAGGGCAGGGTCTCGGCAGAGTGGAACCTTAAAGGACCTGTAAGAACTCCCACGCTGGCCCTGGAGATCCGCTCACCCCGGGTCGACGTTCCCGAAAAGGCGAGTCTTTCCGAGGTGAAGATCCTTACAAAAGTGGCCATGTCCCAGGCCGGCGAGACTCCCGACATACGGCTTGACATGGCAGCCGAGAGGCTCCAGTTCAACGGCGGGACCCTCTCGGACCTGAGGACGGCTTTCACCGTAGCCTCCGGAACGGTGAACATCGAGAACGCCCAGGGAGAGATCCTGGGAGCCCGGATCTCCGTCACCGGATCGGCCAGGCTACCGTCGGCCAACAGACCGGGCAGCATCGACCTCAAGGGGACCGCTTCAGGCGTGGACCTCTCCGTCCTGGGCGACAGGGTCCCCTTCAACGTCAAGGGGCCCGTAGAGGCCGGTTTCACCATCAAGGGCGACCTCCCCGGCCCGGAGCTGGCCATTTCCGGGCAGTCCCCTTCCATAGTACTCGCCGGCCTGAACCTGTCGGACCTTTCTTTCAGCGCCAGGGGCAACGGCTCGAAGATGACCCTGGAGGAGCTGAAAGGATCCGCCGGCGAGGGAGTCCTCACTGCAAAAGGGACGGCCCTGTTCGGTCCGGATGGTCTGGATATGGACTTTTCCATGGAAGGATCAGATCTTGACCTGGCCCTGATAACGAAAGATGTCAAGGGTAACGGCACCCTGGACCTGTCAGGCATTCTGGACGTCTCCCTTTCGGGCTCGATGAAAGGCGGCAAATGGAACGGCCGGGGTGAGATCTTCTCCAAAAGGATGACCGCCTTCGGTCTTGACTTCGAAGACGCGTCACTCCCTGTGGTCCTGGAGGAGGAGAGCATCAGGACCGAGAACGCCGTCGGGAAGTTCTACGGCGGGACTATCAATGCCGACGGCTCCATCGAGACTGCAACGGGCAGGTGGAACATCAGGGCAGCCGTCAGGGGCGCCGACATAGACCGGATCGTAGGGGCCGTCACCGACCTGGAGGGCAGCATCTCCGGAAAGGGCGACCTGGACCTGTCCCTTTCTGGAGCCCTGGGGAGGAACGTCCTCGTGACGGGAAGTGGCAATCTCACCGCCACCGACGGGGAGATATCGGGTTTCAAAGCCCTCAAGGCCATCTCCTCCGCCTACGGGATGTCCTCTATCCGCTACAGGATGATCGACGCCAACTTCAAGGTCGACGGGAACGTCGTGTCACTTCTCCCGGGTAGCCGTGCCACGGCCTACGTGGACGACCCTCTTTACCGGTACCTTGGCGTGGACGGACCTGCAGGACCCGGGGGCAACCTGAACCTCTACTTCTCGGGGCTCGTGAACGTTCAGGCCCTGAACACCCTCCTCGGCGCCATACATGGTCTGGCCATGGCCGGTTCTGGCTCTCCCGAGGCCCTTCTGGAGGGCCTCATCGGCGGAGTGGCCGGTGGGCTCGGAAGACAGGACTTCCGTGACACGAGCTTCCGTATCGGTGGGACCTGGTCCAACCCGTCTTTCCACAGTTTCAGGATCGCCCCCGCACAGGGAGCCGCCTGGCAGCTGCCGGAGTCAGGCGGAGTAGGCCAGACCCAGCAGAATGGACACAAGTTGACCATAAGCATTCCCACCGGCGAAGGTGCCGGCCCCCCCACCGACACCGGGGAGGATATCAAGAGGCAGGTCATAGAACAGCTTCTGAGGAACATCCTCCCAGATAACGAGTGACGATAGAGACCAGTTTAACGAAAAAACAGGGGCAGCCCGCGGGCTGCCCCTGTTTCACGTGAAACATTCAGGGTTTCAATCGGAGTACTCCCTGAGGATCTCCAGGAGGCGCGGCTGATCGATATTGCCGCCGGATATAACTATACCTACCCGCTTGCCCTTCACCGGGACCTTGCCGGCCATTATGGCCGCCACGCCGACAGCCCCGGCCCCCTCGACCACCTGGTGGTGACGGGAGTGGAGGAAGGCTATTGCCTTTGCGATATCGGACTCCAGAACGTCCACAAAGTTGGTAACTCTCTTCCGGGAAAGGTCAAGAAGGCTTTGGGGTATCCACCCCGTCAGCCCGTCAGCGAGGGAATCCTCGTAGGATACGTCCAGCACCTTGCCCCCGGGCCAGGAGACCACGTAGGGGTTCGATGCCACAGACTGGACCCCCCAGATCTCCGTCTCAGGGCTTAAGGCCTTTACTGCAATGGCGACGCCGTTGATCAGCCCTCCGCCCCCGGCAGGGACTATGACCGTGTCGAGATGGGGTTCATCCATGATCATCTCCAGGCCCAGGGTTCCTGCCCCGCTGATGATGAAATGGTCCTCGAAGGAGGATATGTAGGTCATCCCCTGCTCCTGTTGAAGACGGTGAGCCTCGGCCTCGGCATCGTCGTAGAAATGCCCCAGAACCCTGAGTTCGACCAGGTCCCCTCCGAGCCTCCTGATGGCATCCTGTTTCGTTTGAGGGCAGACCCCGGGTACGCAGATCACCGCCCTGGTCGACAGGGCCCTTGCAGCCATGGCTACCCCCTGGGCATGGTTGCCGCTGGATGCCGTAACAACTCCCCTGGCCCTATCCTCTTCGGAGAGGCTGAACATTTTGTTCAGCGCCCCGCGGACCTTGAAGGAGCCGCAGATCTGCTGGTTCTCCCACTTGAGGAAAATCTCTGCGCCCGAAAGGCTGCTAAGGCTGTCAGACCTCTCCGTTGGAGTATGTCTGACCCTTCCACGGAGGAAGCGGGCAGCCAGAAGGACGTCGGTCATCCGGGGATCTATCTTCACTACTAACACCTCCTGATCGGTTTCTTCCTGATCGATGATACATCAAAACGAATGATCGGACAGAGACGCTGTCATACCCTCCCGGCCTCTTGGGCCAGAATGTTCAAGGCCTCCACCGTAGTATCGATATCCTTGACGGTATTGAAGTAGCCTATGCTTATCCTGAGTGCCCCTGCCGGGAATGTCCCCAGCGTTCTGTGACCGAGAGGGGAGCAGTGAAGCCCGGGCCTCGTCTCGATCCCCCATCTTTCGTAAAGCTCGAGGGCCGCGCTTCCGTTGTCCATCCCGTCGATGTTCACTGCAAAGACAGAGAGTCTGTCGAAGTCGGTGTCAGGGCCGTAGATCGAAATACCCGGGATGGCCCTTACTCCTTCGAGGAAGCGTCTCCCCAGGGTCCTTTCATGGTCCCCTATTACTTTTATGCCTTTCTCGACGATCCAGTCAAGGGAGGCGGAAAGCCCCGCAATACCAGGAAGGTTGGGAGTCCCCGCCTCAAAACGGTCGGGGAGCTTTTCGGGCTGATGCTCGTCGTCGGAGAAACTCCCCGTCCCACCTTCGACAAAAGGCAGGACCCTTCCGGCAAATTCGGGCTCCCAGACGATACCGCCGATACCCTGGGGCCCCATCAGACCCTTGTGCCCTGTAAAGCAGCAGGCTGCCAGCCCGAGTCCCTCCACGTCAATTTCTATCACTCCTGCTGTCTGGGCCGAGTCCAGTACGCAACGGACACCGGCCCGGGTGCATATCGCCGCCAGGTCCTCCAGGGGTTGAATGGAACCGCACACGTTGCTTGCATGGGAAAGGACGAACAGGTCGACCCTTTCTTTTTTCAGGAAGGATTGGAGCACTTCAGGGCTTAAAAAGCCTTTGTCGTCGCACCCAAGGACCGAGACCTTCACGCCCTGGCCCTCAAGGCGGCGCAGGGGTCGTATCACCGAGTTATGCTCCATGCTGGTCGTCAAAGCGTGCATTCCTGGTTCAAGGTACCCTTTCAGGACGACGTTCAGGGATTCGGTGACGTTCCCTGTAAAGGTCACATACCGGGGGTCGCATTTCCGATAGCCCCTGAAAAACCGGGCGACCTGCTGGCGAGTCGAGGTGACCATGTCAAGGGTATCGATATCCCGCCCCGACGAAGAACCCCTCGCCAGGTTCGCCCCCCTTCCCAGCATAAAACCGCTGACAGCCTCGGCTACACAAGGCGGCTTTGGCCATGTGGTAGCACCGTTGTTAAGGTAAATGGACAAAGGCTCTCTCCTTCTTTCGGCAGGTCCCGCAGGACAAGTACGATATCGGCATAACCACCGATATCGAGGATACCTGACAGGAGAATTATTGCACATAATGGCCCCTGTTCCACCCAAATGGATGAGGGAAGAAAGTGTTCATCAGCATGAGATCCTCACGGCTTTGCGCCTCGGTACAGTTCGGGTTCCCGGGCTTCATGACCTGGCTCGGCTACAGGCACCAGGTGCTGGGAGGAGGCCCGTCGGAAGTCCCCACCGTCGGCCGGCCGACGTCTCCCTGGACGCGACCCTCAGGACCCTTTCGGAGGAATTGGGCAGGAGTCTCGCCGAGATACGGGAGGCGGTGAAAAAGTTATCAAAATAAGAGGGTAGAAGCATTGTCTTTTACTGACCTTTGATCTCCTTCACCTTTCTGACGATCTCCCTCCCGGCCATGGGTCGGGCGATCCTTTTTGCGGCCCGCAGAACGCGGGCCTTCTCGTTTCTGGACGACAGCAGGCTATGGGCCTTCTCTGCGGCAAGCCTGTAGTCGAAGAGGGCCCTTGCCGCCCCTCGGTCAAGCAGGTAGTCGCTGTTGCGCTGTTCCTGCCCCGGTATCGGGTCGGTGATGACAATAGGGGTCCCCGAACAGAGGGCCTCCGAAGTTGAGAGCCCTCCGGGCTTCATGAAGATGATGTCCGCCGAAGCATAGCGGTAGGGCATATCGTCCACGAAGCCGTGGACCCTAACTCCCGGCCGGTCGGCGAAACTTTCCAGCAGGACACCCCGGACCTTTTCATTGATGCCGCATATTACCTCTGTCGCGAAACCCCCTTCATGGAGTGATCGCACCACTTCTTCAATGGGACCGACCCCTATACCTCCACCCATTACGAGGGCGATCCTTTCGTCAATATCCAGGCCCAGACGTTCACGGGCCTCTTCCCTGCCGGGCGGAGAGACGTAGGCAGGGTCGACGGGGATGCCCGTCAGGAAGACCCTCTCCGGGGACAGTCCGTCGGCAAGATACTGACAGAGGGTCTCCTCGCTGGATACGAACCAGGCGGAGAAGGCCGGATTGCGATGGAAGACGTGACTCAGGAAGTCGGTGTTCACGTAGAATACGGGAATGTCAGGGGCGAAGGACTCCGCTATGGCGGCGGCTCCGAAGAAGTGAGTGAAGAGGATCGCGTCAGGAGAAAAAAAGAGGAGGGTTTTTTTCAGCTTCTGGATGTTCAGTTTTTCGGTTAGTTCGCCCAGGGTCGCAATAACTCCGTTCCTCGTTTCGGGGTCGTCGGTGGTCTCGTAGAAGTAGCCCCATAGATGGGGCATGTGCCTCACCATCTCCAGATAGGACCTTGTATAGACCCCTCTCACTATGGGAAGTGAAAAGGAGAGCGTGTCCAGGCAGAGAACCTTCGAATCCGGGATCTCCTTCTGGAACCACTTCTCCAGAGCCATGGCCGCGGTCCTGTGACCGGTACCGACCGACGCGTAGAGAATGGCCACTCGAAAGGACAACCCACTCACCTCCGGACCGGGCTATTCTTTTTCCTCCAATGCCTGTTTCAGCAGATCTCCAAGCGACAGACCCGAGGGGGCGTCGGACTCGACGGCGGATCTTACTGCCGAGACCAGCGAATCCCGTATCTCTTCAGGCCTGTAATGAGGGGGGAAGTAGAGGGCCGCCGAGTCGTCGTGCCCCCCGCCCCGAACCTTTCTTCCGTCTTTGAGAAGACCCGCCACCCTCCCGGCAAAGCCCTCCCTGCTCCTCATGGAGACGTTCCAGTCCCCCGCGGGACGCCTACTGAGAACTGCCGCAAGCCTGGGGGGAGACTCCATCCGGTCGAGGACGAGACCGCAGAAATCGGACACATCGCCGAACTCGAGGACACCGGGGCCGACAAAGAGCAGGTCCTCCCCGGACCGTAACGCCTTATCCAGGGCGAGTCTGAACCTCTTCTCCTGCTCCTCCACGAAGGCGGAGGAGAAGGATCTCTCCTCGGGGCTCAGCTCCGGTGAGGGGTCCTCGATCAGCCGCGCCAGAACGGCCCAGGGACCACACAGAGTTACCAGGGCCTGCCAGAGCCTGCTCTCGGGGATCCTGTTAAGCCATAGATCGCGGTCGTTGGCTACCTCCACGATCCCTTCCAGCGGGCCCAGCCGCAGCCGATCCTCCCTTGCTGCGTTATCCATCAGCCATCGGTAGTAGACCCGGGCCGCACAGCTCTCCCGGTCTGCGAAGACCCAGGGCCTGTTCCCGTAACGATCGAGGGTGCTCTGGTGGTGGTCGAAGAAGAAGGGAGGACCGCCGTGGGGGAAGGACCGGTCGATCTCGTCCACCGTCTGGGCCCTCTGGCAGAAGAGATCGAGCACGACGAGGGGCTCACCCCTGGAGAGTGAATCCAGGACCAGGAGGTCCACCTCCCCGTAACCGGTCAGGCTCACCCTGACAGGACTGCTCAAGGGCCGGCCGTAAGTCCAGGCCACGGCCGCGGCGGCAACTCCGTCAAGGTCGGTGTGGCTTATAATATGAAGACCGGCACGGCTCATCGCAGGACCCCCCTCTGATCACCGAATGTACTATCCCGGGCTGGTATGGATCGGCTATCGACATTATAGGCCAGAAATCCACCTCCGATGTGAACAGAAATGTGAATAACTTTTTTCCCGAAAGAACGGGGTTTGTTACGTTTGGTCAAATTGGACCCTATTTCCGAACATATCATAAATATCCCTTTTTGTTGGGGATTTCCGGACCTTTATCTATATTTTGAACAGAATGTGGATATGTGGATAAAATTTGTGGATTCAAATATGGTAACATTGGTTTCACTCCCATCTTCATTGGTCGCGAGGTGAACCTCTTGGAAGATAACACCGAGCAGGTTTGGAGAAAGATCCTTGAGATAGCCGAGGAGAACCTGCCTAAGGGTGCCGCGGATATCTGGCTCAAGACCTGTCTTCCCGTCTCCCTGGTGGACAAGGTCCTCACCCTGGACGTCCCCAACGTATTCGTGCGGGAACAGATCCAGTCACGATTCATCGAGAGGCTCACCGCCCTGACCTCCCAGAGGGGGCTGGCGGACAGGATAGTGCTGGAGGTGGGAGGGGCAAAGAAGGAGGAGATCAAGAGGGCCGAGCGCATCTCCAGGGAATCGGAGAGGCCCAAGAACGGGCTCAATCCGGACTACCAGTTCGACTCCTTCGTGGTGGGTAAGTCGAACAGGCTCGCTCACGCAGCGAGCCTGGCCGTAGCAGAATCACCGGGGGTGGCCTACAACCCGCTCTTCTTCTGGGGCGGCGTCGGGCTTGGAAAGACCCACCTCCTTCACGCCATAGGGAACTTCGTAACCAAGCACAACGAGGGAACGAAGATAGCCTACATAAGCTCCGAGAAGTTCATCAACGAATTCATCCTCTCCATACAGAACAACAAGACTCACGAGTTCAAGCAGAAGTACCGCAGCGTGGATGTGCTGCTCATAGACGACATCCACTTCCTTGCCAACAAGGAGAGCACCCAGGAGGAGTTCTTCCACACATTCAACAGTCTTCACGACGCAAAGAAGCAGATAGTGCTCACCTCCGACAAACCTCCCAAGGACATCCACAACATCGAGGAGCGACTGGTGAGCCGCTTTGAATGGGGGCTCGTCACCGACATACAGCCCCCCGACCTTGAGACCAGGATCGCCATCCTCAAGAAGAAGGCGGCCCTGAAGAACTACTTCGTCCCCGACGACGTGATAGACTTCCTTGCCCAGAACATTCCCAGCAACATCCGCGAGCTGGAGGGGTCTCTCAACAGCGTCATGTTCTTTGCGGACCTGAACAACGAGTCCGTTACCGTCGAGAACGCCTCAAGATGGCTCAAGGACCTGATCCGGAGATCCTCGAGGGGCCAGATAACCATAGAGCTGATCCAGCAGGTCACCGCAGAATCCTTCGGCATCCCCGTCTCCTCCCTCTCCGGCAACAAGAGGACCTCGGAGATAGCCCTGGCCAGACAGGTGGCCATGTACCTCAGCCGTGACATGACGGGGACCACCCTTCAGCAGATAGGCTACGCCTTTAACAGAAAGGACCACACCACCGTGATCCATGCCTGCAAGAAGATAGAGGAGTCGCTGAGAAAGGACTCAAGGATCAAGAGCATTGTGGAAAACCTCAGGGAAAAGTTGTGATACTGATGTGTTCCTGTCGTATTCTTTCCACAGGACTTCCCTCACTATCAGATAAAGGGTGGATCTTGTGGAGGTACCTCCACAGAGCTGAAGGAAAGAATGCACAGGGAAAAGAGAGCAGCCAACGGGTTTTTTGAGGTTCTCCACATGAATCACACCCTTACTACTAGACCTACTTCTTTATTTCCTATATAAGAGATATAAAGAAAGGAGTGATAACATCTTGAAGCTCCTTGTGGACAAGACAAAATTCCTGAAAGCCTGGAACATGGCGGAGAGAAGCGCGGGACAGAGGAGCACCATTTCGGTCCTTTCCGGTGTCAAGTGCGAAGCTTCGGGAGACGGAGTATCCCTCAAGGCCACGGACCTGAAGACATCCATAAACTGTCTTGCAGATGGAGTGGAGGTCCTTTCCGAGGGGAGCACCATCTTCCCGGTGAAGAACATTGGCGAGTTCTTCAAGAAGGCTCCCGGAGAAACATTCACGATAGAGGTGGAGAAAGGCAAGGCAACGGTCATCTCCGGCAGCAGTGTCTACTCCTTTTCTACCTATCCCGTCTCCGAGTTCCCCAGGTTGCCCTCATCTGACAAGGCTGAGCCCTTTTTCAAAGCGATCTGCATGGACCTGAGGCGGCTCCTTGAAGAAGGGACCTTCTCCGGATCCCCCGGAGAGGAGTTCCCCCAGTATCTGAGCGCCGGTCTGGTCCAGACCGACGAAGAGAGGGTAAAGGTTGTATCCACCGACGGCAGGAGACTCTCCCTTTCGCAGGGGGTGGTCTCTGTGGATGGCGAGCCGGACCAGGTACTTCTCCCCCTTGCCGGGCTCAGGGAGCTTCAGAGATCACTCTCCACCGTAGAGGGCAACGAGGAGGTCCGGGTCCTCAAGGACGATGCCCAGGTCTACTTCAGGACGGGGACGATCGAGTTCTCCGTAAGAAGGGTGGAGTCCAGGTTCCCTCCCTACGAGAAGGTCCTATCCACTGACAGGACATCCTGGCTCACCATAGACCGGGAGATCTTCATAGAGGCCCTCGAAAGGGTAGAGGTAGTAGTAAGGGATTTCAGCCGGATGGTGGTCTTCACGCTCTCCCCTGGCGGAACCCTGAAGATGCAGGCAAAGGCCCCCGAGGTGGGAGAGGCCTTCGAGGAGATCCCCGGCGACTGCGATGGAGAACCCCTCAAGATAGCCTTCAATGTCAGATACCTGCTGGAAGGCCTGAAAGCCCTTCACGGAACGGTGGCCCACCTCTCCTTCAACGGGCCCAACGGTCAGATGACCCTTTCCCGGCCCAGGGAGGACAGCTTCATGTACGTTCTGATGCCCATAACCCTTCCAGAGGAGGAGACTTCGGAAGAGACGGCATGAAAATATCCTCTACCCAATGGGAAGGATTCAGGAACCTGAAGCCCCGGCGCCTGGAATGGGCGGAGGGGCTTCATCTGCTTCTGGGGCCCAACGGCTCCGGGAAGACCAATATTCTGGAAGCTTTCCACGTGCTGACAGGCTGGGGTTCTCTCAGGGGCGAGAGGACCGCGGACCTTAGGAGCTGGACCGACCCCGGCAGGGGGACCTTTCTCTCGGCATCTTTCGACGGGGAGGATTCCCTGGAGGTGAAGGTAGGCATCGGGGCCCGGATCGTCGCGAAAAAAGGGGGATCCTCACTGCGCTCTTCCCAGCTGAGACCCCTTGTGCCGTCGCTGATCTTTCTCCCCAACGACCTCTCCCTGGTGGAGGGGTCCCCGGCCACGAGGAGGCGGCTCATCGATCGTCTCTGCGCCCTCCTGTTCCCCGTCTACGCACTGAGACTTCACGAATACGGCAGGGCCCTCAGGCAGAGGAACGCCTCCGTACGCATGGGCAGGAACCTGGCTGCCACGGCCAGGGTGATGGCCCCCCTGGCGGCATGGATCTGGGCTTGCAGGCTCACCGCCGTGGACCTCATCAGGAACGGCCTGGAGGAGGGGGAGGGTTTGCTCCCCCCTGGCGTGATGCTGGAACTAAAAAGGGGAGGCAGGGGGCTTGAGGACCTCCACCTTGATTTCTGGGAGTCCCTGGAGGCCGGCCAGAAACAGGAGAGGGCCACTGGCGTATGCCCTGTCGGACCCCACAGGGACGACCTTGTGATCCGTTTCCAGGAGAGGGACGTGGCAAGGTGCTTCAGCCGCGGCTACAGGAGAAGGGTCGCCATAGCCCTCCTGCTGTCGTCGGGGTGGGCCGTGGAGAGGAAGATGAGGAGGAAGCCGATCCTGCTCCTCGATGAGGTAATGGCTGAACTGGACCACGAAGGAAGGGAGCAGCTTATTGCCGTCCTCCTCCGTACGGGGTGGCAGGTCTTCGCCACCACGGCGGAGGCCTGTACACCCGATTGGCCGGGGAGGGTCTGGTCTGTCGACGGAGGCCGTGTCGATGAAGGGTAGAACTGTTCAGGGGGGAAAGCTGCCGGACGACCGGTCGTTCGAAGTCATAGTGGTCGGGGGCGGGCATGCCGGGTGCGAGGCGGCCCTGGCCTCGGCAAGGATGGGGGCAAGAACGCTCCTCGTCAACCTGCTTTTGGACAACGCCGCCATGATGCCCTGCAACCCCTCGATAGGGGGGCCGGCGAAGGGGCACCTGACCAGGGAGATCGACGCCCTGGGGGGAGAACAGGCAGCCGCCGCCGACGGCTCGACCATACATATCCGGATGCTGAACACCTCCAAGGGGGCGGCCGTCAGGACCCTGAGAGCCCAGTGCGACCTCAGGGACTACCACCTATGGTACCGGAGAGCCTGTGACGGGCAACCGAGACTTGAAGTGATGCAGGACCAGGTCACGGATCTCTGGGTGGAGAGTGGAAGGGTCAGAGGCGTAAGGACAAGAATAGGCTCGGTCTACGAAGCCCGGGCGGTGATCCTGGCCACGGGGACCTTCCTGGGGGGGAAGGTCCACATAGGGTTGACCTCCTTTGCGTCGGGCCCGTTGGGACAGGTCTCCGCCGAGGGGCTGGGTGCGAGCCTGCGCGAGGCCGGGCTGAGGGTGGGGAGGCTCAAGACGGGCACCACCCCAAGGATCCACGCCGCAAGCGTGGACTGGGACGTTCTCGAGCGGCAGGACAGCGCCGCCGAACCCTACTGCTTCAGCCACTGGGGGACCCCCAGGGTCTACACCGGCTATGCCTGCCACGCCACCAGGACCAATGACGAGACCCACCGGGCCATAAGGGATTCACTGGACAGGTCCCCCCTCTTCACCGGGGCTATCGAGGGTAAGGGGCCCCGCTACTGCCCCTCCATCGAGGACCGGGTCGTAAGGTTTCCCGACAAGGAGAGCCACCTTGTCTTTCTCGAGCCCGTCGGAAGGGACAGCGTGGAGATATACATGCAGAACTTCACCACCAGCCTCCCCTTCGACGCCCAGGTCAGGATGGTGCGCTCCCTCCCCGGGTGCGGGAGAGCCAGGATAATGAGACCCGGTTACGCCATCGAATATGACTTCATCCCGCCCACACAGCTTGAGCCATGGCTTGAGACAAAGGCCATCGGGGGGCTCTTCTGCGCCGGCCAGATCAACGGGACCTCCGGCTACGAAGAGGCCGCCGCCCAGGGTATCCTGGCGGGAATCAACGCGGTTCTGTCGACAAGGAAAGAGGAGCCCCTGGTGATCGAGAGGTCCCGGGGCTACATGGGGGTGCTGGTCGACGATCTGGTCACCAGGGGGACAGAGGAACCCTACCGGATGCTTACCAGCCGCTGCGAGTACAGGCTCCTCCTGAGACACGACAACGCCGACAGGCGCATGGCGCCTTTGGCCCGGAGGCTCGGGCTCCTGGATGACGAACGGTGGAGGGTCCTCCAGGGCAGGTGGGACTCCCTCGACAGGGAGCTCGAGAGATTAAAGAATACCAGGATCAGGGACAGGCGGCTGTTGGAAAAAGTCCTGGAGGGTCCTGAAACGGGTTCGGCCGAGCCGGGGGTCACCGCCGCGGACCTTCTGAAGAGACCTGGCGTCACCTGGGAGATGGTGGCAGAGGCTGCACCCCCGGCTGCGCGGCCTGACCCGGAGATCGTCGAACGGGTGGAGATAGAGATCAAGTACGAAGGGTACGTGGCCCGGCAGCTCTCCCAGGTGGAGAGAATGAAGAGGATGGACATGGTGCGCATACCCGGGGAGCTGGACTACTCCTCGGTGACGGGGCTTCTCAACGAAAGCAGGCAGAAGCTTGAGGCGATCCGCCCCAGGACCCTGGGGCAGGCCGGGAGGATATCGGGGGTGACCCCAGCGGATATAATGTTGCTGGAGGTATTCATCGAACGCCTCCGAAGGGAGATGGACCATGGCCGCAAGGAGAAGAAAGAGGAGTAACCGGGGGGTTTCAAGGGTCGGGTCGCTCCTTATGTCCTCCCTCTCCATGGAACAGTCTATGATGTTTCTCTTCGCGGACCTCTGCTCGCGCTGGGGCGAGGTGGTGGGTCCCAAGCTGGCGGGGAGGAGCTCTCCGGGGTCCATACTGGACGGGATCCTGACCGTTGTCGTATCGGACCCGATCCTCTCCCAGGAGATAACCATGAGAGGGGGCGACATTGCCTCCAGGATCAAAAAGGGCTGGGACCTTGAAGTGTCCGGTGTAACCGTGAAGGTTGGAAGGCCAAGAAGAAGGTCCCCGGAGAGAAGATCGCCGAAAAAGGGAGCCCTCAAGATAGAACCAGAGGAGGTGGAGTCCTGCCTGGAGAAGGTCCGCCCCGTGATCCCCAGGGATGACGTCGCCTCCGATCTTGCCAGGCTGATGGCGGTATATAAAAAGAGGTTCGGCTCTACCGGCGGGGGCCAGATCCGGAAATCCGGAAAGGAAAGGTGATCTCCATGGCGGAGAACGGAAAGAGGTCGATCAATGCGGGGCTGATAGTTCTCGGTATCGCCCTTGCGGCTGGAATGGTCCTCTCTGCGTGGCTCGTTTCGGACACGGTCAAGAGCGTCAAACTTGCCAACCAGACCATAATGGTCAAGGGTTTCGCCCAGAAGGACGTAAGATCGGACATAGCGGTATGGACGGGGCGTTTCACCGCCAGGGACACCGAGCTGGTCAGGGCCTACTCAAGGCTCGAATCGGACCTTGAAAAGGTCATGGATTTCATGTCCCTGAGCGGGATACCGAAGGAGGAGGTGGACGTATCAGCGGTCACCACCATGATCCAGTACCGCAGGACCCTCCAGGGCTACGACACCAACGAGATAGAACAGTACGTGCTGGAGCAGTCCGTCACGGTCAGATCGAAAGAGGTCGACCTGGTGGCTTCCCTCTCGAGGGAGTCCACCACCCTTATCAGGGAGGGGGTGGAGTTCTTCTCCTTCTCACCTGAGTACTACTACTCGGGCATCGAGGACATGAAGATCCAGCTCCTGGGCGAGGCCACCCTGAACGCCCGGCAGAGGGCCGAACAGCTGGCCGTCAACAGCGGGGGGAAGGTCGGTCCCCTGAGGGCGGCGAGCCAGGGGGTCTTCCAGATAACGCCCCTTTACTCTACCGACGTGGAGGACTGGGGCAGGTACGACACGACCACCATCGAGAAGGCCGTGAAGGCAGTGGTGACGATACAGTATTCGATCGGGCCGTGAGAACAAGGCGACAGGAAGAACAGGACCCGTGATTCGTTAATCGTAAGTTCAAAAAACGGGATATTCCTGACGATTCACGGTTTGCGATCCACGATTGACGGTTTTTGGGCTCCGTTCACTATTTGCGCACTTTGGTTTTTCGACTCACGACTCACGACTAACGTCTCGCATCTCACGACTCGTCTAACTTCTCACGCTTTTTTTACTAACGATACAGGGGGTAATTGCCATGGGAAACTTCAGGATCGCCACTTTCAACGTGAACTCCATCAGGAGCCGGCTGCCCGTACTTGAAAGATGGCTGAAGAACAACAGGGTCGACTGCCTCTGCCTCCAGGAGACCAAGGTCGAGGACGGCTCGTTCCCGGCTCCGTTCTTCGAGGACCTGGGCTACCACGTCGTATTCAGCGGCGAGAAATCCTACAACGGCGTCGCCATTGCATCCTCGCTGCCCCCCGACGAATACGGCTTCGGCCTTGATGACGGCGAGGAGCCTTCGGGAAAGACCCGGATAGCCTGGTGCCGCTTCGGGGACCTCAGGGTGGTGAACGCCTACGTCCCCCAGGGGAAATCGATCGACCACCCCGACTACCCCATGAAGCTCAGGTTCTTCAAGAGGATGGAGGCCTTTCTCCGGTCCATGGGGGTCCCGAAGGAGCGCCTTGTCCTGGTGGGCGACCTCAACGTGGCCCCAACCGATATCGATGTGACCCACCCGGAGAACAAGAGAGACCATGTCTGTTTCCACGAGGACGTCAGGGAGGCCTTCCGGAGCCTATGCTCGACAAGCCTGGTGGACGTCTTCAGAAAGCACCGCCCGGGGGAGGGGGAGTTCTCCTTCTGGGATTACAGGGTCAAGGGGGCGCTCGAGAGGAACATCGGATGGAGGATCGACCACATCCTCGCCACGGTCCCGCTGGCGGACAGATCCGTCGACAGCTACAGCGACCGGGAGCCCAGGTCATGGGAGAAGCCTTCGGACCATACGGTAGTGGTGGCGGAATTCGAAATATAGCGGCTTTGTAAAAGGCAGGTGGTTTGCCATGCCAAGGAACCGTAAAAAAAGGATCAGCCGGCACCTCCAGATGAGCCTCCCTCCAAGGGAAGCGGCACCGGGGGAGGGACCAGGACCCGAGATCAACCTGATCCACTTCACGGAGCTGTCATTCACAGAGAAGAGGCTGTCATCCCTGGAAGACCTCCCGGAGTTTTTTGAGGAGGGCGAGACCGCCTGGATCGACATCACCGGACTGAACGACAATGCCCTTCTGATGGATACGGCAGAGAGGTTCGGCATACACCCCCTGGTCCTGGAGGATATCTGCAACACCGGACAGCGGGCCAAATCCGAGGATTACGACAACTACCAGTACACGGTTCTGAAGATGGTCACCTGGGACGAAGAGTCGATGCAGGTGGAGGTTGAGCAGGTCAGCATGGTGCTCTTCCCCAAGGTCCTGATCACTTTCCAGGAGAGGCCCGGCGACCTCTTCGAGCCTGTCCGCCAGAGGCTGAGGAAGGGCAAGGGGCGATTGAGGAAGGAGGGGGCCGATTACCTGGCCTACTCACTTCTCGACGCCATAGTGGACGGCTACTTCCTCCTCCTTGAGAAGATCGGCGACCAGGTGGAGGTCCTGGAAGGAGAGCTCCTCTCCGCCCCCGAGACCGGAACGGCGGCCCGGCTGCACGAACTGAGGCGCGAGATGATATTTCTCAGGAAAGCCGCCTGGCCGCTGAGGGAAGCGGTGGCAAGCCTCGAGAGGAGCGGCCCCCTGTCGGGTGGGACCACGGCTGTCTACATGAGAGACCTTTATGACCACGTCATCCAGGTCATCGACGGCATAGAGACCATCCGGGACATCCTGTCGGGGATGCTCGATATCTACCTTTCAACGGTGAGCAACAGGATGAACGAGATCATGAAGGTGCTGACGGTCATAGCTACGATCTTCATCCCCCTTACGTTCATTGCCGGGGTCTATGGTATGAACTTCGCACTTATGCCCGAACTGCAGTGGAAGTGGGGTTACCCCGCCGTCCTGGCCGTGATGGCAGGAACGGCGCTCTGGATGCTGGCCTTCTTCAGAAGGAAAGGGTGGCTGTAAGGTCTGCCGGGGCAGACATCCACAGGTTGCGAACAAATTTGTGGACAAAACCGGTCAGATACCAGGCTCGAGACCGTAGCTGATCACCCGGTTCATGTTCCTGGTGACCTTTGGCCAGTAACGGCTGACCGGGCCTCCGTAGTATCTGCCAAGGGCCCGCTCTGTGCTGCCGTAGGCCTTGATGTACCTTGAGAGGAGCAGCGTCCCGGCGGAGATCCCCTTCTCGGGGTCGTGGAGGTCCTTTTCCTCCCTAAGTCCTGCGTGTGCCTTGAGAAGGTGTGAATGCACCCTCCAGACCACCTGCATGACGCCGGCGGCGCCGTGGGGACTCCTTGCACCGGGGTCGAAGTGGCTCTCGGTATTGGCGACCGCCACGGCAAGGGTCAGGGGTACCTCGTACTTGCGGCTGTAGTGCACGAAGGAGACGGCTTCACGCCAGGCCGTCATGGGGTCGATGCTGTTGTTCTGATGGAGGATGTAGAGAGCTACGACCGAGGCGTTCCTCTGGTCGGCAGGCTCCATGTTCCAGAGTCTTCGAAGGTCCGACTCGGGGTTTTTCATTTGCCATTCAACAAGGTCTTCGGGCTGAAGGTCCATTTCCTTTGCTACGGCGACAACAGCGCTGTCAAGTTCTGAAACCCGTTCAAGAATAATTCGGGCCCTGGTCAATTCGCTGAAAGACCTGCTCGCGGTGCCGTCAATATCAAGAACCTTGCTGAGAACCTTGCTGGAAAAGTCCACGACCTTTCCCGGTCTTGAGACAGCGTGGAAAGGGGACTCCGCCAGGCGCTCCCCGAGGTAGATGTACACGACCGTCGAAACAGCACACACCATAACAAGCGACAAGGCGATGTCCCTTAGGAGTTTTCGGGTCAATATATTACCTCCAAAAGGAAAACTCCACCCAAAATACCTCTTCTGGGTGGTTCTATACCAACCCGGGTATTATATACACAATTCTGAAAAAAGCAAGAAAAGTATACATTCTACGTCTCTACACCCCCAAGGGGGATGAACACCGAAAGAAGGGCCCCCTCCGGGCTGTCAAGGAATTCTATGCTTCCGCCGTGGGATTCTATAACCCTCCGGGCTATCGCTAGGCCCAGGCCGTAGCCCCCCGGAGATCCCCCTTCGCGGCAGCGGCTCGGCTCCCCGCGCCTGAAGCGCTCGAACACGGCCTCCCTCAGCTCCTCTTCGATGCCGGTCCCGTTGTCCCCGACGAGGACCCTCCACCCCTGGTCCTGCCGCGAGGCGCCGATCCGTATCACCCCTCCCGGGGATCCTTCGAAACGTTTCCGGGTGTACTTGACGGCGTTGTCCAGCAGGTTCCCCAAGGCCCTGCCCAGCTCTCCTGGCCGACCGAAGATCGGTGCCCTTTCCGGAAGGTCCGTCTCCCACCTGATGTTCCGGGCCAGGGGGTTTTCCTTCTGATACTCAACGAGACCTTCAATGAGCTCCACCAGGTCGAGGGATCTTCCCGGCTCCGGAGCGATGTCCGATTCGAGCCTCGAAAGGAGCAGAAGGTCGTCCACCAGGGCGGTCATCCTCTCCTGCTGCATGATGATCTTTTCCGCCAGGTCGCGGGTCTTCTCCGGATCGGTGCCCCGATCTTCGAGAAGCAGCTCCGCGGCCGCGCGGATCGATGTCAGAGGGGTCTGGAGCTCGTGCCCCGCGTCAGCCATGAAGGTCCTCCTTGCCTCCTCTAGGCGGCGTCTCTCGGTGAGGTCGTGGACCACCACGAGAACGCCCCCTCTGACGGAGACGGACTGGGCCTCAAGGAAGGTCTCGGTCCGGTCCCTCACGACGAAGGAGGCGGTCCTCTCCTCCCCTTCAAAGGCCCTGTCGATCAGTTCTATCAGGCCGGGGTCCCTCACGGCTCCCGTGTACAAGGTCCCGTCGGCCCTTTCGGGGAGTTCGCGAAGAAGCCTGCCGAGGGCGGCGTTGGCGTAGCGGATCTTCTTCTCCCTGTCCACCACAAGGACCCCGACGGGCAGCGACTCCAGCAGGGACTTCAGGTAAGCCCTCTCCCTTTTCAGGTCCGCCATGACCCCCTCAAGGCGGGAGGACATGCCCTCCAGGGCCCGGGCGAGGCGCTGGACCTCAACGGTGCCCATGTCGGGGAACCGGGGTCTTTCGTCCTCGTCGATCCTGAGGGCCGTAACGGTCAGCTCCTCTATGGGCCTGGAGACCTGCCTGATGAAAAAGAGCCCCACCAACAGCGAGATGAGCCCGGCGAAGGCAAGGGATGCCAGCACCCTCCTCCTTGCGGAGGCAACGGCGCTGCCCACATCCTCCAGGGAGACCGAAAGCCTTATCACCAGCCCCTCACCCTGGGGGTCGGCGGCAAGGCGGGCAACGTAGATACGTTCATCCTCCAGAGAGCGGCTGTACCTGGTGTTTATGCCTGTCCCTGAAAGCATGGCCTCCCTTATCTCGGGGCGGCCCGAGTGGTTGTCCATAGTCCCGGGGTCGGCCTCGCTGTCGAAAAGAACCCTTCCGTCCATTGCCACCAGGGTTACCCTGGTCCCCAGGTCACGGCTCCATCGGCCGACGTTCCCGACCAGCCCCTGGGTCCCCGAGTCCTGCACTACCCCAGCCAGGATCGCAAGGCGGGAGATGAGGTCCTCTTTGGCCTGGGTTATCATCCTCTCCTCGACGGTGTTGCCCACCAGGAACCACCCCGCCAGCATGGAGAGCACCAGGACCGTGGCGATCAGGTCCGTCATCCGCCCCTTAAGGGTTCTCATGGCGGTCATCCTCCCCACAGAGACGAAAACCCCTGCCCCTCACGGTGAGCAGTATCTTCGGGTTCTCGGGGTCCTCCTCGATCTTCCTTCTCAGCCTGGAGACGTGCATGTCCAGGGTGCGGGTGTCCGCTGCGGAGTAGCCCCAAACCCTCGCCAGAAGAACATCCCTGGGGACGACGTGACCCCTGTTCGCGGCCAGGATCTCCAGGATGCGGAACTCCGTGGCGGTGAGATCCAGCGGTGCGCCCTCGAGAAGGGCCTCCCCCTTTTCGGTATCGATGGAGAGGCGACCGGCCTGCACGGCCTTCACCCGGGCAACCCCGGGGGCGCTCCTCCTGAGGAGCGAACCCACCCTTGCGACGAGTTCGTTCACCGAGAAGGGCTTCTTCATGTAGTCGTCGGCTCCCACATCGAAGCCTGCGAGGAGGTCGCGCTCCTCCCGCCTGGCCGTCAACATCAAAACCGGGATCCTCCTGGTGGCCGGGTTCTCGCGAATACGCCGGCAGACCTCCCACCCGTCCATCCCGGGGAGCATAACGTCGAGGATGACCAGGTCCGGCAGGGACGTCTCAGCGGCGAAAAGCCCCGTGTCCCCGTCGAAGGCGGTCTCGACCCTGTAGCCGTGTCTTCTCAGGCTCTCCGTCACCAGTTCTGAAAGGGTCCTTTCGTCCTCCACCAGAAGGATCGTCTCAGCCATTCCCTAACCTTCCTTCCCGCGTTGGGGTCTCCTGAAATCCCCTGCCTTCACGAAGGCCCCGGTGGTCATGTAGACGATATGCTCGCAGAGGTTCGTCACGTGGTCGCCGGCCCTCTCCAGGTTCCTGGATATCAGGATCAGGTGCATGGCCTGCTCGATGTTCCTTGGGTTCTGCATCATCAGCATGAGCAGCTCCCGGAATATCTGGCGGTCCAGGTCGTCCACCTCGTCGTCCATGGCGCAGACCTCCCGCGCCAGGGCGCAGTCCCTGTTCATGAAGGCCTTCAGTGAGGCATCGATCATCTCCCGGATCCTCTCCCCCATCCTGGGAATATCGATCAGCGGTTTGATGAGGGGCTCATGGGAGATCCTCCTGGCGACCTTGGCCACCCCGCTCCCGAGGTCGCCGATCCTCTCCAGGTCCGTGGCCATGTGCAGTATCGAAGAAATGGTGCGGAGGTCCAGGGCGACGGGCTGGAACCTGGCTATCAGCATCAGGGCCTGTTCATTGATCTGCTGGGTGAGTTCGTCAAGGATGTCGTCGCCCTCGATCACCTTCAGGGTCAGCGTGTCATCCTGCTTCTGCAGGGCCCAGATGGAGTTGCTTATGGCATCCTCCGCAAGGGAGCCCAGCTTGAGAAGGTCCTGCTCTATTTTCTGGAGGCTCTCGTCGAATTCCTTTCGCCCCGTCAGGTTGACCATTCCCGGTTCATCTCCTTCGCCGGCCTAGCCGAACCGGCCAGTGATGTAGTCTTCCGTTCTCTTGTCCTTCGGTGAAGTGAACATCTGCTGCGTCGGGCCCGACTCAATCATCTCCCCCGAGAGGAAGAAGTCCGTGATGTCCGAAATACGGGCCGCCTGCTGCATGTTATGGGTGACTATGACCACAGTGTAGCGCGTCCTGAGCTCGCGGACGAGCTCCTCTATCCTTGCCGTGGCCATGGGGTCCAGCGCCGACGTGGGCTCATCCATCAGAAGGACCTCCGGCTGGACCGCCACCGCCCGTGCTATACAGAGCCTCTGCTGCTGGCCCCCCGACAGGGCCAGCGCCGGTGAGTGCAGGATGTCCCTCACCTCGGTCCAAAGGGCGGATACCCGGAGGCTCTCCTCCACTATGTCCCGGAGGGAGCTGCGGTCCCGGACGCCGTGTAGCCTGGGTCCGTAGGCCACGTTGTCGAAGATGGACATGGGGAAGGGGTTCGGGCGCTGAAAGACCATGCCCACCCTCCTCCTGAGATGGATCAGGTCGGTCCCGGGGTCGTAGATGTCGCTCCCGTCCAGTTCGACGTTTCCCTTTACGCTGCAGCCCGGAATGAAGTCGTTCATCCTGTTGAGGCACCTCAGGAATGAGCTCTTTCCGCACCCGGAAGGTCCTATAAGGGCTGTCACGGCCCGCTCGGGTATCTGCAGGTTGATCTTCTTCAGCGCATGGTTGGACCCGTAAAAAAGGTCGAGATCCCGGACGGAGAACTTGTCTTTTTCCATTCAGACCACCTTCCGTTCCTACCGCTGGGCCCTCTGGCGGATCCTCAGCCTCGCCCGCCATAGGACTCCCGTCATGGTCATCCCCAGGACGAAAAAGAGCAGCACCAGGACCGTTCCGTACTGTATGGGCCTGGTCTTCTCGATATTCGTTCCGGCCGTCGCCAGGATCAGGACGTGGTACGGAAGGGCCATCACCTGGTCGAAAATGCTCTTTGCGAACCGGGGGGCGAAAAAGGCCGCCCCCGTGAAGATGATCGGGGCCGTTTCGCCGGCGACCCTTCCCACGCTCAGGATCGCCCCCGTGATTATCGAGGGGAAAGCGCTGGGCAGGACCACCTTCCGTACGGTCTGCCACTGGGTCGCGCCGAGGGCGTAGGATGCGTCCCTGTAATCTTTCGGCACTGCCAGCAGGGCCGATTCGGAGGCCCCGACGATCACGGGCAGGGCGAGGCAGCCCAGGGTAAGCCCCGCCGAAAGTAGCGACGGGCCGAAGCCCAGGAATATTACGAAAAATGAAAGCCCGAAAAGCCCGAACACCACCGACGGCACCCCGGCAAGGCTGCGCACGGCCAGCCTCAGGGCCCGGGTGAACCAGTCGTCCCTGGCGTACTCCACAAGGTAGACGGCGGTGAATACGCCCACGGGGAAGGCAAAACCCATTGAGACAAGCACAAGCTGCAGGGTACCCACTATGGGTGTGGAGATCCCCCCGGCGGTCATCATGCTCCTGGGTTTTTTCGTCAGGAACTCCCAACTGAGGGCACTCCATCCCCTTGAGACCAGGAAAGCCAGTATCAGGGCCAGTATCCCGCAGGTCAGGGCCATCACCAGCCAGAGCATGATGGTGGCTGCGCGGTCCTTCGTCTCCCTCCTGCCGCTCATGATCGCAGCCTCTTGGCGCGGCTCTCTATCCAGAGGGCGGTCATGTTAAGGGCCAGGGTCATGAAAAGAAGCAGGAGCCCGGCGAAAAATAGGGCGTAGTAGTGGTCAGACCTGAAGGGCGTCTCACCCATCTCCGCCGCTATAGCCGAAGTCAGGGGGCGCACCGGATCCATTAACGATCGTGGTATCATCGCTGCCCCCCCGGCCGCCATGAGGACGACCATCGTCTCCCCTATTGCCCTCATTACGCCCAGAAGCGCGGCCGTCATAAGCCCCGGGAGTGCGGCGGGTATAACGCTCCTGATTATCGTCTCGATCCTCGTGGCGCCCAGGGCGAAAGAAGCGTCCCGTATGTCCTTGGGGACGGAGCTAAGGCTGTCCTCGGCCAGGGACGTGACGATGGGGACGATCATTACCCCCATAAGGATCGAGGCGTTAAGCAGGTTCAGCCCCGTCATTATGTTGAAGTTGCCCACCATCCACGGAGCGATCAAGACCATGCCGATGAAACCCAGGACAACCGATGGGAAGAAGCCCAGTATCTCTATTACGGGTTTGAGGATCTCCCTGAGAGTGGGAGGGCAGACCTCCGCAAGGAAAACCGCAAGGGCCAGGCTTATGGGCAGGGAAATCAGCGATGCCAAAAGCGTTACCGAGACCGATCCTGCTATCAGCGGCAACATGCCGAATTCGGGAGGGTCGTAGGTCGGGTACCAGTGGGTGCCGAACAGGAGGTCCGAAAGGGTCACGTGCGCCAGGATGGGGATGCTGTCGCGAACCAGGGAGTAAAGGATGAAAAGCATAATGGCCACGCCCAGCGAGGCAATGGTCATCACAGTTATACGGGGTATCCGGTCCTCCTTGAGAGAAGTTCTCAACGTTCAGACCTCCTTTTAAAACAACTGCACCAGGGCCCGTTGCCGCATGGAAGCGGCGTCCGGGCCCTGGAAAAATTTCATTAAGATCTGTTACCTCAGGGGCACGAAGCCCGACTCCTCGACTATCTTCTGCCCGGCGTCGCTGAGGATGAAGTTAATGAACTCCATGACCTCTCCCTCGGGCCAGCCCGGGGTGAACATGAAGAGGTATCTGGAAACGGGGAACGAACCGTTGAGGGCGTTCCTCGCGGTCCCCTCGACTCCGTTGACGGTGACGGCCTTGGTGCTGCTGTCTACGTAGCCTATGCCTATGTAGCCGACGGCCCCGGGGTTGCCCGCCACGGACTGAGCCATTGCGCCGCTGGAGGCTACGACCTGTGCCTGGGGCATGATCTTCTCCTTGTTCATGACCTTCTCTTCCCAGACCTCGAAGGTGCCGGAGCTGGTGTCGCGGGTCACGGCAGCTATCCTGCGGTCCGGGCCGCCGAGCTCCTTCCAGTTGGTGATCTTGCCCATGTAAATGTCGCGTAGCTGCTCAATGGTGAGATCCTTCACGGGGTTTGAAGGGTGGACAACGGGGATGATGGCGTCCACGGCCACCGCGAAGGGGACGGGGTAGGCGCCGTTCTTTACTGCCGCTTCAACTTCGCCCTGCTTGATGAACCTGGAGGAGTTGGCGATATCGGTGGTACCGTCGATGATGGCCTTGATGCCGTTGCCGCTGCCGCCGCCGGAGATGGAGATGTTGACGTCGGGGTGTGCCTCCATGAAAGCTTCCGCTGCCGCCTGGGCGATGGGGAGAACGGTGGTGGAACCGTTTACGACTATCTGTCCGGCAAGTGCCTGGCCTGAAAAAACTCCAAAAAGAAGAGCGGCTGCTGCCAGAAGAACTCCTGTACGCTTCATCTTTCTTTTCCTCCCTGAATGTGATCCCGGATCTGGAACCCGGGTCTTCTGGAAGAAAGTATAAAGACGGGGTGTAACGCTATCTCATCGGGAATGTAACAACATTGTAACAAAAATGTTGCTGGTGAGGTAACCTTTCAGAGACATAAAGACGCTAGAGGGACGAAAAGCTTAGGAGTCAGGCTACAGGCCGCAGGAGACAGGAAGGGCAGGAGAACCCAGGGGCGTGAGACGTGAGGCGTGAGGCGTGAGACGAAAAGCGAAGCTTGTCATTCCGAACCCCGCCTCGGTGCGGGTGAGGAATCTGGATCCGGTTCCTTATGAACCCGGATCTTGCACCACAGAGGACACAGAGGACACAGAGGACACAGAGGACACAGAGAAAAGCAAGAGAGAAAAGCAAAATATATGGTCTAGGTACAAGGGCAGACTCGTGACACGGAAAAGCAGTGCTTGTCATTTCGAACCCGCCGGCAGGCGGGTGAGGAATCTGGACCCGGTTCCTTATGAACCCGGATCTTGCACCACG
>ENA-UPTA01000554-UPTA01000554.1-activated-sludge-metagenome-genome-assembly--contig:-NODE-554-length-43278-cov-6.446591_pt1 | contig 43278 bp, 37 predicted proteins | sample MGYA00238184_ERZ773361 | MGnify/ENA primary metagenome ERZ773361 (study PRJEB29100, sample SAMN05720205) | activated sludge metagenome | isolation source: anaerobic digester from wastewater... | reverse complement strand
CATTTTTATTAAACAAAAAATTCCTTTTGGTTTGAACATCTGTATGAATGCTAATATACCGATCTGAGATCAGTAAAATGAGTGGATTTGTTTTATTTATCATCATCATACTTAATTAAATGGTTAATAATACGAATTAATACTTGCAGAATTAAATAGCTAAATACTATAATTATTAAATAATTCACAGCTTTGTTTTTGATGTAAATATATTTGATTTATAAGCACTTTCAGAAACAATTAAGTTAATTCATAACTGAAGGGGTTTTGTTAAACAATTAAATTATTAAGCAATTTTTTAATTAAGCATTTGCATTTTAATTAATTAATTATTATATTTGTGCATTCAATACTAGCATTACGTGAATTACAGCTTCAACCGGAATCATGCAGTTATTGCACTGCAACATTTAAAGATGATTGCACCGGGTGCTGTTTGTGGATATTGTATTTATTTGAGTCAGGAAGATAACTTGCTGCATTATACGCGGTTTTTTCGAGGCAACGAACCTGAAGATAATGTAATTAGTGATGAAGATAATATTATTTCAAACTTGCGAAAGCCCCGGAAAACCCCGATTCAATGGTTCACACCCGACAATGTTCCAATAAAAAATAATATTAGCGGCATTACCCAGCTCGAAATTTTCTCTGAAAGCGAGCACACGGTTATGTGCTTGCGCATTGATAGTATGGCTGACAGCAATCAGGATCTCGTTTTCATTGAGCTGAAACAAGATTTAAGCGCATTTGGAATTAACCCTGCTGATGGAAAGCTCGAGGTTCAGACAAAAAAAATTCTTGGATTACTACTTAATAACAGTGTAATGGCTGTAATAAGGGCTGCCGAAAGCGATGCCAGACTTCACAGGGATCTCAGCCGGAACACTTTGATGCTCATTGACACGGTAAAAAAAAGCAAAGAAGCTGTCTGTATGGAACAGTCAATGCATAAACAAAGCATTGAACGACTTGCAAAAGAATACTTGGATGGTATTTCGCAGCAATACAATCGTAAAATTCTGCTTTCTGATGATGCAGCAGAAAAACTGTGGAAGCAGCGTGAAGCCATCCACAAAATAAACCATATCCTGGCAAATGCGGTTCAGTTTGCGGTAAATATAACTGCTACCGACCCTTCAACGCCTTTAATAATTGGTGAAGAACTTTTGTTTTTAAACGAATCTTCCGATAGAAATAACCAGCCCCCCCATGTTACTTCTGTTACCCGTACTATTTCGAAAGAACTAAAAGCAGAGCAATTCCTTTACAAACTTCTGCGTTCAGTTGAAAAACTTTTAGCAAAGGGTCATAATATCACCGGCAAAATGGTTGGGGCAAATTGTGAACCCAGTGTTTCTGCACCTGCAATCACTGAGTTTATAAAAAAATACCGTAAACAAATCCTGAACCTGATAAAAGAAGATCCTTCGAAATGGGCATTGCTGATAAACGAGTTCCGGCCAATACAGAATGTTTATTATTCATCGCCGGGAGTAATTAGTAAAACCGGCTAAGCTTCTTATTATTTCATCAGTCGGATTATTGCAATTTCTGCGACAACGAAAACTAATGCCAGGATAATAAAATATTTCCACAGCATGGTTCCTAAGCTTTGCTCTGCTACATTTGACCTGAAGTTCTCCGACAGGTAATCAACACTTGACACACTTTCAATACCCGCTTGTTTCAATTCCTCGATAATTTCGTTTCCCTGAAGGTATTTCGTTGCCGATTCTTCTCTAGAGTAGTTCATCGATATAAGGGAATGTGTGGCATTTCCTGATGTAACACTATAGTGTCCGGCCCGCACCAGTGTTTCGGGAATTGTAATACGGGTACCGCCCGGAATAATTCTGCTCGCAGGAATTATATCAGTTAGTGAGTCAACGATATGTAAAACAGTATTTTGATCCGGTCGGAACCCGCTTATGTCAATATACGATTCCCTTCCGGCAACACAGTACAAGCTTTGGGAAGACCCAGAATATAAGGCCATATTATAGAATAATGGAACAAATAAAGGGTGTTTCATAAAAAGCTCATTGGTTTTACTTAATGGAATTGCGCAAAATACAAACTTCCCTGCCCCTGTTGGGTTTGTTGCAATCAGAGGATTCGATTTATCATCGAACAGCACAACATCTGCATTTGAATTTGAGAAAACCTGCAAAGGATAAAAACTATTTATATCAGGCAAATCAATATTCTTATCAATTTTTCCGAATACATCTTTAAAGAGATAGTTTCTATAATTGATTTCCGATATTCTACGTTGCTGCAGCGATACCTCACTGATTTTTCCAACTTCCAATGCACTCAGAAAACTGTTGTAGGAACCCAGATCACATTGCTCTCCCGGAATCAATACTAAACTGTGCCCTGTTTCGATATACTCTTTGAACGACTCAGCCAGACCGCTTGGAATTGATTTCAGCCCGTTAGCAATAATCAACTGATATTGTTGAAATTCGCTATTCTTTTCACTGCCGGCTTTTACTTCTGTGTAATTAAAATTATCGTCAGCAGTTTTGTACAGTGCACTTAGGTATTGGTTCGTTCCCGTTTCATTGATTATCAGAATATTTACAACATTATTAATGGAATATGAAAAAAATAAGTTGTTATCGAAAGTAACAGGATAATCATCAATACCAACCTCCCCTTTAATGTTACCGGAGGATGTATTTGTGAAAGTAAGCGGGAGTTTCACCGTTTCTCCTGCTTCTATGGTCAGCGAAGAAATGGTTTTCACCGTATCGTTTATGCTAAGTTTTACCGGAATATCGACATAAGGCTGATTGGAATGGTTTTTAATTTGTACAGTTAACTCATCAGCTTTCCCGATGTTTTTAACAGGAGCATTAAACCAGCATGAATCTACTGAAAGATTCCCCTGCAAATTACCTGTAATAGGCACTAGTACAACATGATGACTGAACGATGAAAAAGTAATATCTGATTTAAAATTACATTCCTGCATATCGCTGATAACGTATATGTTTAGAGTAGCATCCTGACCGGCTAGTGCCGAAAAACGAGCCAGCACCTCAGGCAAACTCCTGAACATCGGGGTCAGATTCACATCAGCAATATTTTCTTTTATCTCGTTTGTGTTCATCAATTGCAGGTATTCCGGTGAAAAATGGTTTGTCAGAAAAAAGTATTGCATATCGGGCGGATACGCACTAACAATATCGTAGGCCAACTGCCTGGCTGCATCTATCATTTTACCCTTTTCACTTTCCCCATCCATGCTAAAAGAATTGTCTAAATATATTGCAGTATATTTCTTGCCTCCCTGATTCTGATTTTTATTCACAGGTATGTAGGGCTGACTGAATGCTGTAACTAATGCAACTATCAGGAGTATTCTTGTGAGCAGTATTAAATATTGTTTAAGCTTTGTCTTGGTCCTGTTTTGCTTCTCAAGGTTTTGTAAAAGAACAGTGTTACTAAAATACACTGTTTTGTACCTTCTAAAATGAAACAAGTGTATAATTATCGGAACAGATACTGCAAATAATGCCCAAAAGAATTGTGGAACCAGAAAATTCATTGTTATAATTTGCTACAAAAATAAACATTTGAATGAACATCGTATGGTAAAAAATTGCTTCTAAAATGTTTATGTATTAAATTTAATGCAGTTTTCAACGCGCACATGTTGAAATAAACGAATAAAAAATCATAAATAACCGCTGTTTGTTTTGGTTTATTATTATTTTTGTAGTTTGTATGGAATTTTTTTAATTCGTAATTGTTCAAATAGTTATGATGAAAACTATCAAGATATTACCAATAGCGATTGTCATCTTCGCTCAACTGTTTGTATGTCAGAGTCTTCAGGCTCAAAACGACTCTGTATAAAACAGGAAACTTTGGCGCGAAGCCGAAAAACATGTAATGTACAACCAATTTGAGGCTGCGCTTAAAAATTACCTTTTGATTTTTAAAACAGACCCTGACAACAGGCACCTGCAGTTTAAAATAGGGTATTGTTACATACAGGAAGAAAGGTGTCAGAACATTGATTTTGCAATTGAATATTTACTCTTAGCAGCCAACGACATCGACAATAAATATTATAACAGCTATCGTGAGCGCAGTGCTCCTGTCGAAACCAAGTATTTCCTCGGGGTAGCATACCGGTTGAAAAAGGATTATAAAACGGCTATCGATTATTATACAGAATTTAAAAAGGAAATTAAGCATGCAAAGATGTACATTGTAACTGAGCAACAGGTTGAATTTGAAATTAAAGCATGCAACGAAGCCATGAATGAATTCAAATCTCCTATAAGGGTTCCTTATGATTTTATTATGAAAAACAGGCAACTTGACCTCAATGTTCGCTGCCCTGTGTTTGCTTATGAGGTTGGTTTATTGTTTTATACTTTGGGTGCCAGTAACGTGTTCCCTCCTGATGTAAATTACGACCGTGAATACAACGACTCTCTGCTTGACAGCATTTACTATTCAAAGCAAATTACTTTCAACACATGGTCGGAACCTGTTGTGATAAGCGATCGATTTAAACTAAAAAACCCTGCCCAGCTTACCTCAGTATCGCCTGATGCAACAAAATTGTATATTGTCATCGACATTAACGACAATGGCGATATTTATGTTTCGGAACTTAGGGATAGTGTGTATTCCAAACCTAAGAAACTCAACAGCAACATTAACACAAAAAAATGGGAATCGTTTGCAACGGTTACTGCTGATGGTTCAAGGCTATACTTTACAAGTATGCGAAAAGGCGGATTTGGAGGCATGGACATTTACTATTCAGAGCTTGATAAACACGGTAAATGGGGACCAGCTGTAAACCTTGGTCCAACCATCAACACTGTGGGGTACGAAGAAATGCCGTACATTTCGAGAGATGGGACTGAATTGTACTTTAGTTCTGAAGGCCATACCACTAAAGGTGGTTTTGATGTTTTTTATTCGAAATTGGATACTGCCAGCGGCAAATGGTCGGAACCTGAAAATGTAGGCTATCCTTTCAACACCGATGGTAACGATATGGGATATATTGTTGAATTCAACGGTGACGTTTCGTTCTGCCCTGTAAATAGTAGCAAACGCAGGGGTGGTTACGAAGAATGCGATTGCATCCGTATTAAACTCGGTCAGGGTGCTCCACTCATTACCTGTAAGGTGGTTAACGACAACACTATTCCTGAATTTCCGGATGATGTTATGCTATTTGTAATTAATGATGCCACAAAAGACACTGTGGGAACTTACAATATCAGTGAATCAAAAGACCACACAGCTTTATTTATACTGCCACAGGGAAAATATAATCTGTACACCCAAAGCGATGAAGCATTACCTACTCTAACAGTCCTGGAAATACCTGAACGCACCGGACCTATAGATACTACCATTGTTATTTCATCACCACAGGCTCCTCAGGCTCCGGTTGTTTGTGTCGTTAAACACGATAATACACTGCCTAAACTTCCGAACGATGTTATGCTTTATGTGATTAACGATAATACAAAAGAAACCATCGGCACTTATAATGTAACCGATAGAAAAAACAGTGTAACGCTTCCTTTGCCTCCGGGTGATTACACTTTCAGGGCTGAAAGCGATTCTGCTTACCCTGCCTCAAAATCGTTGCATGTACCTGAAACCCACGACACATTAACAGTAGTTGTTACCATCTCGGCTCCCAGCGACAAGTATCTCCAGATTACCTGGGTACAGTTCGACTTTGATAAGAGCGACATTAAACCCGAATATTATGCAAACCTCGATTCTCTTGCCGATTACATGAAGCGTTACCCAAATGCAGTTATATATGTAAACGGTCACTGCGACCCATTTGGAACTAACGAATATAACATTGCACTTGGCGACCGTCGTGCAAATTCGGTAAAGACCTATTTAGTAAGTAAAGGAGTTAATCCTGACAATCTGATAACCAAATCGTTTGGTGAAGAAGAATTGATTGCCCGTGGCGAAAGTGCAGAAGCCCGAGTTTATGACCGCAGAGTAGAGTTTATTGTTAAACAGCAAGGCGATGTTGAACTTCGGGTAGTGCCAAAGAATCCTCCTGCCAAGTATGCTCTTGATGGCAAGGGAGAAGAACCTCAGAACATTCAGGAACCACAACAAGGAACTGTTAAAGAACCTATTGTAGCAGATCCACCAAAGGGTACTGAACAAAAAGTGGTAGTTACCTGGGTGCAATTCGATTTCGATAAGAGCGACATTAAACCTGAGTCCTACGAAAATCTGGATTCTTTAGCTGACTATCTGGTTACATATCCCGAAGCAAAAGTTTATGTTCATGGTCATTGCGACCCGTTTGGCACCAATGCATACAACATTGCACTTGGCGACCGTCGCGCAAACTCAGTGAAGAATTATCTCACAAGTAAAGGTGTTAACTCAAATCAATTGCTTACCGACACTTACGGTGAAGAACGACTGATTGCCAAGGGCGAAAGTGCAGAGGCACGTGTTTACGACCGCAGGGTTGAATTCATTGTAATCAAGCAAGGCGGTATCGATTTGATTGTTGTTCCCAAATTACCTCCTGCAAAATACGCACTTGACGGACAAAGTTATTCTCAGGATAATAATACGGTTCCCCCGGCTTCAAACCAGCCTGTAAATACAAATACTACAGAAACTGCACCGGCGGATTCAGAATTTGGTACCGTTAACCCTGATATAATCCTTGAGATTACTTGGGTTCTATTCGACTTCGACAAGAGCAACATTAAACCCGAATTCTATGCGAATCTCGATTCACTTGCCGATTACCTGAAAAAGTATCCGGAAGCAAGAATTTATGTTCACGGACATTGTGATCCATTTGGTTCAAATGCATATAACATTGCGTTGGGCCAACGCAGAGCAAATTCTGTTTCAGCTTATTTAATCAATAAAGGAGTTAAATCGGAGCAACTGGTTCCCGAAACATTTGGAGAAGAAAGATTAAATGCCAAAGGCGAAAGCGCCGAAGCACGTATTTACGACCGCAGGGTTGAGTTTATTGTTATCAAACAAGGCGGTATCACCCTGAAAGTGATTCCCAGAAAACCTCCTGCCAAGTATGCAATTGATTAACCCGTTTTAGATTTTTTTTAAAAAGGGCTGTCAACTATTTATGACAGCTCTTTTTTTAGTCATTTATTCAATTTCGTTATTCCTTTTCTCAAATCGTCGTTGTAATCCACCAATAAACGAATTTAAATCACCGTATTAACGAACTTTTTAAATTCGCCCGTAGAAATACAGATTGCTTCATGTTCGTATCTAACATTCGTATTCTAAGACGGGCTCTCAAACTTACTGAGGGTTTTCGATTGTATTTTATGGTTATGAAACAAAAAGAGCCACAACAATGTTGCAGCTCCTCTCCTTTTCAATTGTGTAATTTTTGCTTAAATCAAACCTTTAGAATGCTTTTCGCCGATCACTTTCAGCATATCCTGAGTCATTGCATCAAGATCGAAACTTGGTTTCCATCCCCACTCCTGTCGTGCAGCTGTATCGTCAACTGAATTTGGCCAGGAGTCAGCTATTTTCTGACGGAAATCGGGTTCATACGAAATTTCGAATTCGGGAATATATTTCTTTATTGAAGCAGCCAGTTCAGCGGTACTGAAGCTCATCGCTCCCACGTTGAAATCGCAGTGGTGCTTCAGTTTGTTAAAATCAGCCTGCATAAGGTCGATGGTAGCTTTCAGGCAGTCGGGCATATACATCATCGGAAGGCGAGTTTCGGCATTTACAAAACAAGTATATTTTTTGTTTTTGATTGCTTCGTAATAAATAGCTACTGCGTAATCGGTAGTTCCGCCACCGGGAAGGGTTTCGTTACTGATGATACCAGGATAACGTAAACCACGTACATCGAGCCCGAAACGACGAACATAATAATCGCCTAATAATTCGCCTGCAACTTTAGTAACGCCATACATGGTAGTGGGCTTCAGAATTGTTTCCTGAGGAGTGTTATCGACCGGTGTGGTTGGACCAAAAACAGCAATACTGCTGGGAACAAGCACCTGTTCCATTTTAAATTCACGGGCAACTTCAAGAATATTGATCAGGCCATTCATGTTAACATTCCATGCCATCATTGGGTTTTGTTCTCCCGTAGCAGAAAGAATGGCTGCCATATTGATGATAACGTCCACATCATATTTTTTTACAACCGACACGAGGTTATTCACATCGTTGGCATCGACAACTTCGCAGGGACCTGTTGATGTGAGTTTTTCGGAAGGTTTGGTTTTCCTGATTCCGGCAATCACGTGATTGCCACCGTAAATATTTCGCAGTGCCAGCACGAGTTCTGAACCGATCTGACCTGCAGATCCTACTACTAAGATGTTTTTCATTTCGTTGTGTTTATTAATTATTAATATACAATATACCTAACATTTTGCGCGTCAAAACTAATTCAAATCCGGTTCCGAAAATATGATAAAAATCCTAATTATCAATTTATAAACACCATATTTTTATGCTTTGAAAAATTATATTCCGATGTCGCCGATAATATTCATTTCCCTGTCAAAATTTTGCTTTTTTGAAGTATCAGCGATTACCAAAAAAACTATATTTGAGCACTGAAATTTAAACTGTATTCAACATTCAATAACATCTAAAAATCAAATTACTATGTACGGAAAAATGCAAGAGTACCTGCAAACAGAATTAAAAAACATTCGCGAAGCAGGTTTGTACAAAAACGAGCGGATAATTATTTCTCCCCAAAAAGCTGAAATCAAAGTAAATTCAGGCCAGGAAGTTCTGAATTTCTGCGCTAACAATTATCTAGGCTTGTCGAATAATCCAAAGCTTATCGAAGCAGCGAAAAAGGCTCTCGATACTCATGGTTACGGAATGTCGTCGGTTCGCTTTATTTGCGGAACCCAGGACCTTCACAAAACGCTGGAAGCAAAAATAGCCGAGTTTTTTGGAACGGAAGACACTATTCTGTATGCTGCCTGCTTCGATGCAAACGGTGGGGTTTTTGAACCATTATTCAACGAACAGGATGCTATTATTTCCGATTCATTGAACCACGCTTCGATAATAGATGGTGTGCGCCTCTGCAAAGCCGAAAGATATCGCTACAACAATGCCGATATGGCTGATTTGGAAGAGAAACTCAAGGAAGCACAGAAACATCGTTTCCGCATTGTAGTTACCGATGGTGTTTTCTCAATGGATGGCAATGTGGCTCCTATGGATAAAATTGTAGCCCTGGCCGAAAAATACGACGCTATGGTAATGGTTGACGAATGCCATTCTGCCGGTGTTGTTGGTAAAACTGGTCGTGGTGTTACCGAAGAATTCAATGTTCGCGGGAAGGTTGACATTATTACCGGTACATTGGGTAAAGCATTTGGTGGTGCTATCGGCGGATTTACCACAGGTCGTAAAGAAGTTATCGAATTACTCCGTCAGCGCTCGCGTCCCTATCTTTTTTCAAACTCTATTCCCCCTTCAGTAGCTGCTGCCGGAATCAAAATGTTCGATATGATGTCGGAAACCCACGAATTACAGGATAAGCTTCATCGCAACACCGAATATTTCTCCGCAAAAATGCAGGCTGCCGGGTTTGATTGCAAACCAACCAAATCGGCTATTATTGCAGTAATGCTTTACGATGCCAAATTATCACAGGATTTTGCAGCTAAACTTCTTGAAGAAGGAATTTATGTAATTGGCTTCTACTACCCGGTAGTTCCTAAGGGTTTGGCACGTATCCGCGTTCAGGTATCGGCCGGACACGAAATTGAACACCTCGATAAATGTATCGCTGCTTTTACCAAAGTTGGAAAAGAGCTTGGTGTAATTAAATAAACTACCAATAATCAAATATTTTCAAGGAGGGCAGTTTTACTGCCCTCCTTTTTTATGTAAATACAAATAATATGAGTGGCAGGTTAAATTTGTTAAACATTTTATACATTTGTTAAACAAAACGCTTTGGATGAAAAACACATTTCGTAATCGTATGCGCTATGCTTTCGACAACTTTATGTCGAAAGGCACCATTGCTCTAATACTGGGGCTGTCGGTGGTTACAATAATTATAATTCTACTGGCGGCTTTTTTTGTGCATGTTTGTGCCATTGCTCAGCCAGGCACCGGTGAGATGGGGTTTTTTGAAGCTTTCTGGCAAAGCCTGATGCGGACGTTGGATGCCGGGAATTTGGCAGGTGACGAAGGCTGGGATTGGCGGCTCGTAATGTTTATTGTAACGCTGGGTGGTATTTTCATCCTAAGCGCTCTTATTGGTGTGTTGAATACGGGGTTAAATACAAAACTTCACGAACTCCGCAAAGGCAGATCGCTTGTTATCGAAAAAAACCATACCGTGATACTTGGATGGTCTGCCAAAATATTTACAATTTTAAGTGAACTTATCGAAGCCAATTCAAATCATAAAAACTGCCGCATTGTTATTCTGGGGGATAAAGAAAAAGTGGAAATGGAAGAAGCCATACATGATAAGATAAAGAACTTCGGCACTACAAAGATTATTTGCCGTAGTGGACGCCCCATTATCATGAACGATTTAAAAATGGTAAACCTGCCTGATGCCCGTTCTATAATTGTGCTGGCTCCGGAGAAGAAAGATCCTGATTCTGAAGTAATTAAAACGGTACTTGCCATTACCAATGACCCCGAAAGAGCTACAAAAAAATATCATATCGTTGCCGAAATCAACGATTTCAAAAATGCTGATGTCTGTCGTATGGTTGGAAAAGACGAAATTGAAATTGTCCTTTCTACGGAGATCATATCAAAGATTACAGCACAGACCTGTCGTCAATCGGGGCTTTCGGCAGTTTATATGGAGCTTTTGGTGTATGAGGGAGATGAACTATATTTCCAGAAACAACCTGAGTTTATCGGCAAAACCTATGGAGAAGCTCTTTTTGCATACGACGATTCTAGTCTTTTCGGTTTATATACTGCTTCAGGGGAAACACTGATCAATCCTCTCATGAATACAGTTATTGGACCGGATGACGAAGTAATTTGCATTTCTCAAGACGACGATACGGTTATTTTTAATGGAAGACCTTTCGAAATTCAAGAAAAATATATTCAAAAACCCTCCTCGCATAACCTGAAAAAAGAAAATACGTTAATTCTTGGGTGGAATTCGCGAGGCTCTCTGATTATTAAAGAGCTGGACGCATATGTAGAAAAAGGATCGCAAATAACTATTGCTGCTAATGTGAAAAAACTCGATCAGCAAGCTCAAACCGAAATCGAAAGTCTATGCAATTGCAGCCTAAATATCATTATTTGCGACACGACCAACCGAAAAGCAATAGAAACATTGAATCTGACATTGTTTGACCATATTATTCTTTTAAGCTATGCAGGATTGATGAGTCCTGAAGAGTCAGATTCAGCAACCTTAATAACCCTTCTTCATTTACGAGATATTGCGGAGAAAACGGGGCTGGAAATGTCCATTGTCAGCGAAATGCTTATCGACGACAACCGTATTCTGGCAGAAGTTACCAATGCCGATGACTTTATTGTAAGCGAAAAAGTAATTAGTTTGCTGCTAACACAAATTAGCGAGAAGAAAGAATTGGCCAAGGTATTCAATAATATGTTTAGCCCCGAAGGCTCGGAGATATATTTAAAACCTGTTACAAACTACATTACTGCAGGAATTGAAACAGACTTTTATACTTTGTTAGAAGCAGCCCGACGTCAGAACGAAACGGCAATCGGATACCGCCTGATACGGTACAAACACGATTCAGCAAGAAAATACGGAGTAACAATTAACCCTACAAAATCGGACAGGATTGTGTTCGACGAAAACGATAAACTTATTGTTTTGGCTGAAAACTAATTGTTACCTTTTTGTTACACGTTGGGCTATAATTGATGTATCAAATTGTATTATATTTATAGGTCGAATGAAAGCATTGTGTTTATAATAAAATATAATGATGCATAACCAACAAACCTAAATCAATTAATCATGAAGAATATTTTTACACTGATTACATTTTGCGTGGCAATCTATGCTACAAGCCAACTGAATGCCCAGAACGAATGGACACAGCTAACCCCGACAGGCGACATCCCATCGGAACGTGAAGGCATGGCTATGGTGACTATAGGCAATGCCATTTATCTGTTTGGCGGATATAATAATAGCGAATCAAACATGAATGACTTGCATCGTTTTAATCCTTCATCGGGTTCCTGGGAGGAATTGACCCCTGATAACGCAGAGCCAGAAGCACGCAGTGGACATAAAGCCGTTGCTTACGATGGTAAAATGTACATTTTTTTCGGATCCGGTGCAGAAGGGTTTCTTGATGATATATGGCAATACAATCCTACTACAAACCAATGGACAGAAATTGTTCCCTTTTCGGATATTTACCCTGGCGCAAGAGCCTATAACTCGATAGTGTTAATAGGTAATATGGCTTGGTTTTATGGTGGCATAAGTGATGGCGGAGAGGTTCTGACCGATTTGTGGGCTTTCAATTTCGGTAATTCACAGTGGGAAAGCTATCCGGCTTATTCAGGCGATGGACGACACGGACATATTGCAGCACGTAAAGACTCGGAGATGTATATTATTGGCGGTTATGAAGGATTTAGCGCAGTAAACACAATTATATGCTACCATACAGGTTCAGGAACATGGTCCACCTTAAGTAAAAAGGGTTCTTTCCCTGAACCGTTTGCGTATGCCGGTCATTCACAAATCGACAATCAGGTTTTTATATTTGGCGGAGCTACAAATTCCGATGTTACCGGAAATGCTTATTTATGGGATCTTAACGAAATGAACTTCGCACCTCTTGCTGTAGGCCCTGTGCGCTCCGATCCGGGTGTAACCCATGTCCCTGGCCCGTCGCAGGACAAAGACGCCCAGTATCAGGCATTTATGCTTTTCGGAGGCTCAAACATGGGGCTTATCGAAGACGAAACATGGTATTACTATTCCGATATTGAGATACAATCCAATATTTCGACATGTCTTGGTAACCCACACATTCAGGTGTCACAATCAGGGCATCAGATTTTCATTTCTTCAGGCACCGACATACTTTCGGGGGCTGAATATCAAATAAACGATTTGCAAGGACGCATCTTTGTGAAAGCAACCATTACCGGTCAAAGCACTTGTGTTGACTTACCCTATGCCTGCAATGGTCTGTTTATTCTAACCATCAAGAAAAACAAAATACCTGTTTTCATTACCAAACTGGCTGTATATTAGCAATAATTTGGTTAATTATACACTTTCAAGCCCTTACTATCGGTATCGGCTATTATCGTTTTCTCAATATCAATTTCGCCCGAGATTATCATTTTCGAGATGTAGTTGAGTAATTCTTTCTGTATCACCCGCTTCAAGGGTCGTGCTCCATATTGTTCATCAAATCCTGCATCAGCGATTACAGCTATAGCTTTCTCAGTAGCATCAAATGTAATGCCTTGAGCTTTTAGTCTGACCTGAACCATTTGTAATTGTAGTCTTACAATATCCTGTATCTCTACTCTGCTAAGCGGTGTAAACATTACAATTTCGTCGATACGGTTTAGAAATTCCGGACGCATTTGTTTGCGTAGCAACTGCAAAACATCGTTTTTAGTTTCTTCAAATATTGCATCACGATTTTTAGCAGTTAACTTCTGCATTTTTTCGCTGATTATATGGGAGCCGCTATTACTGGTCATAATGATAATGGTGTTTTTGAAGTTTGCAGTCCGTCCCTTATTATCAGTGAGTCGTCCGTCTTCGAGTACCTGAAGCAGAATATTAAAAACGTCGGGGTGTGCTTTCTCGATTTCGTCGAGAAGAATCACTGAATACGGCTTTCTTCTCACTGCTTCGGTAAGTTGCCCTCCTTCTTCGTAACCAATATATCCGGGAGGTGCTCCGATCAAACGCGATACCGTATGTTTTTCCTGATACTCGCTCATATCGATGCGTGTTATAAACCGTTCGTCGTCGAATAAAAATTCGGCAAGTGCTTTAGCAAGTTCAGTTTTACCAACACCAGTAGTTCCAAGGAAGATAAACGAGCCAATGGGTCTGTTTTTGTCCTGCAGCCCTGCTCTGCTGCGTCGCACTGCGTCGCTGACAGCAGTAATAGCTTCGTCCTGCCCTACTACTCTTTTGTGCAGATATTCTTCAAGTTTCATAAGTTTTTCGCGTTCCGACTGCACCATCCGGGCAACTGGAATGCCTGTTGCTTTACTGATTATATCGGCAATATCGTCAGCACCCACAACTTCATCGATCAGAGCACTATCAGCCTGAACTTTGTGTAACTCTTTCTGCGTTGCCTCAATTTCCATTTCAGCGGAATTAATCTTACCATATCGTATTTCGGCCACCTTACCGTAATCGCCAACACGTTCAGCATTTATAGCTTCTGTACGATAATTCTCGATATCTTGTTTACGTTGTTGAATTTTGGCTATTAAAGTGCGTTCCATTTCCCATTTTGCAAGAAGAATGTTTTTCTCTTCCGATAAATTCTCAATATGCCGGCTGATTGCAAGAATACGCTCTTTATCATTTTCGCGCTTAATAGCTTCACGTTCTATTTCGAATTGACGAATCCTGCGTTGAAGGTCATCGATTTCTTCAGGCATTGAATTCATTTCGAGACGAAGTTTTGATGCAGCTTCATCAATAAGGTCAATCGCTTTATCGGGTAAAAACCTCTCGGTAATATATCGTGCTGAAAGTTGTACTGCAGACACTATTGCTTCATCAAGAATTCTGACCTTATGATGATTTTCGTAGCGTTCTTTCAAGCCACGTAAAATGGCTATGGCGCTTTCTTCATCGGGTTCTTCTACCATCACAATCTGAAAACGTCTTTCTAGAGCTTTATCCTTTTCGAAGTATTTCTGATATTCCGATAAGGTGGTTGCGCCTACTGCTCTTAAGTCGCCTTTAGCAAGAGCTGGTTTTAGTATGTTGGCCGCATCCATGGCTCCTTCGCTTTTACCCGCACCCACCAGTGTGTGTATTTCGTCGATAAACAATATTATCTCTCCATCACTCCCGATAACCTCGTTTACCACTGCTTTTAATCTTTCTTCGAATTCGCCTTTATATTTAGCCCCTGCAATTAAAGAGCCCATGTCGAGAGAGAAAATTTGTTTTGTTTTCAGGTTTTCCGGAACATCTCCTGCAACAATACGATGTGCAAGCCCTTCAGCAATGGCTGTTTTGCCTACCCCAGGTTCGCCAATCAGAATTGGATTATTCTTTGTTCGTCTCGAAAGAATCTGAAGGATGCGTCTGATTTCTTCGTCACGTCCGATTACGGGATCGAGCTTACCTTCAATTGCCCGCTTATTCAGATTGATAGCGTATTTCATCAATGCATTATACGTGTCTTCAGAGTTTTCTGTTTTTACATGATTGCCCTTACGCATTTCCTGTATTGCCTTTCTCAGGTCACTATCACGGATACCCATGTCACGCATCATTTTCGAAACGGTATCGCCACAATGAAAAATACCTAGGATAATCAATTCAACAGAAATGAAACTATCGCCAAATTCTTTAAGAAAGCTACGGCTCTTATTTATCGCATTTATTGTATCTCTCGACATATATACCTCTCCTCCCTGCACTTTCGGGTATGATGCAACAATGCTGTCTAGTATGTTTTCGAACTTTTGCATATCAAGTCCAAGCAAACCCCAAATGTGTTCTGTAAGGTGCTCACTTGTATTAAAAGATGCTTTGAGTATATGTCCGGGCTCTATGGCCTGATGCTGGCTTTGTTGAGCATTTGTCACAGCCCTTTCAACAGTTTCTTGCGCTTTAATTGTAAAATCCTTGAAATTCATTGCTTTTTATTTTTAGTTCAAAGTTGACAGTCAAAAGCATTGCCAATTTATATAAAACTGTCATAATGACATTGTTTGCTTATACAAAACGACATTATGACAGTATTAGTAAAGCTATAATTCCAAAAGTGATTGTACTATCGTTGTTCCACAGTTGCTAACAATCGATTCGGGATGGAATTGTACGCCGTGAATACAAAGTGTTTTATGGTAAACCGACATGATATTTCCAGATTCATCAACAGAGCTTACCAAAAGCTCTTCCGGAAAATCAATCCCACTAACACCCCATGAATTATAAAGTGCTGCTTCGAAAACTCGCGGCAGTTTTTTAAGCAGTTTATCGTTTGAGTCAGTTTTTGTTATCGATGCTTTATGCCCATGTTTTATACTTGGCAACTGAATAAGTTTAGCCCCATAAAATTCGCAAATAGCCTGATGTCCGAGGCATACGCCAAGTATTTTGTGGGTATTCACGCAGGTTTCTATGCATTTCATCAGGCTATTACTTTGCTTCGGCAAGCCCGGTCCGGGAGAAAGCAATAATGTGTCGAAATTGTTCAAGTGGCTGAAGACAATATTATCATTATACATTCTTTCAACAAAAACATCGTCAAACTGTCTCAGGAGGCCAATGATGTTATGCACAAACGAATCGTGATTATCTATAACCAAAACTTTTCGCATACTCAAAACAATTACCACAAATTTATTATTTCGTTACATTTGCAAATACACAAAACTCCAAACCATGGAGATTAACGGCGTACAAAATGTTATCGAAAAAATGAACCAGTGGGGGTATGAGTCCAAACCCTTCGTTTTTGCATTTGATTTTGAATTAAAGCAAGCATTTATTATCGATAATCCTCTGTTGCAAAACGAAGTATTGTTTCGTACCCCTGAATCAAACAACTTCTCAAAAGCCGATAATCGCAAAAAAAATAATCCCAAGAAGCTGCAGGTTATTGATTTTATTGATATTCATGACTATGAAACTAAATTCAGGAAGGTGCATAATGCCATTAAACATGGTGATAGCTACCTGTGTAATTTAACTGTTAAAACACGGATTTCTCTGAATATCAGCCTGACAGAACTTCTGTTGCAAAGTTGGTCGTACTATGGTATAAACTACAAGAACCAATTTGTGTCGTTTTCACCCGAAAGGTTTGTGTATATTAAGGATAGAACAATCTTATCGAACCCAATGAAAGGTACTATCGATTCAATTAGCGAAGAAGCATATTTGCAATTGGCTAACGATTACAAAGAAGATTGTGAGCACAACACCATTGTCGATTTAATTAGAAACGACCTTGGAATGGTTGCATCAAATATTTCGGTCAGGCGCTTTAAATATATAGAACCATTATATACCGACCGGGGACACTTATTGCAAATGAGTTCAGAAATTGAGGGAACGCTGCCTGAAAACTATCAAAGTCAATTGGGGAATATAATCTTTACTTTGTTACCGGCCGGTTCAGTTTCAGGAGCGCCAAAGCAGTCAACGCTAAAAATTATTCGCGAAAGCGAGGGCGAAAACCGTGGTTACTACACGGGGGTTTTTGGGTATTTCAACGGTAAAAGCCTCGATTCTGCAGTAATGATACGTTTTATCGAAAATGATTATGGCAGGTTTTACTATCGTAGCGGTGGAGGAATAACCATAAACAGCCAATGCAAAAGCGAGTGGCAGGAATCCATGAATAAAATATATATTGCATCTTCGCCATGTTTTTAGAAACCGTAAAAATAGTGAATGGTGAATTGGTTAACTTCGATTTACATCTGATGCGCATGGCGAAAACGCTGAATTATCACTACAGTGCTTTTTATACTGCAACCCTATTGAAGAACTTAAGTATTGCAGCGCAACAGATAGCTGTGTCTCAATGCAGTGAAGCGATTGTTTTCAAAATGAGGATTGTTTACACTTGCAATGATTACTCTATATCTGCCGATCCTTATTTTGCGAAATCGGTACAATCTCTAAAAATAGTACACAACGATGCTATTGACTACAGTTTTAAATATGAAGACCGCTCCCGGTTGACGAGTCTGTTGCAGCTAAGAGAAAACTGCGATGACATACTGATATGCAAAAACGGATTTATTACAGACACCTCATTTAGCAATATTGTGTTCAAAAAATACGGTAGTTATTTTACCCCATCACACTTTCTTCTGAACGGAATAAAAAGGATGCAGTTGGTTTCGAATGGTTTTATAAAAGAAAAAGAAATAACACTACACAATATCAAGGAATATGAAAGCTTTAATTTAATTAATGCTATGCTTGATTTAAATATATACAACGAACACAATATCAATAATATAGAACTATAGTCAAATTTTAAAAAAACAAACTGGCTAATTCGTTAATACTTACTCTATAGATTATACCATTGTCATACGATTTCTGCAACACTCCAAGTACGTCGTCGGGATGATGTCTTAGGCCTTCAATGCTTTTTTCAAGCTTGCCGATATCGATATGAGCGAAAAAATCACCCTGAATACTACAGTTTAATATCTTTCCGCTTTTTACCAAGAGATTAACTTCGACCTTGCCCCCTTCGAATCGTTGCGATTTTTTCATATTAAATTCCGGTGAGTGCCCGTAATTCCATTCCCATGAATTAAATTTTGAAGTACGGATGTTCTCTATTACCTGCAAATCTTTTTCGCTTAACACACATTCCTCCATTTCGGATGCAAGCAGGCGGTTCATTGCTTTGCTGAATTCTTCGCTTGTCATATCGGTTGTCATAAATGGCCGGATATTAGTAACCCGCTCCCTTACTGATTTTATGCCCTTTGAAATAAATTTTTCATCGTCAACGTGCAGTGCCATTACAAGATTATCGATATTGGTATCGTAGAGTATTGAACCGTGATGCAGAAAACGGTCACGGGTGCTGAACTGGGCATTACCTGAGAATTTTTTATTAACTGCCAGAATATCGTTGCGGTTATTGAATTCGGCTGGTACGCCAAGCTGCTTGAGTGCTTCGATCACAGGTTTGGTGAACATCTGAAAATCTTTCGCTTCCCCTTGATTCTTCCATGTAATAAAGCTGAATTGCCATGCTGATGGGTCGGTATAGATAGTCCCTCCACCACTATTCCTTCTAACTACCTGCACATTGTTTTCAGTAACAAAATCGCTGTTGATTTCATGCAGGGTATTCTGAAACCTACCAATCATAAGTGTTGGCACCGTTCTCCAAAGCATAAAATATTCATCGGTAAAGGCAGGGTTATTCATTATATACTCTTCCACGGCAAACCAAAATGCGGCATCGAGATTGTTGGCGCTGATTCGTTTCATGCTTATAACTGTTTTTTGATTAGCTCCATATCTTCGGCAGCGTTGTAACTGCTTCTTACATAAGGTGATGATGCAACGTACAGGAACCCTTTGCCCAAAGCAATTGTTTTATAGCTTTCAAATTGCTCAGGAGTAATATATTCGCGCAACAGTGCATGGTTGCTGCTTGGAGGCAGGTACTGTCCAATTGTCATGACGTCGCAGCCACATCTGCGCAAATCATCCATAACATGTTCCACTTCATCGGGAGTCTCACCCAAACCAACCATTATCCCCGATTTGGTTATTACCGCAGGGTTCTGCGATTTCACATATTTTAGCAATGAGAGCGAAGCAGCATAGTTACCCATAGGCCTAACCCTGTTAAAAACAGAAGGAACGGTCTCCATATTATGATTTATTATATGAGGCTTTGCATCGATTATCACGTTAATACTTGCTTGCGACCCCTTTAAGTCGGGTATCAGTACCTCTATAGTTGCTGAGGGAAGGCGTTTTTTTATTTCTTCAATTGTAAAAGCAAACTGCATGGCACCGCCATCGGGTAGATCATCTCTTGTTACCGAGGTTACCACAACATGCCGTAGCGCCATCTGCCCGGCTGCTTCCGCCACATGACGGGGTTCATCCGGGTCGGGTGGCAATGGTTTGCTTTGCGGGATAGCACAGAAAGAGCAGTTACGTGTACATACATCGCCCAGAATCATGAATGTTGCGGTGCTTCGGGCAAAACATTCACTAATATTGGGACAACGGGCTCCTTCACATACTGTATGAAGTTTTAGTGTTCTAAGCATCCTCGTAACTTCTGCAACACTTTCAAAGTCCATTTTTTTATTCAGCCATTGTGGTTTATGCAAGGTTTTCATCATACTTATGAATCAAATGTATTTGCAAATGTAGGAAATCTTTTTTGTTAAATGAGGAATTGAACCTGATGATAAAACTCACGTTTATCCGCCGTAAACATGTATGCTTTGCATAGCCGACGGCAAAAAACGAATTCCCATCCATGTAATTATGAGCACTATGAAGGATAATCCAAGAATCCAAAGAAGAAGTTTTTTACGTTTAGGGCAAAAATAATGCAGATGAATGGTAAATAAATAAAACAGCCAGGTCAACAAAGCCCATGTTTCCTTCGGGTCGAATGTCCAGTAATTCCCCCACGCAATTTTTGCCCAAATAGCGCCTAAAAGCATTCCCATAGTAAGCAATGCCATTCCGGGGTAAACGAGCTTCATTGCGAGGTTTATATCACTATCTGCATCATTTTTTCCTTTATATAAATTCACGAGGCCTTTTACAGCCGAAAGACAGGCTGCTGCCATAACTGCATATGCAATCATATAAATAACAACATGGGGAATGAACCATGTACTCTGCAAGGCAGGCATAAGGTTTTTGCTCTGGTATTCCGGATTTAGAACATCTACTATCAAAAACACCAGCGACATAACCATTCCCAGCAAATACATCCATTTGCTTTTTGTTGTAAAAAAAATGAACCACGTTATCCACGACACGAACAATGAGTACAGAACTCGCGTTTCTGCCATCGTCTTCATGGGCGGACGTTCAAGTTGTACCCAGAGGATTGTTACAAAAAGGAGGAGAACAATATTTCCTATAACAGGTAGCAGTTGGGTTAAAACAGGGACACAAGCCGGATTCTTTTTGCGATACAGCATGACAAATCCAATGCCCCAGCACAGAAGAAAAATAAGTACAAACCATATCAGACTATTCCAGATCATTGTGTTTTATTTCATTTTTCTTTCGTGCAAACAACATCAACACAGCCCCTGCCAGCATAAGGGCAATTCCTATATATACCACCGGCAGCCACGGATCATATACAAGGTATAAAACTGAATAGCCGGGCTCTGTTTCTGTGTTGTTGTTGTAACTGTGCTGATACACATCCCACCCTTCTGTTTTAAGCGGCTTATTTACCGCTATTGTAACAGGCTCTGCCACTTTCCCCGACTTTGTGTATAAAAGGGCTTCGGAGCCAAAATAAGATGGTTCTGCAGGCAATAAGGTAATTATTGTATCGTTGCTTATTTTCGCAAAGAGCGGAGTCTGTGGATCGTTCAAATGCTCAAAACTAAATTCCATAGTTGTTTTGTCGGGCTTCGACACCTTGAGCAAAATGCTGTTCAGAGAATCTGGCTCATTAAATACCCGAATCCGGTATGGCCCAATAAAAAAACTATTACCACGAACTGCTTCCGCTACAGCATTGCCCTTCGTTTTATATAGTTGGCCATCATGGCTTATTAAAGCAACTTTTCTTGGGTGATATTCAACTACGAATTTTGAAAGGTGCAAAGCGAAAGGTAGCTCTACGCTGTACCCATCTTCATTCTCGGCATACCATACTGTGGTATTAACAGGCACCTGCATATACAGTTGTTTTTTATCGGCTTGACCCAGTACGGCAGCACAAAGCGCAATGAACATTCCTGAATGATTCAAAAAAAACATCATGTTCCTGAAATTACATGGCAGGAATCGCCGCATACTTGTGAGAGCAAGTACGGTAAGCAAAAAAAACACCGAAAGCGCATAATACCAGGTGAAAACTATATTGCTATATCCTATTTTTGCACCAATAGTTTCTGATGATATGTTCTGAGGAATAATAGCCATAAGAATAATCACCATAAGGAAACTCCCAACTGAAGCCAATGCTGCTTCCGCTGAAGAGAGCCAAATAACAACCTTCGTTTTTTTTAGAAAAAGATGCATTGCGGTTAATATCAGCACGAATTGCAACCCAACAACCATATTAACCGGGTATTTGAGCAGGCTGACATTTACCGGTCCTAACAACATTTGCAAAACCACGCCCGAACCAAATACAAAGCAGGCTGTTATTAGAATTCTTTTTAGTGACATCGAGGTTGAGGGCATCATTAAAAGCGAAATGGCAGCAGAAGTATGCGGGGTTTATTATTTTATCCGTTTTGGTTCAGGCATTTTTCTTTCTCTTTCTTCAGCCTTAGCAAGCCACTGCGGTAACACTTTAGTTTTCCATTCCTCCTTGTCGGTTTTTAGTTTTTGAGGATCGAGCCCCACATATTGTTGTGCCTTTTCTTTTGTACTGATATCAGGCATAGGGACTTCCTCATTATACCCCAGATCAGCCAGTAATCGAGCAATTTCGATGCGCGCCAGCGAGGCCTTTTCGATACCTGACGAAATTATCCTCATACATTCCAGGGGGGCATGGAATGAGCCACCATGACTTGCTGAAACAAAATCCCACCTCCATTGTGCCTGCCTGATGTACATATGAATTGCCTTTAGCTGTTCTGAAGTTGCGCCTTTAGAAATGGCAAATGCTGTCTCAATATGTGCTTTTACGAGCAGGTCTTCAAGCAAAATCTTTTGTTCATACACTTTCTCCTGCCGTTCATACACATCATGCATGAGTTCTTCTTCGCTGTCGCGGTGGCAAACCATACACGAATTGGTGATATTATTGAGTGGGCTTTGAATTTTGTGATCGGTAATTTTCTGACTGCCTTCGGTTTTATAAGGCATATGGCAATCGGCACATGAAACCCCTTTATCAAAATGCACACTCGACATAAACAGCTCAAAATCTGGGTGCTGTGCTTTAATAATGGGCGTTTTACTCAAGGGATGAACCCAATCGGCGAAAGCAATTTCATCATAATATTTTTCGATATCCTCTACGCTAAATCCCTTATCCCACGGAAAAGTTACATATTTACCGTCTCCCTTGAAATAATATTCCACATGACATTGTGCACACACCAAAGTTCGGCGCTCATTCAAAGTAGCGTCACCGGCATTTTTACCCAACCTCTGATAGGCTTCAATAAAGGGAATCTGAGCTATACGTAGGCTCTGATCGGAGGCATTATGGCAATTGGCGCAACCAATCGGATTTACTATCTCGCTCAGCATTCCTGCCCACATGGTTTTGTAGAAGCCTTCAGGTCCGATATTTTTCATAACACGAAGTACATCAGGGCTTTTACACGTCCAGCAGCTGGATGGTTGTGGTCCATCGGTATCGGTAAGGGGCGTCCCTGTGCGAAGAGTATTTCTCACATCGGTAATTGCGTAAATGTGACCTCTAGGTTGATTGTAATCCTTTGCAAATGAGTATCCGGCAAATAGAATCACCATACGCGGGTCTTCATCGAGTGCGTCGCGCATTGAGTTACCGTTGAATTTTGAAGAGAAAGAAGTGTCTGACATCTGTTGATAAGTGGCATACTCGCGTGGGTATGCCTTTCCCCACATTTCATTACGGGGTTCATTTTCGTCGAGGGCATATAATGGCACGTTTTTCACGGTGGCTTCGGTTCTGCGTTGAATTATTGATGAAGCAAACAAACCCAGAACAAATACAACTACCACTGTTACTAAAAAAAGTGCCCAGCCAATCCAAGGCCTTTTGCTGATTCTTTCGGATAAATTGAATTTCATATCAAAATTGTTTTATTCAGTAATTTTTCGCAACCATTCGGGGACAGGCGATTTTGGATATGGCACCTCGGTATATGGGGTAGATGAAAGGCTTTTCACCCTGCCATGAGGTACTTCTCTGTGGCATTCCCAGCACAACCTACCATTGCCTGTTTTTGTATCTTTGAACTCCACATTGGCTTTCACCATTTCGGTGAGAGGCCCATGACAACGGATACAGTTTTCGAGCACCACTTTTTTGCCGGGATCAAGCATACGAATACTTTGCTCATAGCCCCGCGTAGTGAAAATTGCAGAATGCCGCATCCCGTCCATTGCTTTGAAATAGTATTTTCTGAAAACATTATCATGTGGAACGTGACAGTCGTTACAATTGGTGTTCCTGCCATGAGAAGAATGCCTCCATGTTGTATATTCTGTTGCCATGATATGGCAATTCACGCAGGTTTCAGGGTCATCCGAAATGTACGTCCACGCTTTGGATACGTAGATAATATTACAACCCAAACCAGTGATAACCCCTATCAGTATTATCACAGGCACTTTCCATCGCTGATTGGGAAAGAAAGGCTGAATAAATCGCATCAATTTCATTAATACAAAGATAGTATTATAACTAAATATTCAAAGCAATCAAGAGTTTTTATCAGAACCTGATATTTATACCACCCGAAAAGTTGATTCCTGCCTGCGGATAAAAATATGCCCATGTTTTCTCAACACCCTGCTCAAACCAAACGCCACCATATGCATTTGATGAATAGGTAACATTAAAAATATTGTTAACCGAAAATCGTAATGACAGCTCCTTTGTTTTTGTTGAGAATATATTGTAATCGAGTTGAAAATTGTTAATACAATAGGGTTCGATAACCCGGTCGTTACTCATCGTATTGTCGAAATACTGCTTACCCACAAACTTACATGACCATGTAGCTACAAAATTTTTAAACGCATTCCACGACAAGCCTACAGCTCCAATTAATGTTGGAGAATATGCTATATCAGTTTCACCCAATGGAGTTGCAATGTACGACGCGTTCCAGTCGGCATCATACTGATCGGCATACAGCACAAAATTCCTGATTTTATTCCGGCTCAGCGTAACATTCATGTTTAGTTTAAGGCGTTCAAAAAATAATAAACTACCTGTTAATTCAATCCCACAACGGTAGCTGTTTCTTACATTGGTCATAATATCGTAACCGACTGAGCTCTTTTGACCTGTAGGAATGATCTGATCTGTGTAATCCATGAAATATATATTGATACCAGCTGAAATAAATTTATCAGAATACCTGTATCCCAGCTCATAATCGAACAGTGTTTCCGGTTTTGGTGTACTGTTTGCATCGCCAACTGCATCTTCATAGTTTGCACGAGTAGGCTCACGATGACCTAACGCAAAAGAGAAGTATGTATTCATCTTTGTGTTGATTTCATAAAACACACCGGCTTTGGGGTTAAAAAAATTGAAGCTATGCTGCTGGTCGAGTATTTTCTGGGTATTGTCAGGCATAAGGTCATCATCGGTACCAGCCATCCGATAAAAGATATACCTGTACTGAATGTCGCCATATAAATTGATGGCTTCATTTAACTGCAAATCGAGTTTAATATAATTGCTCACGTCTGTTTTATTCCCGGTATTGCGGTAGTATTCATGGTTTATCTCGGAATTGTAAGCTGACCGCATCCAGATAATCTTTCCGAAATGATTACCATCGTACTGGTTGCAAGCTCCTCCAAGTTTGGCATTGATGCGTCCTTTCTGATAGTTGGCAGCGTAAACAATTCCATAAAAATTATTTCCCATCCACTTACGGATAATCATATCGCTCGTTGAATCGTTTATAAACCCATATTCCGAAAGCATCTGATCTTGTTCATACTGTTCGTAGTACCCGTCGCCACGCGTGTAATGCAAGGCTGAATTAATGCTGAAAAATTTTCCCAATTGCTTTGTAAGCAGCACCTGATAATGCGTTTGAACGTAATTATCGGTTTGGTTTTTATAGTATTGTCGGGTTCCTGTTTCATCGTAATATTCTCCGGCAGGGTTATATGTACGGTTTGTCTGAAGGCTGTCTGAGGGCACTCCCCACCAACTGATCCCGGTTTTTTCGTTACCGTAAATAACATTGGCCCGTATCAGAGTCGATTGATTGCGCCAGGCTCCAGATATCAGAAATGAGCTGTGGTCTGAGCCGGAATAATTGATATACCCATCGCTGTTAAGCTTCGACATCCTTACATCAAACGACATTCCATTGTCGGCAATACCCGTTCCTAAAATCAGATTTTCCTTAAAAGTATTAAAACTACCGGCAGTGAATTGAACACGGGCATAGGGCTTCTTTCCGGTAAAATCGGTTTCCATGTTCAGGCTTGCCCCGAATGATGCTGAACCATTACCCGATGTGCCCACGCCCCGTTGAATCTGAATACTGCTTACCGATGAACTGAAATCGGGCATATTTACCCAGAAAATGCTTTGCGATTCGGCATCATTGAACGGTATGCCGTTGATGGTCACATTTATTCGGGTTGCATCCGTTCCCCTGACTCGGAACCCCGTATACCCTACTCCATTACCAGCCTCACTAGTAGCAACAAAAGATGGGGTAAGCTCTAGCAAGTACGGGATATCCTGCACTGAATTTCGTTCGCGGATTTCGTTTTCATCAATATTTACATAGGCTGTCGGAGTTTTCAATCCTGCCCGCGTTGCACTTACCACTACTTCATCTGTCAAAATAGCTGTTGTGAATAGCATAACATTGAGCACAGCATCGCTGCCATAGCTGTTCACCTCCTTTTCAGTGCTCTCAAAACCAAGGTAAGTAAAAACCAATAGGTTTTTGCCACGTTTCAGCTGCAGGGTGTAAGCTCCATTTTCATCGGTTGTTGTTCCTGAATAACTCCCTTTAATAATAATGTTCACATCGCGCAACGGGTTTCCGTTTTCATCGCTCACAGTACCGCTCAGCTTCTGCGAAAACAAGGGCGTTACACAGAATAAGCCTAGGGCAAAAATTAAGGCAATTCTTTTCATATTCAGTTAAACTAAAATTTCAATAAATTAAATCTAATAAACTGATTAGCTGATGTATGAAACGGTAAAATGAGTTGCTTAATTCCCTACGCCGGCATTACCCGGATCAGGTTATAAGGGTTTAATCTCAGCCGCTTCAGGCACCCCCATCAAGATTTATCGGTGGTAAAGATAAAAATACTTTAGCTTTTCTAAAAACTGAAATGTTGAGTATCCAATGTTTTATAACAACGAAAGGAGCAATATATTGCAACTACTCCTTTACGCTGTTATTTTAAATATTGAAAAATATTTTTATTTACTGCCGGAATCCGACATTGTCTTCATTCGCTTTTCGGCTTGAGAAGTCTTTTCGCGTTTCAATTCAGGGTTGTTATTACTTTTTGACTCAGTTCCCGTGTTGTTGACTTTTGCTTTTACCTCGTTAATTTTCACCTGGCTCTTCTGAACCACAGCTTTCTGTTCTTTCATGGTTTCCTCGGCAGCCTGTCTTTTTACGGAAACACTTTTATTCTCTGATTTTGGTTGCAACTGTTCCTGATTTGCATTTCCTGACTTAGAAAATGCTTTTTGCTGGGCTTGATCAACCGGACGAACTGCATCAGGTGTGCTTCCCCGAAACTCAGCGGAATGGTTGTTTAATTTCTGAGTCGGAGCAACAGAAGCTTTTTCAACAGATTTTCCGTTCTGTGTGTTGTTGTGCTGCCCTCCTTTATTTACGGTTTGAGCCATAGCCAGAGAGCCAACAATAAAAATTGCCATGATTGTTACACCTATCTTTTTCATATGTTTAAGTTTTAAAGGTTAAAAATTAATATATGTTATTTGAGTTATTCCCATTTTGCAGTTCTAAATATTATATTTTAATAATAAAGTCATAAAATTGTGCAATTGGTTGTAACACACTCGCCATAATTAAGAAATACTTCCTTTGCTAAGTGTCAAAATTACAAACAACTAAATAACGCCGGTCTAAATATATTGTTAAAATTTTTCTTGGTTTTTAATAAAAATTCTAAATAAAAATTATCAGCGAAACAACTTCTTTTTCATTCTGTCATTTTTTTATTTTTGTAGTAATTTAATTGCTATGTTTCGTCTTCTGACATGCATTATATTACTATGCAACGCAGGAATTGCCATTTCGCAGTGCGATACGGTGAAAGTGGAAGCGTTGAAAGGCGAAGGCGTGTATGCCTTACTAAAGCGCAACCATTACGAAGCAAGCTACTTCAGTGATTTTGTGAGGATAAATAAAAAATATTTAGGTCCGGAAAACACATTGATTGCGGGGAAAATATATGCCCTGCCCTGCAAGCCCGATAGTATTATTGTGCCGGTTGTGAGCGACAGTGTACCCGGAATAGTTTGCATTGATTCGGTGCTATCGGGAACGGTTTTCTATCTGATACCCGGGCATGGTGGCCCTGACCCCGGTGCGGTTGCTACCGTGGACGGTAATATGATAACTGAAGATGAATATGCTTACGATATAGCGCTTCGGTTGAAGCGTGAAATTGAATCGCATGCCGGTGTGGCAATAATGATTGTGATTGACCCGAACGACAGTATCCGCAATGAGAAATTCCTAGTTCACGATACCGATGAAATCTGTTACCCTGATAAGAGTATTCCGCGCGATCACAACGAAAGGCTGCTTCAGCGGGTATATGCAGTAAACAATTTGTATGATAGCTACGGCGCTTTGGTGCATCAGCGCGTAATCGAAATTCATCTGGATTCCCGCCCTGAATCGCAAAAAATTGATGTATTTTTCTATTATCATACCACAAGCACCAAAGGTCAGCGTTTGGCTGAAATCATGCTAAGTACATTTGAAGCAAAATACAAAGAACATCAGCCGAACAGGGTCTACAATGGTTCTGTGAGTCCGCGCAGCTTAATGGTTCTACGGAAGACAAAACCTGTAGGGGTATTTATGGAACTGGGTAATATGTCGAATGTGAATGATCAGAAAAGATTTCTCGATCCCGACAACCGCGATATTCTGGCAAAGTGGATTTGTGCAGGGCTAATCGAAGAATACAACGAAGTTGGTAAAAAGCAAAGCCTGAACTAAATAGCTTATTATTTACATTTTCTGCCAATTGCTTTAATTGCAGCATTTACAATAGCATCAGAAGAAAGACCGTATTTTTTCATAAGTGACATAGGCTCTCCACTTTCACCAAATGTATCGTCAACGGCAACAAACTGCTGTGGAAGCGGATAATTTTCAGCAAGTAACTGGGCAATGCTGTCGCCCAGTCCACCATTCTTCATGTGTTCCTCGGCACTTACCACTGCTCCTGTTTTGCTTACAGACTTAAGCACAGCTACTGTATCGAGGGGTTTAATGGTATGTATGTTGATGATTTCGGCACTGATTCCTCTGGATTCAAGCATTTCGCATGCTTGTAAAGCTTCCCACACCAGATGACCGGTTGCAAAAATACTCACATCCTTTCCTTCGTTAAGTAAAATGGCCTTTCCAATCACAAATTCCTGTGCTGCAGGCGTAAAGTTTGGCACTTTTGGTCTGCCGAAACGCAGATATACAGGCCCTTCATGATTGGCAGATGCTATTGTTGCAGCAAAGGTTTGATTATAATCGCACGGGTTAATTACAGTCATGTTTGGTAGCATCTTCATCAAGCCGATATCTTCGAGAATCTGATGTGTTGCACCGTCCTCTCCCAAAGTTAGACCAGCATGTGAGGCGGCAATTTTTACATTTTTATTGCTATAAGCCACTACTTGCCTGATTTGATCATATACTCTTCCGGTGGCAAAATTGGCAAAAGTCCCTGCAAAGGGTATTTTTTTCGTTATGCTTAAACCAGCTGCTACTCCAATCATATTTGCTTCGGCAATACCAACCTGAAAGAATCGTTCGGGATGCGCTTTAGCAAAAGCATCCATTTTCAGTGAGCCGGTAAGATCGGCACATAAAGCAACAACCGATGGATTCGTTTTGCCCAATTGGCTCAGCGCAGCTCCAAATCCCGAGCGGGTGTCCTTAGTTTCGGTATAGGTGTAGGTTGTCATGAATTTTATAAATTAAAAATATAGGTTTCTCCTGATTTTACCCTGACTTTTTGTTCCAGTGATTTTTCGGTTTTTCTTTGGTTTTTATCGCGAAATATTATTCTATAATATCCGGGTTGAAGCCTCAGGTTATACACCACCCTGTCGGGGATAAAATCATAAATATTGGTAAGTACATCTCCGTTCTCAAAAAGCAGCGATCCGTAAACCGGCGATTTGAAGTTGATTATAACACGCCCGGGCTGTGCGATGCGCAGGGTTTTCTGTACATCCTGTTTCACTTCAACTGCATCAATATATATGCGTGGAAGCGTAAGCACTTCGAGGTTATACAATCCAACAATATAGTATTGTTCCTTTTCGGCATCGAGCACGTGAATGGTTTCCATTAGACCGGTTTGCCGCACAATGCATTTCACGTCGTTATCGTCGGGGTCGTTCCCGTCGACAACCACTTTTAAGCTACCCTGAGGGGCAGGCACTTCGAATACATTGAGTTTTTTAGGCTGAACAATAAGAGTATCGAGGTAAACCGGAGGGATAGTATGAACTTTAAGGTCGTACACCGACATAATATCAACGTGCAATGTATCGGGTTGCCCCTTGTCGTTCATGGTATGCATGAACGTATATCTGATATTTCCCGACAAATTATCATGAAAGCTCAGGGCAACGTTTGTTTCTGTAGGGTTTCCGTAAATATCGAGCAGATTGATTTGCACCGAAGTAAGATTGGTAACTTCGGAGATAACCGTATTTAGGGCATCGGCAAACTCATCAGCGTTTCCCACATCAAAATAGTTACCGATACAACTTAAATAGTCGGCAATTTGGGTATCGAGCCGAATGCCAATGATATAAGGTTTTAGAATGATTCCCTGTTTTTGCAAAGCAATACTCACTTCGCAGGGGTCTCCCCCGCAACGTTCCATTCCATCGGTGATTAATATCACAATATTGCGGCAATTGTCGCAATCGGGGAAATCGTTTGCACAATCCAGAAGGCTTCGGGCTATAGGTGTTGTGCCTTTGGGTTTAATGCTTTCAATCTTTGCAATGATGGCCTCTGAATTATTATACCCAAAAGGAACTTCAAGTTTTGTGTCGTTACAATCTTCGGGTGGTGCAGCACTTTGGTGCCCAAAAACACGCAGGGCATACTGTATATTATCCTGATTAGGCAACCCTGATAAGGAATCGAGTAGTTCTGTAAGAAGTTGTTGAGCGGTGTAGAATTTTATTCCCCTGTCCCACACTTCGAGCATGCTGCTTGAACCGTCGAGTATAAAAAGCACCCGGGTAAGAGGCGGGTTGTTTTGCGCTTTTACCGTAAGGTTTGCTGTGCAGATTAAAAGCGTAATTAGTATAAATACAATTTTTTTCAAATTTTGCATATTAATAATCGCCTAAAGTAACCGGTAATTGCTGCAAGGCAAGTTCCAGTTGTTTATTGTCGGGTGCTGAACCATGCCAGCGATGATCGTCCATCATAAAATCAACTCCCATGCCCATGATTGTTTTCATTAGTATTACAACGGGTTTAGCATTGCCGGTATTGTGTTTAGCTTCATTAAGTGTATTCAGTAGCAAGCGCATATCGTTACCATTGGTTTCGAGAGCAATCCATCCAAAAGCTTCCCATTTGGCTTTCAGGTTTCCCAGACTTATTACACTATCAACAGGTCCATCTATTTGCTTACCATTATAATCGACAATAGCAATGAGGTTGTCAATACAACGTGCAGTTGCAAACATAGCTGCTTCCCATATTTGTCCTTCCTGCAGTTCACCATCGCCACAAAGGCAATAAACGATGTTTTTATCACCACTCATTTTTTTCCCGAGAGCAGCCCCTGCTGCTACCGATAAACCCTGACCAAGAGAACCGGAAGCCACTCTTACACCGGGTATGTGCTCTGCAGTTGCCGGGTGACCCTGTAGCCGAGAATCAATTGCCCTGAAGGTTGAAAGCTCTTTTACCGGGAAATACCCTTTGCGGGAAAGGACACTATACCAAACCGCCGATAAATGTCCGTTCGACAGGAAAAACATGTCCTCGTTATTTCCAGCCATATCAAAAACCTCTTTCTGATGCAACACTTCAAAATAGAGTGCAGTGAGCAAATCGGCACATCCAAGCGCACCCCCCGGATGACCTGAGTTTTTTGAATGCACCATTCTTAGAACATCTCTCCTTACTTGTGTTGCAATGTTTTGCAGTTTCGAAACAGTGTCCATTGAGTTAATTTTTTAACAAAAATATATAAATATAAATACGATAATTTTAGTGTTTATAACTATTGAAAAGATTAATAAATGTCGTTATTCAAGACTAATACATAATTAACAGTTTTGCTGTGATGATTATTCGATTAAGTATTTTAATTTTACAATCGAATGAAACAGGAGTTGTTCATAGCTCGCAAAATGCTGAAAGGCCAAAAACATGGAGCCTCATTCAGCCGACCTGTAGTAAACATTGCAATCGCTGGCATTGCTATTGGTTTGGCTGTTATGCTTCTGTCGGTGGCCATTGTAACCGGTTTTAAGAATGAGATCAGTAAAAAGGTCATCGGGTTTGGTTCTCATATACGTGTTATTAATTACGACACCAATACTTCGTACGAAACCAAACCTATTGGCTTGCACCAAAGCTGGTTTAATCAGGTAAGGTCCATCAAAGGAGTGCGCCACATTCAGCCATTCGTTACAAAAGCTGGTATTTTTAAAACCGATTACTATCTGCAAGGGGTTGTAATAAAAGGCGTAGATAAGAGTTTTGATTTCAGTTTTTTTGAAAATTATATGGTTGAGGGCAGCATTCCTGCCATTTGCGACACAGGAAAAACCAACGAAATACTTGTTTCCAAATATCTTGCCGACATTCTGAAACTTAAGGTTGGCGATAAGGTATCGAGCTACTTTATTCAGGATCCTCCACGCATGAGAAAGTTTGTTGTTTCAGGAATTTACGACACCCAGCTGCAAGACCTTGATAAGCTGTTTATCATTGCAGATGCAAGACATATTCAGAAATTGAACGACTGGAACGAAAAACAGGTAACCGGATTTGAAATTCTCATCGACGACTTAAAAAACATTGATTTAATAAGTAGTGAAGTAAAAAGTGTAGTAAGTAATATTCCTGATGAGAATGGCAATTTTCTGAAGGTAAGCAGCATAAAGGACGATTATCCTGAAATATTCAACTGGTTGGGTTTGCTGGATATGAACGTTTGGGTGATACTAATACTTATGGTAAGTGTTGCAGGGTTTAATATGGTCAGTGGTTTGCTGGTGATTATTCTGGAACGAGTAAATATGATTGGTATCCTGAAAAGTCTGGGGAGCACAAATGTTAGCATCCGACGGGTTTTCCTTATATATGCTGGCATGCTTATCGGAAGGGGTATGTTGTGGGGCAATGTATTGGGAATAGGCCTCTGTCTGCTTCAATGGGCGTTTAAAATTGTAAGTCTCGACCCGGTATCGTATTACGTTTCATATGTACCGATAAATATAAATTTCCTGCATATTGTATTACTCAATGCTGGCTCTTTTGTGATTACTGTTCTGATGATGCTTGTCCCCTCTTTTCTGGTTACACGCGTAAGTCCTTCTGAAGCAATACGTTTTAATTAGTATAATATGATTAATTTAATACTCATAGCTTTTGCACCGGTAATTCTGATTTTGTTTTACGTATATTACCGCGATAAATACGAAAAAGAGCCTATCGGAAAACTCCTGTTAAGCGTCTTATTCGGAGCATTGGCTGTGATTCCGATTTTAATAACAGAAACTATTCTATCCTTTCCTGCTTCATGGATGGATGGTTATTTGCTGGCCGGTTGGGACGCCTTTGTAGTTGCTGCATTTTCGGAAGAAAGCTTCAAATTCCTTGTATTCATTATTTTCATATGGAGAAGCAAGCATTTCAATGAACATTTCGATGGTATTGTATATGCTGTTTACATTTCACTGGGATTTGCACTGGTAGAGAATATTCTTTATGTTGTTGAAGGCGGCGCTTCCACTGCATTGGTGAGGGCCATTTCTGCCGTACCGGCTCATGCCATTTTCGGTGTTACTATGGGCTATTATCTGGGCCGCGCAAAATTCGATCCTGCACATAGGAGGCGACTCATCCTCACCGCTATATTTCTCCCAATTCTGCTTCATGGCTTATACGATTTTATTCTTATGTCAGGTATGCCCTATTTCCTGATTTTTTTTGCAGTCTATCTGTTTGTATTGTACCGCCTGGCTCTAAAACGGATGAAGCAGTTGTCGGTGTTATCGGGGTACAGAATGAATAAAGTTGACGAATTCAATAACAACAATTCAGCCACAGGCAACACCCAGGAAACAACAGAAACCGATGAAAGCAATCCGGTAAGCTAAACCTGTTGCAATAGTACATTCTTTAAAAATTAACCGCACTCAGTATCAGTAAACATGCATCTTTACGAAGTGAGATAATGTACAAATAAGATTGTCACTGGAATTCATTCTTTGTTGGAAGATAATGAACATTTATTAGATTTGCATTCAGTATTTGTATGATTATGTTTCGTGAGCGATTTAATAGTATTCTTAAAAAATTCCTGATCTGGCGGTTACATAAAGTTCCTGACAGAACTTTTATAATGTTTATTGCTGTGCTAACCGGCATTGCTGCCGGTCTTGCCGCTGTTTTGCTCAAGAATTCCGTTCACTACATCCGGATGGGTGTAACCACATGGTTTTCGCCTGATAACGAGAACTATCTTTTCATCATTTCACCAGCACTTGGTATTTTTCTGGTAATCATTTTTCTGCGGCAAATTCTTAAAAAGAAACTTGAACCGGGAGTAGCTATGGTGCTGCGCAGTAAATCGCAGAAAAACGGACGTATCGAGGGGCACAATATGTTTTCGCATTTGATATCCAGTGCCCTGACCATTGGGTTTGGGGGTTCTGTCGGACTAGAAGGACCAACCGTTGCTACCGGTTCGGCAATAGGAAGCAATATTGGGCGATTGTTTCACCTGAACAGTAAGCAGATAGTTTTACTTATCGGATGCGCCTGCACGGCAGCTATTGCTGCCATTTTTAAAGCACCTATTGCAGGCCTGGTCTTCGCTCTTGAAGTTATTATGCTTGACCTTACAATGTCGTCGCTGATACCCTTGCTGCTGGCTTCGGTTGCGGCGACACTAACCTCATATCTTTTTCTGGGGCATGACGTAATCTATTTTGTTGAAAGGATCGATTCATTCTGGATGCGCCATATTCCTTACTACATATTACTTGGAATTCTTACAGGCTTCCTTTCGCTTTATTTCACCAAAGTGTATATGTTCTTGCACAATGGGTTCGCAAAAATTAAATCGTGGATAACGCGTTTTTTTATTGGAAGTTTTGCTCTCGGGTTGCTGATTTTTCTTTTTCCGGGGCTCTACGGTGAAGGGTACGAAGTAATAAATGCCAGCCTGCATGGCGACTACTCATACCTTTTCAACAATTCGTTATTCTATGCTTTTTCCGATAGTATCTGGATTGTTATTATGGTTTTTGTTGCAATAATTCTGCTCAAGGTTTTTGCCGCAGGGGTCACTTTCGGCGCCGGTGGCGTCGGGGGTATTTTTGCACCGTCTCTTTTTATCGGAGCCAATGTCGGATTGTTTTTGTCGTATGTGTTAAAGCTGCTCGGATTCAATGTTTCGTCAACCAATTTTGCACTTGTTGGCATGGCGGGTACCATTGCTGGTGTTATTCATGCACCCCTTACGGCAATTTTCCTGATTGCCGAGTTAACTGGCGGTTACGGGCTTTTTGTACCTCTTATGATTGTTGCCACCTTGTCGTATTTAACCGTAAGGCTTTTTAACCAAAAGTCGCTGTTCCTGCAGCAACTCAGCAAAACCGGAGAAATCATTACCCACCATAAAGACAAAACAGTTCTTTCGATGATGAAAGTTGACCAGCTAATTGAAAGCAACTTTATTTGTGTAAAAAGCGATAACACCCTCCGCGAATTGATTTTTGCGATAGAAAGATCAACGCGTAACATATATCCGGTGGTAGATGACGAGGGGAAACTCGAAGGCATTGTTTTTCTCGATCATATCAGGCATATTATTTTTAAGCAGGAACTTTACGACACTACTTATGTAAGTAATTTCATGTTTATGCCCCAACCCCTCGTTAATATTAAAGACACGGTTGAAGCGGTAGCTGAAAAATTTCAGGATTCCGGTAACTACAATCTCCCGGTAGTTGACGACAACAACAAATATGTTGGCTTTATTTCGAGGGCTAAAGTTTTCTCGAATTATCGCAGGCTGACAAAGCAAATTTCTGATGAATAAAACCTTGTAAAACCTGCTCTAGTAAACAATAATGCAGCATGGATTCATACGCTACATGGGGTTTACATTCAATACAAGTGATTAGTCGGGATATTGCAAAAATTGGAACCGGGTATTACCTATTTACCCTGACTTGAAATATCTTCGTTAACCGATTTATAAACTATCTCCGAAATATCAGAAATAATCCCGACCAAATTATCAAAGCTGTTGCCGCGTGTCATAATGCATATCAAATACGGATTATTTTCGAAATACACAATTCCACAATCGTGAAGTTGTTTAATATCGGTGCTCTGAAAGCCTCTTTCCCCAAATTTATGCGCTATTTTAATCGTTTTAGGAAGCTTTCCCGGTATTCCTTGCGAAAACATGGTTTTACTCAGTAATTTCAGTGCTTTTTCGGAATAATCGCGGCTTAGGTAAGATGAATTATACAAAATTCTGTAAAAAGCTGAATACTCTTTCGGAGAAACAAAATCAACCGATAAATCCCTGTTTTTTATATTTACTCCTAAGTCTATCATAACATTAATAAGGAACTCATCACCTATCTGTGCCAATAACAGTTCTTTTGCATTATTATCGGAGTGCATAATCATATATTCGACCAACTCTTCAACGGTATAGCTTTTACCCACTTCAATCTTTACATTATCAACAATATTCTGAGTAAAGCTCGGGTCAAGCACACGAGTATAATCGATTTTTTTATTCATAAAACCTGATTCGTATTGGGCTTTCTTATAGACGGCTATCATGAGCGGGACTTTAAGCATACTGGCCGGCATATAAAAACTATCCTCGTTGATGCCAATCCAGGGGCCGTTGTTCAGCGATCTATAATACACCGAAATGCTTTCAGCCAAGCCGGCCTGAAGAGCAGAATTCACATAGTCGTTTAGTTGAGTCTTTAAACTGACATGATTCTTCGAAACTGAGGGGTGAAAATTCTCACAATCCAGTAAAGGGTTTGTAAATTCGTAGCCCCCAGCTCTGATTTCGGTAAATTGTTGCTGCTGTCCTGATTCTGTTTCAGTAATTTTTTCTTGCTTGTCGGAAGTAAAAAAGCCCAAAATGAACCCAAGCCCTGCACCGGCGACAAATGCACTAATCGCAACAACCAAACTTCTTCCATTGCTTTTGTTCTTTTTTAGGGGCTCCTGATTTTTTACAGGTTGTGCGTTTTTCTTATTATTCATATACCTTTTTTGCATCATTATTTGTTCGGTAAAATTACTCTTATTTCGCATTAGCCTAACCAATTCTCAAAAAAAAATCGCTACATCATAGTATCTTCAACCTGTTTATTGATTTTTAAAAATGTGTTTATTTACACATGAGAACCTATAAAACTATTATACAAAAAAACATTAAAAACAAAAGCGTATAATTGCTTTAACACAAGTTTTCAGAATTTCAGATAAAAATCTTTCGTCAGCTGTTTATATTCTTCTGTAAAATCGCCCCTATGACCACCTTCAATAGTTATTTCTGACTCCTCCAAACCCATTTCCTGAAAGCTGCTCTTAACAAGCACACGTACAGGCTGCATGCCAAATCGAGGTATTACATAGGTTAATTTATTAATATACAAACTATTTAAGCTCAACAACTCAAGTAATTGTTTTAATTGGTATTGCGGATAAATCATGCAAAAACACCCTGTCGTAGTAAGCAGCTTTGCGACAATTCTCAAAAGAGACAACAGTGAAAGGCTCTCGTTGCTGCGAGCTAAATTTCTCTTACTACCGGAATCAAATTGCTGATTATCGAAAAACGGAGGGTTACTTATTATAAGATCGAATTTTTCAGTTGATGAAAATTTCAAAATATTACAATTAAATACCGAAATTCTGTCATTCCATGGGCAATTACCGAAATTCACCAACGATTCTTCATACGCATCCTTGTCAATTTCGACAGCGGTAATATCGCAAACGCTTCGCTGAGCCATCATTAAACTTATTATACCTGTTCCACTCCCAATATCAAGGATTTTACCGCTTGTGGGGATGTTTGCCCATGCACCTAATAATATAGCATCGGTACCCACTTTCATTGCCGAATTCCGGTGAATGACCGAAAACTGCTTGCAGCGGAAAACTCTTTCAGGCATGATGAAATGGCTTATCTACAGCTCGTAACCCGCCAAAAACGAACCAATGAGGCGTTGTTTTTCCGGACTCATTGCCGGAATAGAATTCCTCAATTTTGAGGACATTTGTATAATATCGTTATGCGAGGCTTTTGCTATATTGCTTTCAATAACAGTGATTGCTTCGATACTGGTGTACAAATCGGCTGATAAAGCTATTTCAGCAAAGCTGGCCAGATGATGCTGAAAACCTATAGAAGATTGCCAACAACAGGAGAGCAACTCCCGAAATCCATCATTACGCGTATGTTGCATCATAGTTTCCACCCAGGGTGCTGCAGCCCTTGAATCCTTAATATCGCAAAACAATTCCAGAATGCGTTTCTTTACCGGTTGCGAAATGGTGCTAAAGTAGCACTCTATCAATGGTTGAACAGATTCCGGTTTGCCATTTCCGGCTAAGTAATTCACCGAATCGAGAACCGTTTTCTCTTCGGTTGCCCTCAGATTTGCAACGATTTGTTTAAACGAAAGTTCCATGAACAGCAATAATTTTATGCAAAACTAATCCATTTTTCATTAAGACAATGACCTGAATATAAAGATAAATAGCAGAACTGTTTTGACGCAATTCAACAAAAAATAAATTAATGCTTCAAATATCTTTGCATTGTCAATTGCATGTATTCAGGTTTTAACTAATTTTGAGTTATGAAAAGAGTGAGTACCACATCAATATCAGACCTGATAAAACAGTATATTTCAGATAACAATCTGGAGTATGGCATTGTATCGGCCAGATTGATCAATTCTTGGGAAGCGGCAGTTGGCAAAATGATCGCCAACAGCACCAAAGACCTTTACGTGCATAAACGGAAGCTCTATGTTACGCTTTCATCATCCATTGTGAGGCACGAGTTGATGATGATAAAAACCGGGCTTATTGCAAGGTTAAACGAATTGGCGCAGGCAAATGTGATTGATGATATTATATTCAGATAAAGACAACAATTGAAAATACTCGGTATTTCGGCATATTATCACGATTCGGCAGCATGTATTACTATAGATGGAAAGATTGTTGCCGCTGCTCAGGAAGAGCGCTTTACGCGAAGAAAACATGACAATTCATTTCCGGTACACGCTACACGCTTCTGTCTGCAATATTGCAATCTGAGTATTGACGATCTCGATGCGGTGGTGTACTACGAAAAACCTTTCCTTAAATTCGAGCGACTGCTCGAGACGTATTATGCCTATTCACCAAGGGGTGTTGTTTCGTTTGTAAAGGCCATTCCTGTATGGACAAAAGAAAAGCTGTTCATGAAAAAACTATTGCGCGACGAGCTCAGGGAAATTATGCCATATAAAAAGCGTAAACTGCAATTGCTTTTCACCTCTCATCACCTTTCGCATGCTGCAAGTGCCTTCTACCCTTCTCCATTCAACGAGGCCGCCATTGTAACCGTTGACGGTGCAGGAGAATGGGCAACGGCATCGCTTTGCCATGGACGCGAAAAATCGATAAGCCTTTTGAAAGAATTACGATTTCCGCATTCTGTAGGCCTGCTTTATTCTGCTTTTACTTATTTTCTTGGATTTGTGGTTAATTCGGGTGAATATAAACTCATGGGCCTAGCACCCTATGGGAACGCAGGCGATGCACAAACCCTCACGTTCATCGAAAAGATCAGAAGCGAAATTGTTGCCGTAAATCAAGACGGATCAGTGTACCTGCATCAGAAGTATTTCAGGTATGCTACAGGGCTTAGAATGATAAACTTAGCAGCATGGGAAAAACTTTTCGGGTTCCGTATCAGGCACAGCGAAGACCCCATTGCACAACACCATTGCAATCTGGCATTAGCCATCCAAGAGGTTACCGAAGACATAATACTGCGAATGGCAGCTGAAGCGAAGAAATGCACTCAATCAGAAAACCTTGTACTTGCCGGTGGTGTTGCGCTTAACTGCGTTGCAAACGGGAAAATACTGAAATCAGGATTGTTTCGCAATCTCTTTATTCAACCCGCTGCCGGTGATGCTGGCGGGGCTTTGGGCGCAGCTCTTGCAGCAGAATATATTTTTTTTGATCAAGATCGCGTTATTCAGAATCCCGATAGCATGAACGGGGCTTTTCTGGGTCCTGAGTACACCGATACTCAGGTTGAAACTACCCTGAAAAAATATTATGCAAACTATAGGCATTTTGAATCGTTTGATATTCTTGCCGGGGAAGTGGCATCATTCATTCATCAGGGCAAAGTGGTGGGTTGGTTTCAGGGGCGCATGGAATTCGGGCCGCGTGCCTTGGGCAACCGGAGCATTCTTGCCGATGCCCGTAACACAGCAATGCAGAAGCAACTGAACCTGAAAATTAAGTTTAGAGAAGGTTTTCGTCCCTTTGCCCCTGCTGTAATTGCAGAAGATAGCAATGCTTACTTCCATATACAATGTGCTTCGCCTTATATGCTCCTTGTAGCAGATATAAACCAAAGCCTCAGGCAACCCCTGCCTGATAATTACCAGAATTTACCGACAATGGACAAACTATACACACAGCGGTCATCGGTTCAGGCAATCACACACTGCGATTTTTCGGCACGCATTCAGACAGTACATGCCGAAACCAATCCGCGTTTTTACCGCTTACTGCAGGAATTTAAAAGCATTACAAACTGCAGTGTAATGGTTAATACCAGCTTCAATGTGCGGGGTGAGCCCATTGTTTGCACCCCCGAAGAAGCATTCAAATGCTTTATGAGCACCGAAATGGATGTGCTGGTGCTGAATAACTTCGTATTGATAAAAACCGACCAGCAGGAGGTGTTAAAAAATTATACATTTGTTTCGAGTTATAAACCCGATTGATATGGAATTTCTTAAAGATTTATTTCGTTTTCTAGGTGAAAGAAAAAAATATTGGCTGATACCCATCATCATTGTGCTTGCTTTGGTGGGTATTCTATTGATATTCGGGGGCAGCAGCAGCATAGCACCATTTATTTACACCTTGTTCTAACATGAAAACTATTCGGCATAAGGCAACCGAAACAATGCTGGTTTTCACTGCTGTGGCATTGCTCGTATATTTGCTTTTCAACGACAATGCATTATGGCTGTACATAGCACTCGGCATGGCTTTTACTGGCATTTTTATTCCACGGTTCGCAGAAATCGTTCATATTGCATGGATGTTTTTCTCGAGAAAGATCGGACTGGTTGTTTCGACCGTGATCCTAATCCTGATATATTTTTTTGTGCTGGTTCCCTTGGCAGCCATCAGCCGTTTGTTTGGCCGACAAATTATTTCAAAATCAAACCGACAATTGCTCTGGCAATCAGGTAAAGTTAACTATGGGCCCAGCCATTTTCGCGATTTGTGGTAAAGCTAAATTATTTGTAAGGAGGTAGGAATTATTGGTGAAATTCACTAAATTCGCATTGCAAAAAAACATATTATTAGACCGTTTATTATTAAAAATAATTAAACATTTGATAATCATTTATTTATGAACGTATCAAATTTTGGATAAATGTGTTTGCAAGGGCAATATAATTAGTTAAAAAGACATGACAATAATAATAACTATATGTGCTTTACTATTGCTTGCTTATGCTTTTGACCTTACTTCATCGAAAACTAAAATTCCATCGGTAATACTTTTGCTCTTTCTTGGCTGGGTCGTTCGACAAATAACAATCCTATTGAATTTCCGACTACCTGATTTTACACTGATTTTACCAATACTGGGAACTATCGGCTTAATACTTATAGTTTTAGAAGGCTCACTTGATTTGGAGCTCAATAAATCAAAATTAAAGCTGGTAAAAAAGTCATTGTTGGGCTCTCTGCTTTCGATGCTTGCAATGGCATTTTCATTGGGATACCTTTTTAAGTACTTTGGAGATGTCAGCCTTATCGATGGATTAACAAATGCCATTCCTTTTTGCGTAATAAGCAGTGCTATCGCCATCCCAAGCGTTCGACACCTCTCTTCGTCATTAAAAGAATATATAGTTTATGAAAGTAGTTTTTCTGATATTTCTGGTGTAGTTTTTTTTAATTTTGTTGCCCTCAATGATAATTTTAATGCAAGTTCTTATGGGCATTTCGCATTACAACTTCTAATTATTTTAATAATTTCTTTTGTGGCAACTTATGTTCTAACTATTCTATTAGGAAGAATTGAACATCACATCAAATTCATACCAATAATATTATTAATCATATTAATTTATGCTATTACCAAAGAGTATCATTTACCCGCTTTGATTTTCATTATGCTTTTCGGGCTTTTTCTGGGGAACCTCGACAAACTTAAGCGCTTTAAGTTTATCAACAGCAATCGATTGGACAATCTGGGTAAAGAAGTCATCAGATTCAAGGAAATAAATGTTGAAATAACTTTTTTAATCAGGGCATTATTCTTTCTGTTATTTGGCTATTTGATTGAGACTCCTGAAATTATCAATACGCAAACATTAATCTGGGCAATTGGGATAGTTATGCTAATTTTTGCATTTCGCACTGTCCAGTTGTTAATTTCAAGGCTTCCCCTGATCCCGTTATTATTTGTTGCTCCCAGAGGGCTTATTACAATTTTGCTGTTCTTATCTGTTGCAGAAACACAGCAAATACCTCTCGTCAATAAATCATTAATAATTCAGGTTATCATTTTAACAGCATTGATTATGATGGTGGGTATAATAATAACTAAAAAGGGAGCTGAAATTGAAACTTGATTAAGAGAGTTTAGCTTAAAAAATGTTACGAAATGTATTCATTGGCCAATTGATTAAAACTAAAATAGCGATACTTTTTGCAGGTTTGTTCATTGTGTTCCAGTCGTGCAGTATTCTTCCGAAGATTGACCATACCAGAATGGATGCAAGAAAAACTGTCAGGAATTGTTATAGACTGGTAGAAGAGTATACTACCCTGGGGGCAGCTGCTGCTGAAGATTCTGTGATCACTCAGACAGAAGCTGACGCATTGTATAATACTCCCCGAAAATTGGACCACTGGTTAAGTTGAATAAAAACAATTAAA
>ENA-UPTA01000551-UPTA01000551.1-activated-sludge-metagenome-genome-assembly--contig:-NODE-551-length-43374-cov-19.231377_pt1 | contig 43374 bp, 36 predicted proteins | sample MGYA00238184_ERZ773361 | MGnify/ENA primary metagenome ERZ773361 (study PRJEB29100, sample SAMN05720205) | activated sludge metagenome | isolation source: anaerobic digester from wastewater... | reverse complement strand
CTGGGGAATCCGGTCAAGCCCGGGTAGAAGATATATCCATCCTGATCCGCCTGTGCCATGTGGACATCGGATCCGCAAATTCCACAGGCTTTTACTTCCAGCAGCACTTCATCATCCCCGGGGGTGGGAATATCATATTCGCGGATTTCAAACCTCGGGTGACGCCATACCTGGCTGCCCAGATAAGTCTGCCTTCCCTCAATATCTTTTGATCCCAGCTTGAAACCGGGTTTGGGCTCCCAATCCGCAACCAGGGTTACACCCAACATTTTACCTTTCATTGCATTTCTCCTTTATCGGTGTCGTTTTGGTACATTAAACTTCGGTTCCCTGACCAATGCGGGGAAGTCCATAGACCGGCTTCCAGCCCGGGCTGAGTGGTTCTCGCAGGTATGGCTCCATTTCCTTTTCGGTTCGCAAAGTGACCTCTTCCACGGGGGGGACTTTTCCGGCGGGGAAGGCTTCCAGGACGTGGTCATTCCAGAGGGTGAGGTATTTGAGAATGGCGGCGATGGGGCGTTTGGCTTTTTGGGCATTCCCGGATTTTGCCTTGCCGACCACACCTTCAGGCGTGGCGGCTATTTCGATTGCAAAATGCCCTTCGCCTTCCGACCAACGGCTGGGGCGCCCGAAGGGATCCACGGATTTATCGAAGTGACCATCCGGCAGGTAGCTTTTTCCCTCCGTATCCACAGCATAGTTCATGTCCACCATTTCCGGGTGAAGCAGCAGGCTGAGCGAAGTTTCAGATTCATCGGCATGGACAAAATTCGTGCCCATGGTGCCGCCGCGTTCGGTGGGGCGGAAAAATTCACGCACCCCGCGGTGCCAGTCAATCACCCGGAAGATGCCCGGCAGCTGGTAGCGCTTTTGGAATTCCTGTACAGCGGATTCCAGCATCCATAATTGACCATGGTTGTTGACAATCAACTGCTTCCGAAAGCCGTCGTTCCACAGACCCAGCATGACATCAATCATCATTTCGCGGACGACGTGCTCGCGCACGATCACGGTGCCGGGCATGCCCATGTGATGATAGGGGTGTCCGCCGTAATTCAACGGGGGCAGCGCCAGGTTGACGGGTGCTCCGCGCTTTGCTGTGTACCGGCGGACACCTTCGCAAATGGCACTGACGTAGAGCGTATCTGCTGCGCTTGGAAGATGCTGACCATGTAATTCAGTGCAGCCCACCGGGATAAAGACGATGTCGTTCTTTTTCCGGTTTTCTTCCACCTGCCAGCGGGTGGTTGTCTGGATATAGGATCCTGGTTTGCCCCATTCAACAGGGGAGGGAATGCCATACTCTGCCAGGATGGCATCGATCTCTTCATCGCTGGCATCCCAGACCTGTTTCTTCAAACGACCAACCGCATTGTCTTCAAAGAAAAGATCGGGCTGGTTGGAGGGAAGATATCCTTCAGGGATTTGTTGATCTGTCATTGTGTTCTCCAATCGATTTTTCTGAGTTTGTTGAAACAATTTATCAAGCATCAAATTCGGTAATTTTCACGGGACGCTGCTCGTGGAAGGATTTCCATGCCGCATGCCCGATCACCACTGCCATGCGACCATCCCTGCCTGTCACTGGTGTGGGGCGGTCATCACGAACACATTCAATAAACGTCCGGACTTCCTCAATGTAGCAGGGAGCATAGCGCTGCATGAAAAAGTAGGGCAGTTTGGCAGCCAGGAATCCATCCCGGTTGCCCTTGCGGATGGTAGTTTCTGTTTCGTTGTCCGCCTGTGCGGTGCCTTCCGTGCAGAATACCTCAAGCCGTTGGTCGTATCCGTAGACAGCCTGGCGGCTGTTGTCGATGGCGCCGATGGCGCCATTGGCAAATTTAAGGGTGATAATGGTGGTATCCAGGTCGCCAAAATCATTCAAGCCGGGTTCGATCAGCACATTCCCAATCGCATATACTTCCTCCACTTCACCAACCTGGAACCTTGCCATGTCAAAATCATGGATCGACATATCCAGGAACATGCCTCCCGAAACGCGCAGGAACTCCATGGCGGGCAATTCCGGATCCCGGTTGGTGATTCGCAGGATGCAGGGGTTTCCGATCTGACCGGATTCAACAATTTCATGGACCTTTTGAAAGCTTTTATCAAACCGGCGGTTGAATCCCACCTGCAACTTGACGTGTGCATTTTCCACGGCTGCCAAAGCCTGATCAACATCCTCCAGTTCCAGCGCAAGAGGTTTTTCACAAAAAATGTGTTTGCCGGCTGCTGCTGCATCCTGGATGATGCAGGCGTGTGTATTCGTACTGGTCGCAATCAGAACCGCCTCGATGGAGGGGTCCGCAAGGAGCTCGTGGTAATTCTGCTCCACGCGGGGGATTCCCAAATCTTGCGCCACTGCCTGCGCCACTTCCAAGCGGATATCGCAAATGGCTGCCAGATTTGCCTGGGGTATGTGGCGCACCAGGTTGGCAACATGAACGCTGCCCATCCGCCCTGTGCCAATGACGGCGATATTTACTTTTCGATTCATACGAAAAACCTCCTCCCTTTCACCTGGAAAGGGATGAACAACAGCAGGATGGGTTACGGCTTCATTACAATCTTCATAGCTTTCTTGGGATGGCGCTCCAGGGTCTTCATGTCCAACCCAAGGTCTTCAAATGCGCTGATGCCGTCATCAAGCGGGATTACTTTTGTGAAGAATGGTTCCATGTTCAAGCGGTTTTCCTGGAAGATGCGGATGGAGGGCACCATCGTATTTTGCCCCAGGTACAGTCCCAGGATTTTGGTTGCCCAGCGGGTGATTTCGTTGGGAATAACTGTTGCAGTAATGCTGGAATCCATGCCAAAGGGCAGTACCTTTCCGCCGGGGGTGACACACTTTAATGCCTGCTCGAAACCATTTCCCGTGGCTTCAATAACGATATCTGCCTTGCGACCATAGGTGAATTCAGTGATTTTTTGTACAACATCAACTTCGTTGGGGTTCCAGACAGTTAATCCGCACTGCCTGGCAATCTCAATCCGGTACGGATCAATTTCCGTAACGGCAACTTTTGCGGCGATATTTTTTGCAAATTGGGCAAACAGATAACCAATGGGACCAAAGCCGATGACCATCACATAGTCGTAGGGCAGCATCTGCAGGGTATTCATGCCGTTAACAACGGTTGCCAGGGTTTCCACCTGGGTGCCAAGGATATCGTCAATTTCGTCTGGCAGTACAAAGCATTGTTTTTCCGGTACCAGGCAGTATTCCGCATACCCGCCGTTGCGCATGACGCCCAGCGCGCTGGTCTTGATATCCACGCATTGGCTGGTGAGACCCATGCGGCAGAAATCACAGAATCCGCAGCGGATGTTATTGTCCACGGCAACCCGATCACCAAGCTTGATGTGGTGAACATGGGAGCCAACTTCCACTACCTCACCGCAGAATTCATGTCCAAGGACCGTGTTGGGGCGGTAATGGTGTTTCCCCTCGATGATTTTGATGTCACTGCCACAGATGCCAACTGCATTGATGCGCAGCAGGACGTCATCCGGGTCTTTTACATGCGGGATGGGGAGCTGTTCCATTTCAACGCGCCCCACATCTTTCATAACCAATGCCTTCATTGTATCCATCTTAAATTCTCCTTGTTTTTGATAAATTGCACACGTGTGCATTCATTTGAATTTTTGTTACTTGGGTGTTTGTGCAGACGCCTCCTTTAAGTTTTGGAAAAGGTTGACATGATTTTGGATGAATTAATACGGAATGGGAACGACCAATGGATCAGGATAAAAATGGTTCAAGGTGGCGGATAAAATGCCGCTCTAGGTTGGCTGCATACGCATCGGGGTGGGAGGTGAGAATTGCCATGATGCGGTCATAAAACAGGAAATTTCCGCCAGGGGTGCGTTCTTTTAAAACGGAACCGAATGTGACATGCAGGATTTCCCGGGCATCGAATTGCTCCAGTAAATCGGGTAAATCCATCTCATTCTCCGGCATGGGGGCGCATTCCAGTTGTGCGGAAACGTGATAACTTGCGCGATCGATTTCATAATGCTCACGGGCAAACAGGTAGATATCCCGGAATAAGCTGGGATTCAGTGCGGCAATGGTACGCAGTGCTTCCAGGTAGGATGTGCCTGCAGTTTTCAGGTGCACCAGCCCTTTTGTCTGCCGCATGGCAGCCGGATAGATACTAAACTTGTCCGATCCGGAATGCAGGCTGAGTTTATATGGACCCAATCCCCTCGCAATGGCGGCATGACCAGTAATGTCCTTTTCAAATTCTGCCGGGTCGCCGAGATAGTCCACTCCCTTTTCAAACCTGCCCACATAACGCGGGGCCAGGCTGACCCATTGCACGCCCAGCCGTTTAAGCTCACTGGCAATATAGATATGTTCCGCGTGTGAAGTTGGTTGGTCGGTTTCATCAACAGATACTTCCAACTCAAATGGACGGGAGCCAGCGGAGAATTGCAGATGGCGGTACATCCAGACAACATCCCAAACGGCAAGCCCATATTTAACCATTGCTTTCAGCAGGGTGGTTTCATCAAAGTAGATCGAGGTGCTCTCCAGGGTGATGGACTGATTCAGCAAACCATTCCTGTCCAGCTGAAGATCACCAGGCAGTTTGGAAGCCATCTGTTTTAACTCTGCCAGACCGGCTGTTTCTGCAGCAGGATTGACGTAAGCACCCGGATCAACGGTGAAGAAAGTAAATCCTGCTGCCAGGCAATGGTCAATATCCTCAGGGGTTTTCAGGTGATCAGCATCGGCGCCAAAACCACCCCGCCAGCCTTCCTGGAAGACGCCCCAAATGGCATCATCCATGACCTGCTGGGGTGTTCGACCGGTGCGAGCCATTTCACGGATGGATTGCTGGGCAAAGATGGGGGCGATTGTCCCCCCGGTTTTTTGAATGGCGCGCACATGTCCCGGTGTAGCAAGCCCCAGCCGGTCACCCATCCCCGCCGAGGTTTTTACCCCCAATAATTGGGGCTGCAGCCAGGGAAGCCGGGCTTGAAGGGCAGCGATGTTGGAATGGGTGGGCTTGCACAGGACACCGGAACATCCCTGGACCTGGAATTTGTCTCCTAAAAAATCCATGATCTCCACCCCTGGAGAAAGCGGAACCACCACCAATTTCAGGCCATCCTCTGTGGCGGCGGCAGCATATTCGCATCCATCATGCTGGATCATCGATTTTGGAAGAATGGAAAGATTGCTTTTGGCAAGAAGGGATGGGTTAATTTCCATGGTCATTTCTTTTCCCTGTTTGTCAATCGGGCGGTGGATTGTCGAACCAGCAAATTTCCTTTAAGGGTGATCTGCTGGGGCTGGAAGGAGGGATTTTCCTGGTTGGAATTCAGCAGGGTTAGCAACAAACGGGCTGCTTCTGCACCGATGGATCGCTTGGGTTGATCCAGGGTTGTCAGTGGAGGATTGGTGTAGGCGGAAAATGTGATGTTGTCAAAGCCTGTGATGGACATTTGCTGCGGGACCTGGACGCCTTCCTGCTGGCAGCCCTTCAGGACGCCAATCGCCAGCATATCATTGAAACAGACGATGGCAGTGGGTGGTTTGGGTAAAGCCAGGAAATGCAAGGCGCCATTCACGCCCAGTGCCGGATTGCTGCCCGGGACATGGTGAATATACCCTTCCAAAATTTGCAGATGGTGTTCTGTCATCTCCATCTGGTAGCCCGTCAACCGATCCAGAGTGGTTCGTCCAGACAGGGAATTACCAATATAGGCAATGCGGGTGTGACCAAGCTCCACCAGGTGACGGGTTACCTGACGGGAACCGTCCACGTCATCATGATAAATGGAGTAATGGAAGTTTTCTGCTGCCTGGTGATTGACCACCACAATGGGAAAACCGTATTCCAATAATTGGCGGTTCTGGTTGGAGTTGAGGGATGACGAACAGATAATGACTCCATCAGTGCGCTGTTCCATCATGGTTTGGATGATCTTTTCCACCCGGCTGGGGTCGTGTTGGGATGCCGCGATGAAAAGGCTGTATCCGGCTTCCTGGGCGCAGGATTCGATGCCAAATACAATCTCGCTGAAGAAGGGATCATCAATGCTGCTGACAATCACGCCCAGCACCAGCGATCGGTTGGTTTTCAGCGACCGGGCGGCTGCGCTGGGGAGATATGCCATTTCCCGGGCAACCTGCTGAATTCGGCGGGTGGTTGCAACAGAGATCAGCGGGTCGTTGCGGAGAGCACGGGAAACCGTGGAGTGCGAAACCCCTGTTCGTCTTGCGATATCTTTGATCGTGGTTGCCATGAGTGGGAAGCCTGCTTGCACACGTGTGCATAATGATAACTATAGTTTACACAGGTTTGAGAAAAATGTCAATACAATAGAAAGAATACTTGCAAAATTATGTAAAATGTCGTAATATATTTACAAATGAAAGTAAAATTACAATAATTTGTAAAATGTAATTATCTGTTTTTCCTGGAGGACCCATGCAACCTGATATTGAAGCCATTTTTCTGGATGTTGGCAATACCTTGCGCATTGTTGTGGAAGATCCAGCCTTCCAGGAGAATGCTAGACAACAATTGATGTCCCTGGTGGAAGCGCAGGAACCGCCGGATGTCTTTTTTGAACAACTGGAAGCCCGCTGGAAACAGTATCGAAGCCAATCCAAGGTAACCTTGATGGAAGCCTCGGAAAGTGAATTGTGGACCCGCTGGCTTTTACCCCATTATCCGGCAGCCAAAATCAGGCCGCTGGCGGGCAGGCTGACCCGCCTGTGGCGTGATCATGATGGGCGCCGTATCCCAAGAGCAGATGCCCGGGAAACAATCGTGGAGCTTCACCGCCGCGGCTACCTGTTGGGGATCATCGCCAACACCATTACCGAAACTGAGATTCCTGACTGGATGGAATCAGATGGCGTAACTGACTATTTCCAAACCGTTATTCTTTCATCCCGGGTGGGATATCGCAAACCTGACCCGGCAATTTACTGGCTGGCAGCCAGGAAAATTGGGGTGGAACCCATCAAGTGTGCCTACCTGGGAGACAATCCCGTCCGGGATGTGGAAGGCACACGCGCCGCAGGGTTCGGGATGATGATCCTGTTTGAAGAACCAGCAACATTGGCAAAGGAGCCGCCCACCGGTGAGCATAAACCCGATTACACCATTCGTGAAACTAGGGAATTGCTGGACATTTTCCCTCCCCGCGTCCCGATCCAATAATCTGCCTGGGAGGCTGACATTACTGTGAACGATCATATTGAAGCCATTTTTCTGGATATGGGAAACACTCTCCGCATTTTAACAAAAAATGAGGAGCATCAAGCCCGGGCGCGGCTGAGAATCACTGAACTGGTTGGTACGGATGAAGATCCCCGGGTATTCTGTGACCGGTTGGATGCCCGGTACAAGGAATATCGCAAATGGGCATTTGAAAATTTGCGCGAGGCACCCGAGTCGGAACTTTGGACGCGCTGGCTTGTGCCGGAATTTCCGGCAGACAGGATTGGACCCCTGGGGGTGGAGTTAACCTACCAATACCGTCAATCCATGGGGCTGCGAGTCATGGTGGAAAGCGGCAGGGAAGTGGTGTTGGAATTGAGCCGCCGCGGTTATATTCTTGGGATTATCAGCAATGTCATTACATCCCGTGAGATTCCGGATTGGCTGGAAGAGGAAGGCTTAACCCCATATTTCCAATCGGTGGTTCTGTCTTCTGTGATGGGAATCCGCAAACCTGCCCCGGAGATTTACCTGGAGGCAGCCAGGCGGGCTGGTGTATTGCCGGAAAAGTGTGCATATGTCGGTGATAATCTCAAACGGGATGTGACGGGCACCCGCCGGGCGGGATTTGGCATGGCAGTGATTTACATTAGTCCGGAAGAGCTTCAGGATGCAGAAATTACGGATGAGAACCGACCGGATGCAATCATCCATTCGTTTGCCCAACTCCTGGATATATTTCCGGGTGGTATCCATTTGCAGCAAAAATAATCCACATTGCCCCGGGAAGGGATGAAGTGAATAATATGAACATAAACGGCAGAGACCATGGAGGCAAATTATTGGCAAACGCAGTCCGGCTGGCATATCAGCAGGGGCAGACGGATTATTCAATGGAGCCTTTTGTCCGGGTGGACCAGGCTGGAAAACCAGTGGGGATGATTCAAGATGGTGATTCGGTTGTTTTTTGCTGCCGGCGTGGTGAGCGGGAGGTGGAACTGACGGAGGCTTTTACCGAATCTGAATTTCCTCATTTTGACCGCAGTAACCTGACCGGGGTATATTTTGTCATCCTGACCCTGTATCATGAAAAATTCAAGGACCTCCCGGTGGCTTTTGCGCCTGTCAACCTGGCGGATACCCTGGGGGAGCTGGTCAGTCGGGAAAACCGCAGTCAAATGCGCTGTTCCGAGTCGGAAAAATTTGCTCATGTGACCTTTTTTCTTAATGGGGGGAACAATCGGGCATTTCCAGGAGAAATGGATGTTCGCATTCCGTCCCCCAAGGGACAGTCCTATGAAACCATTCCAGAATTAAGTCTGCCCCGGGTTACAGAGGAAGTGATTCAAGGAATTCAAAAGGGATATGATCTAATTATTACCAATTTTGCCAATGGCGATGTAATTGGACATACATCCAGCCGGGAAGCAAAAATCCAGTGTGCGGCGGCTGTGGATGTTCATCTGGGCAGGGTGGTGGAGGCAGCCATGGCGGAAAATTATGTAATTGCGATTACTGCAGACCATGGAAATTTGGAAGAAATGGTGACTGCTGAAGGTGCCGCTCATGTTGCCCATACCGCCAACCCGGTTCCCTTCCTCCTGATCGATCCGCAAACCCGTTTTCGGGCTCAGGTGATTGATGGGAGTCTTTCGGATATTGCCCCCACCATTCTGGGGGTTTTGGATATCCCTGTTCCTGAATCGATGACTGGCACTACCCTTGCGCCCGGGCATGAATTTGGACCTGGCAGGAAAATGCTTCTGATCATCCTGGATGGATGGGGAATTGGCAGGGAAGATTCCACCAATCCCATTTACCTGGCGGAAACACCGGTCTGGGATCGACTGGTTGCATTGTACCCGCCTTCCAGGCTGCAGGCTTCCGGTGAAGCCGTGGGCTTAAAAGCTGGAAAAACCGGGAATTCCGAAGCTGGGCACATGAATATCGGAGCGGGGCGTGTGGTTCTTCAGGATGATGTCCGGCTGGACCAGGCAATGAAGGATGGCTCATTCTACACAAACGAGGTAATTCTGAAATCCATTCGGCGTGCCAGGGAAAATGGCACCAGCCTTCACCTGATTGGTTTATTAACTGAGAAAAGCTCTCATGGCTCCATGGATTATCCGCTGGCGATTCTCCAAATGGCGAAAGATCAGGGTCTGGAGCGGGTTTTTGTTCACATTATCTTTGATGGAAGATCAACAGAACCGGGAAGTGCGCCTGACCTGCTGGAAAAAATGGAGATCCGAATGCGGGAGATTGGTATTGGGGAGATTGTATCGGGAATTGGCAGAGGGATTGCGCTGGATCGGGATGGAAATTACGGCAGGATTGAAAAAACGTATCGCTCTTTGGTCCAGGGGATCGGTCACCCCTATCCGGATGTGAGCATTAAATGACACACGGTTACCCGCTTGATCACCCCCGGCTTTTTTCAGAGTTGCTGTATCAAAAAATGATTCAGATCAATCCTGGCACGGCGGAATTGGAGTTATATGAATTCTGCTATGCCTTGGAACGCCTGATTCCTGATCGCGGATGGGAATCCATTTCCTGGGTGGAACCAGACGAACTGGACAGGGTGATATGCCAGAGAAGTTATTTTGAAAAAATCCAATTGAAGCCGGTGCAAAACGGCAAAATTGTGCTGGATGATACGATTGTCCACCTGACACGGCTTCTTTTTGCGGGGCTGGTAATGGACGTGTATCCCTTGGATTGGGTGCGGGAACGGTTTTATTTTGATTTGCGCAGTTTTCTTTTCTATGTAAGGACCCGGTATTTCACGCCTGCTGTGCTATCCCATTTTGGCGGCAAGCCATATCAAACTTTTCCATCCGGGCAGGTTCGGTTTGATGTACAGCAGGACATTGGATACAGGGAATATCAACTTGCCAACCGGGAGGTTGACGAAGCATTTATCCAGATCATCCGGAGTGTGGTTGCTGCAAGCGGCACGCCGTTCCTGATGACCATTGCCGGACCGACTGCTTCCGGTAAGACGGAAATCGTTGAACGGCTGCGCGGTGAAATGGAAAAGGACGGCAGGCGGGTCAATTCCATCGAAATGGATCATTTCTATAAAGATCGTGAATTCCGGGATGGGCATTCATTGAACCAGGAGGTCATTCATTTTGAGATCTTCCAGAATGCCATGCGGGATCTTATGGCTGGGAAGCGGGTCACCATCCCACAATATGATTTTTATGCAGCAACTTCGAGCCATGACCTGGAGGGCAGGTTGAGACCGGGTGCTGTGCCGATGGAAATTTCACCTGCGGATATTCTCTTTCTGGAAGGAAATTTCCCATTTCATATCCCGGAAATTGCCCGGTGGATTGGATTGAAAGTGGTGTACCTGGCGGATGATCCGGTACGCTTGAAACGAAAGTGGAAACGGGACATTGATTATCGAAAAAAATATGACATCAACTATTTTTGCAACCGGTATTTTCGCACCCAGTATCTCCGGGCGGTGGATGTTTATCAACCCCTGATGGAAGTGTGCGATATGGTTGTAGACACCACCTCGGCAGCCATCTGGTTGTTGCCGCAACTTTCGCGTGAGCTTCATCCGTTGACCTGATTTGTGACAGAGGACCCCCCATGTTTCATTCTTTTTTTCAAAAACGCACGGTTTCATCGGATACCAAAATCGTGATGCTGATCCTGGATGGATTGGGCGGGTTGGCAAGGGAACCGGGTGGAAAAACAGAATTGGAAACGGCTTGTAAACCGAACCTGGATTGGCTGGCAAGCCAATCGGCGTTGGGATTAACAGTCCCAATTGGACCGGGAATTACTACTGGCAGCGGACCCGGTCACCTGGCGATTTTTGGGTACGATCCAATCCAATATGAAATAGGACGTGGCGCATTGGAGGCTTTGGGTGTGGATTTTGACCTTCAACCGGATGATATTGCAGCGCGGGGAAATTTTTGCACTGTGGATGAGAATGGCATCCTGCTGGATCGCCGGGCAGGTCGTCTGCCAACCGAACAAAGTTCCCGGCTGGTGGATCTACTGAGAACCATCCGGGTGGAAGGAATGGAAATTCATATCGAAGTGGTGAAGGAACATCGTTTTGCCGTGATTCTGCGTGGCACAGGCTTGGGATCTGCTCTGACAGATACGGATCCGCTTAAAGTTGGGGTGGCACCCATGGAAGTCAGGGGCGGGGATGCTGCCTCCGAAACAACCGCTGGTTTGATTAACAAGTTTATCCGGCAGGCAAGACGAATTCTCGCAAACCAATCACCAGCCAATATGCTGTTGCTGCGAGGATTTGATCGTTTGCCCAAGGTTCCCCCATATTCCGAGATTTTTCACCTTCATGCTGCTGCCATCGCCATCAATGGAATGTATAAAGGTGTATCCCGCCTGGTTGGCATGGATGTCCTGGATGTACCAGGTAATACGCTCATGGATGAATTCAGCACATTGGAGCAGCACTGGAACGATTACGATTTCTTCTACCTGCATTATAAAAAGACGGATACTTGTGGAGAAAGCGGCGATTTCGATGGCAAGGTGGCTGCAATTGAAGAGTATGATGCCCAGTTGCCCCGATTGATGGCATTAAACCCGGACGTGGTGATTGTTGGCGGGGACCATTCCTCACCAGCCGTACTAAAATCACACAGTTGGCATCCTGTTCCGTTGATGGTGTATTCCCGGTTTGTGCGGGCAGATGGCATTCCGGAATTTGGTGAAACAGCCTGCCGCAGAGGGAGCTTGGGAATCCTTCCCGCCCAGCACGTCATGCCGATTGCTCTCGCCAATGCAGGCAGGGTTGCCAAATACGGTGCTTGAAAGAGGCAAACCATGAACTGGAACAATATTCTGGATGACAAAATCGAGTTTTCCCGCTCACTGTATGAAAAAATGGCAATCATCAACCCGGGCGTATCTGAATTGGAGTTGTATGAGTTTCGTTATGCCCTTGAAGCGATGACACCAGAGAATGGCTGGGATTCCGTTGTTTTGGAATCCCAAAATGAGATTGAACAAAAGGTCAATCGGAGAGATTTTTTTGAATCCATCCAGCTGAAACCAAGGGATGGCAACCGGCTTGTATTGGACCCAACCATTGTGAAATTCACATGGATGATTTTTGCGGGTCTGGTCAGTGGATTCTACCCGGTGGAGTGGGTGTGCAGGCATTTTTATTTTGACATCCGGGGATTTTTGTTCTTCCACCGCACCACCTATTTTACCGATTCAGTCCAGTCTTACCTGGGTGGAACCCCATTGCGCTGCTTTGAACCACGTCAGCGCAGGTTTGATCGGGAACAGGCAATTGGTTATAAAGCGTTCAAGGAAGCCAACCGGGATGTGGACGAATATTTCATGGATTGTGTTTTGAGCCTTGCGCGGATTCATGGCAAGCCCATCCTGGTGGGAATTGCCGGACCGACAGCGGCTGGAAAGACAGAGATCGTTGCCCGCCTGCAGGAAAAAATAATTGAAGCAGGTGAAACAGTCACCACCCTTGAAATGGATCATTTCCTGACTGATCGTGAGTATCGCGAGCAACAAGGGATCGATTCGTTGGGCAGGGAGGCGCTGCATTTCAATCTGTTTCTCACCTGCCTGGAGCAGCTTCGGATGGGCAGGAAAGTATCCACACCGCGCTACGATTTTGTTTCAGCCACATCCAGTCACGACCTGGAAGGTCATTTAAAACCTGGTTCGGCTCCATTGGAAGTTGATCCCGCAGATATCATCTTTCTTGAAGGAAATTTCCCTTTTTTGTTGGCAGAGGTTGCCAGGCATGTTGCCATCAAGGTTGTGTACCTGACAGATGATGCTGTCCGCATGAAACGCAAATGGAAACGGGATATGGATTATCGCAAGAAATATGACCGGGAATACTTTTGTAACCGGTATTTCCGTGAGCAGTTCCTGATGGCAGAATCTGTATATATACCGCAAATGATGACCTGCGACCTGGTGGTGGACACAACGGGCGGGTGTGTTTGGGCATCCAGACAGGCACGGCAACTCCTGGAACTGGGCGGGTTGGGGTGACATTTGTCATGTATTTAATGATGCAATGAAATTTTACTTGCAAAAAAGATATGCGTGCTGTATACTGTTGCAAATGTAAGAAATATTTCACAAAATAAATAATTGTAAAATTCCAAAATGAGAACAAATCAATAGTGAGGATGCCATGACCGAGGACGGCGACTTCCCGGGTGAGGATTTCCCTCAAATCATATCAAAGCGCTACAACGATCTGACAAAGAGTGAGAAACGGATTGCAGATTATCTCCGCAAAAATCAGGATGAATGCGCATTTCTTTCTGCTGGGGAATTGGCGGCGCGTTTGGATCTCAGTGAGGCGACCCTGGTGCGCTTTGCCCGAACGCTTGGTTTTGCCAGTTACCCTGCCATGCGGGAAATATTGCAACGTGCGTTTCGCAGCCGGGTGACCCATTCAGTCCGGCTGCGGGGCAGGTTGGAGGAATTGCGTGAATCTGGTGATTTCTTCGAGCGGCTTGTGATTTCGGAAATGGATTACATGACGCAAGCCCTATCAACAGTGGACCGGGAGTCTTTGGAACAAGCCACGGAGTTGCTTCGTACCCGAAAAAAAGTATTTGTCTATGGTGTTGGTCCTTCCATATCACTGGTTGACTTGATGGAGATTCGGCTGGGGCGGTTTGGACGCCAGGTGGTGACGTTGACAACTGCTGGTCGGGAAATCCTGGAACCGCTCATCTTGATGAACGACCAGGATCTGCTGTTTGTCATTTGCTTCTTTGATGTTTCCCCCACACTGCAGTTTGTTCTGGATTATGCCAACGAAGTTCATTGTCCAGTCATCATGCTGACTGATACCCTGGGTTCCATGATTGGCAATCAAGCAGAGGTAGTCCTGGCTGCCAGGCGTGGACCGGTCTCTGAATTTCACTCCCTGGTTGTGCCAATGACCATCATCAATGCATTATTGCTGATGCTGGCTAGTGAAGATCCGGATGAAGTGACCTCCCACCTGGACAAATTGGATCAATTCCGGGAACGATTAAAGAATCTGAATAAATCTTCGCTTTCATAGATATTAGCCAAACAGGAGAGACGCATGGCAGTATTTGGAAAAACGGATCAACGATCACAGAAACTGTTTGCCTATGGACGAAGATTCTTCCGATGGCTGACCACACCGCACGTTTTTCTGTCCTTGATCATGTTGGTGATTATGTTTTACATGGTCATCATTCCACTGTATCGCATGATCATGACAACCATCACCGTGCAGGATATTGATCTGCGGGTGATCAAGGATGCAGAGGTGGGCGACCTGACCCCATATCACTGGGTGCGGATGTTGTTTGGTCAGATTGCAAAAATCATGACCTATGAGCCGCTTGTCCATTCCCTCACAATCTCGTTGGGGGCAACTGCCCTTGCCCTCACAATTGGGGGGTTAATGGCATGGCTGGTTGTTCGTACCGACATTCCTGGCAGGGAAGTCATTCATACGCTGGCAACCATCCCCTATATTATGCCCTCCTGGACAATTGCCATGGCATGGACCGTGATGTTTAAAAACCGGACATCGGGAGGTACTCCGGGTATCCTTGAATTTATCACCGGTGCTCCCACGCCCGATTGGCTTGCGTATGGTCCGATTCCCATCATTGTGAGCAGCGGCTTGCACTACTACACGTTTTTCTTCCTGTTTGTTTCTGCCGCCTTACTATCGATTGATTCGTCCCTGGAAGAAGCGGGTGAACTGGCTGGTGCCGGGCGGTGGGTCATCATGCGTAAAATCACTTTCCCACTGGTTCTGCCAGCCATTGCCTCCGGCTTTATCATGACCTTCTCCAAAACCATGGGAACGTTTGGTGGTCCCAATGTTTTGGGCGTTCCCGTCCGGTATTACACGCTTTCCACCATGCTGCGTTCGAATACCGGCATTGGAAATTATGGAGATGCCTTTGTTTTGGCAATTGTTCTGATCATGTTTGCCATGGTCACAATTATGCTAAACCAAAAAATGGTTGGAACCCGAAAGAGCTATGAAACGATTGGCGGACGCGGGTTCATGGCACAAAAAACGAAATTGCGAAACTGGAAGGGATTCATGATTGTCCTGGTGATCATTTTCCAGTTTATCATTGCTGTGCTTCCACTGGTCCTGCTTATTTGGTCCACCCTGATGCTGCGGACAGGAAATTACAGCCCCAGCAACCTGACGCTTGCCCATTGGATAGGTCAGAGTGATTTATCCATTAATAATGGTGAGCCGGGTGTCCTGTTAAACCCAAAGATCTACAAGGGGGCATGGAACTCCATCCGGCTTTCCCTTTGGACGGCATTCTTTACAGCATTGCTTGGTGTCATCCTGGGATATTCCATTGTCAAGGGGCGTGGAACCAGGCTGTCCAAAATTGTGGAGCAACTGGCGTTTATCCCATACGTCATTCCGGGGATTGCCTTTGGCGCAGTGTATATCTCCATGTTCACCAAGCCATTTGGACCCATTCCTCCACTTTATGGGACATTTGCCCTCCTGGTGGTGGTGTCTGTTGCCAAGCATATCCCCTACTCCGCCCGCAGCGGCGTTTCCGCCATGCTCCAGGTGGGAAAGGAATTGGAGGAAGCCGCGGCGATTGCCGGTGCCACACCCTGGCAACGGTTTAAACGAATCATCTTTCCCTTGACGAGTACCGGATTTGTCTCCGGGTTCCTGATGACATTCATCACAACCATGCGGGAATTGTCGTTGATCATTCTTCTGGTCACGCCGTCCACACAGGTGCTGGCGAGTATGACGATGCGGTATATCGAAAACGGAAACGAACAGCAGGCGAATGCTGTCATTATCATCCTGATCTTCTTGGTTTTACTTGGAAACTTCATCATCAGCCGCTTCCGCGGCGGCAGCCTGAAAAAAGGGCTGGGAATGTAAATAAAGGAGAAACATGGCAACCCCGATCATTATTCGTAATCTCACAAAAAAGTTTGGCAATGTAGTTGCAGTGAATAATGTCAGTCTGACCATTGAGCCGGGTGCATTTCTGACGTTGCTGGGTCCCTCGGGATGTGGCAAAACCACCCTGCTTCGCTGCATCTCTGGCTTGGAAGACCCGGATGATGGTGAAATTGTCATCGGTGAAAAACTGGTATATTCCCGGGCAAAAGGAATTTCGTTGCCGCCTGGTCAGCGGGACCTGGGATTGGTTTTTCAAAACTATGCCCTGTGGCCTCACATGACAGTATACAAGAATATTACATTTGCACTGGAGATTCAAAAGCTGTCCAAGGAGGATATGGATAAGCGTGTCAAGGAGTCCCTGGCGGAAGTGCAGATGGAGGGTTATGAAGATCGCTATCCCCGGGAGATGAGTGGTGGACAACAGCAGCGGATTGCACTGGCGCGCATGCTTGCCTATCGTCCCAAGGTGTTCCTGATGGACGAGCCGCTTTCCAACCTGGATGCCCGCTTGAGGATGGACATGCGGACGGAATTAAAACGGCTGCACCACATCTCCGGTGCAACGACTGTCTATGTTACCCATGATCAAATTGAGGCGATGACCATGTCCACCAACATTGCCATCATGAAGGAAGGCGTCATTCAACAAAATGACACACCGGACAAGGTCTATCACTACCCGGCTAATTTGTTTGTGGCAGATTTTATTGGAAACCCGAAAATTAACCTGATGGAAGGATGGGTGTCCGGACCGGGATCTGTGGACCTGGGCAAGTTTAATGTGCCCGTACGGACGTATAACAAGACCGGGGATGTTGTGGTTGGCATCCGCCCGGAAGATATCACGGTCAGTACCACACCCATTGATCATGGAGTTGAATTCCAGGCATATTCCGTCCTGCCTTCCGGGGCGGACACAACGATTATTGCCCGCAAAGGCGAAACGGAACTGACGGTGAAGGAAATTGGCGTCAGTAAAATCCAGATGGATCAAAAGATTTGGCTCACTTTTAATTCGGATGCCATTAACCTCTATGACAAGGAAACTGGCAATTTGATCAATGGCTGATTCACATGGGAAGGGCTGTTTCACCCGCCTTCCGTTTTGATGAGGGAAAGGAGGAGCAGGAAATATCACTGGTCTCGCACGTTGTTCCATCAATTGTTTTGTTGTTTCGTACAATCAGGAGGAAGGAAAATGAAAAAGGTATTTCAAGTTGCAGTAATCATCTTGGTTCTGAGCATGCTGGCGGCATGCACACAGACGACTTCTGCTCCCACCACTGAACCAGTGGCGACAGATGCTCCTTTGACTGCCCAGGAACAATGGCTGAAAGATAATTTGCTGGGTAAGTATGATACGGGTACCCAGGATTGGGCAGCCATTGAAGCGGCGGCAAACAAGGAGGGATTGCTCCTGGTGTATGCCAATTCCTCAAAAATTGAAAAAGCTGCCGAAGCCTTCATGGAGAAATATCCTAACATCAAGGTGGAAGGGTATGACCTGGGTGGGGATGATGTTTATCTCAAGACCGTGGAAGAACAGAAGGCTGGAGCCTTCACCGGTGATGTGTGGTTCAGCAGCGGCGGTCCCAACATCAAGGGTGAGTTGATCCCCAAGGGTTACCTGGTAAAATTTGTGCCCGATAGTGTCAAGGATTTGATTCCAGCAAATTTGCAGGATCCCCTGTTGACAGCCCGCTTTGGCGTCCGCATCCTTGCCTACAATAGTGAACTGAATCCTGATGGATGCCCCATTTCCAACCTGTGGGAGTTGACCAACCCGGAATGGAAGGGCAAGGTTCATATTGAAGACCCGCTGAATGATGCCTCCACGTTGGGGATTTTGATGACCATTGCATCCAAGAAGGATGAAATGACGGCAGCATATAAAGAATTATATGGTACCGACCCTGTCCTGGATGCAGATACACCGGATGCCGGATGGCTGTGGCTCAAACGCTTTGCACAGAACAACCCCATCCCCGAACCCGGTGGAGACGAGGTGGATTCTGCCTTTGCAACCCCGGGCATGACGGATAACCTGCTTGGATTCACGTCATATTCCAATTATCCGGATGTTTTGGATGGCGCGCTTGCCTTTGAACCCTGTTGGGATCTGAAACCGGTGGTTGGTGTCCAAACACAGGCTTACCTTGGAATTCTGAACCAGGCGCCGCATCCCAATGCTGCCAAACTCTTCATCCAGTTTATGACTACACCGGAAGGTGCTGATCCATGGTTGAAAATTGGCAACTACCTGCCCCGCACGGATATCCCCGCTCCTGAAGGCGCATTATCGTTTGATGAGATCAACAAAATCACCTGGGCGTTTGATGATGGCTATGTCTATGACAACATTGTCCAGGCGCGTGATTTCTATTTGATCAACCTGGGGAAATAGCCCTAACCGGCTGCTTCTTGGGTGCATCCCGGACACGGGCGCGTTGCTGCTCGTGTCCGGGATCCAGGGATTATTCTGCAAAAAATTGTTATCCTCTCCTGCCCGGGTAAATTGTTTTCAGGGGCAGTGAATTATCAACAAGAACCGGGGAGCCTTGGCGGAATGATTAGAGCTGTCTTTTTTGATATGGGTGGAACCATTGAAACCTTTGGGTTTACCCCGGAATTGCGCATTCGGGCAACCGCAGGTATTCAGAAGATTTTGCAATCTGTTGGAATAGAACTTAATCTCTCTGATGTTGCATTATATACAGTTGTTACGCAGGGATTGAAACAATATCACGACTCGTGTATTGACAGCCTGGTGGAACTTTCTCCCGTGCAGGTGTGGAGTGATTATGTGCTGAGGGATTTTAATGTGGATCGAACCAGGCTGGAAAGTGTGGCGGAGCAGCTTGCCACGTATGTGGAACTAAGTTATTATGAAAGAAAAATGCGCCCGGAAATTCCCGCGGTTCTTGAGGAACTCAGGCGGATGGGGCTGAAAATTGGTTTGATCAGCAATGTCAACAGCCGGGGTCAGGTTCCGGCTAACTTAAAGCAATACCGGATTGATGAATATTTCGATCCAATTATTATGTCCAGTGAGTACGGGCGGCGCAAACCCGACCCTGCCATTTTTCATTACGCGGCACGGCTGATGAATGTTCCCGCAAGCCAATGTGCATATATTGGAGATCGAATCAACCGGGATATTGTTGGGGCAAGGAAGGCTGGATTTCGGTTGGCAATACAGATTATTCACGACTATGAGCATGGCGAACTGGAATGTGGGGCAACACCGGATGCCGTGGTGAATTCGATGACAGAAATTCTGGCTCCCTTGCAGGAGGAAATGAGCCGTTCCTTCCCGCGTGCAAACCAACCAGTCCAGGCGTTGATATTTGATGCAGGGGATATTCTCTATCACCGTCCTCAAAAGGGGAGCAGGTTTGATGAGTTTGTGCACAGCCACGGGATTGAATCTCCCGATGGATTGCAGGAGAAGCAGGATGAGCTGGTTCAAATGTGTTACCGTGGACAGATCAGCCAGGAGGTTTTTCGCGAATCCATTCTTGAGCTTTATGGAATAACGGACGAGGCTCTGCGGGAAAACGGCAGGAAAATGTTGGAGGAAGATGACAATGGGGTTGTCTTCTTTGAAGGAGTGCGTGAAACACTTGAGATACTTAAACAGCAAGGTTTCTTGTTGGGAATCATTACCGATACAGCCAACTCCATCTCCACAAAGTTGAGCTGGTTTGAAAAAGCAGGAATCGGGCATGTATGGGACTCCATCATTTCTTCGCAGGAAGTGGGTGTGCGGAAACCGGATCCAAATATTTACCGGGCAGCGCTTCAGCAATTGGGGGTTGCACCGGAGCGGGCGGTTTTCATTGGGCATAAGAAAACCGAACTGGATGGAGCACATGCTGTTGGTATGAAAACAATCGCCTTAAATTTTGAGGCGGGTGCGGCTGCAGATGTGTTTATTAATCATTTCCATGACCTTTTATCCGTCCCCCTGCTTGTCATGCATCCAAAATTGACTCGTGAGACAGAAGCATCATGATATCCATTCAAGCCATTCTGTTTGATGTCGGCGGAACCTTACGCGCCAATATCACCAAAGATCAGCGTGACTACTCGACCATCCGGGGGTTGATGGATTTTCTTGGCGAGGATGGAGACCCCGCTGTCTTCATTGAGAAAATCCAAAAAGGTGAATCCCGTTATCGCAAATGGTGCCAGAAATCCCTGTTGGAACTCACTGAGGCGGATTTGTGGTCCCAATTTCTCCTCCCCGATAAGCCGGTTGAGTTTATTCGAGAAAATGCAATCAAAATTAACCAGATGTGGCGCGATTCCCGCTTGAAAAATATCCTGCCGGATGCAGTGGAAACCATCCGCGAACTGGCAGCCAGGGGATATGTGCTGGGGGTGATCAGCAATACCACTTCGTCGTTGGAAGCACCCCGGATGCTGGAAGAACATGGAATTTCCCGGCTCTTTTCAGTGACCCTCCTTTCAACCGTATATGGCAGGCGCAAACCTCATCCGTCCATTTTCCTGGAAGCATCCAGGGCAATTGGCATTCCTGCCCATCATTGTGCCTATGTCGGCGACCGCCCATCGCGGGATGTGGTTGGCGCCCGGCAGGCGGGATTTGGTGAGGTTGTTATGATTTCACACAACGGATCCGGTCACGCTGAAGCAGATGTCGATGAGGGTCTGCTGGAGGTACCAACCCCAGCCATGCAGCCGGATTACACCATTCATTCCCTGAGCGAATTGTTGAAAATCTACCCTGCTATCAGGCATTCATCGATCAATGAACAGAATCCGTATCCTGATTCCTCTGTTCTATATGATGCAGCCCTGTCCACGATGTGGTCTGTTGGTCAAAAAATGCCATTTAATCAGACATTTGTCACTGCCCGCCAGGCTGGATTTGCACGGTTTGAATTAAATCACCAGGTCACCCCGGAATTATATTCCCAGTGGGATCGGAACTTGTATTACATATCCACGGTGCATGATCCATGTCCGGCAATTTATCTGAATGATGATTTGAAGCAAAATGATTATATGATCTCCTCCCTGGATGAAAATTGCCGCAGGAAGGGTGTGGATCTTGCAAAACGGACCATTGAGGTTGCCTGTGAACTGGGTGCCCGATCGGTGGTTCTGCATCCTGGAATGATCATGTGTGATTGGTCCCGGGAAAACCGGTTGCGGGAATTATTTGAAAAAGGGTTAAAAGGAACACAGGAATATGAAGTTGTTCGGAACGACCTGATTGCTCATCGAAACCTGCATGCTCCTGCTCATTTTGATCAGGTTCAGAAAAGCCTGGTGGAGATTGTCAATTTTGCCCGACCAACAGGAATCGAGGTTGGGTTGGAAAATCGATATCATTACTACGACATCCCCCTCCTGGAGGAGATGCAGGTGTTGCTGGATATCTGTGATGAAGACTGGTGGGGGTTTCAATATGATTGTGGTCACGCCCAGACGCTGGATGCGCTTGGTTTGTGCAATCACAAGGACTGGCTTCTTCGATATTCCAGGCGCATGATTGGATGTCACTTACACGATGTGCGCGGGATACGCGATCACCAGATGCCTGGTGTGGGTGAGGTGGACTTCAGGATGATTGCCGCTTATCTCCCGGATGCTGCGCTCCGGACGCTGGAAGTATCACCCCGTTTGAGCATCTTTCAACTTAAACAGGGTATGGAAACCTTGTGCCAGGCAGGATGTGTTCAATCGATTAATATATTGGTGGAGGAGAGTACATGTTAAAAATATTCAAAAAACGGCGCAATGTGTTCATCACACTGCTCCATCAACAGGCAGCATTGGCATTGGATGGGATGGATGTGTTGAAAGCTTACCTCACAAAGCCAGACCAGGCACTTGCCGACCAGTTAACATCCACGGAAAAAGAGGCGGATGAAGCCCGCCGGATCCTGATTGATGAACTCAACCGCACTTTCATCACACCGTTTGACCGGGAGGATATTTTTGCACTCTCCCGTGCCATTGATGATGTGCTGGATTATGCTTACAGCACCATGACGGAAATTGTCATCCTGAAGGTGAAGCCGACTGAATATATGGTCCGAATGTGTTCCCTTTTAAGGGATGCAACTTTTGAGTTGATGATGGCAATTGAACGGCTGCAGGATCACCCGGGCGTGGCTTCCGAGCATGCCCAACGCGCCAAGGCATTGGAAAATAAAGTGGAAAAGGTATACCGTGAAGCGCTTGCCGACATGTTCCAGGAGATTGATAGTATTAAACAATTGGTGAACGTAATGAAGCTGCGGGAGGTGTACCGCCACCTGAGCAATGCAGCTGACCGCGGGGATGAAGCTGCGAATGTGCTGGCTGATATTATTGTGAAGACCACCTAGGCGGGAATGATGCCAATCTCCTTAATTGTCCTGATTGCATTGGCAATCGTATTTGACTTTCTTAATGGGGTGAATGATTCCAGTAATATCGTGGCAACCATGATCTCCTCGCGCGCCATCCGCCCCCGTGTTGCCCTGGCAATGACAGCCATTGCGGAATTTTCCGGCCCTTTCATCTTTGGCGTTGCCGTGGCAAATACCATCGGGCATGAGATTGTTGCATCCGAGCATCTTAATATGATTGCCATCATTTCAGCATTGGTCAGCGCCATTGCATGGAATATTTTGACCAGGATGTTGGGGATTCCATCAAGCTCCTCCCATGCATTGATAGGCGGCTTGATTGGCTCGGTTGGTGTGGGAGCAGGATTTCGTGCCATCCAGGCGTCCGGTGTTCTGAAGGTTCTTATCAGTTTATTTGCCTCCCCGGTGATTGGATTTCTTGCTGGCATCCTGATTGCCAACCTGATCTACCTGTTGTCCTGGCGGGCGTCCCCCCGGGTGAACGGCTTGTTTAAACGGCTTCAGATTATCACATCGCTGGGTCTGGCGCTGAGCCACGGAACCAATGATGCCCAAAAGACAATGGGAATCATTACCCTTGGATTGCTCATCAGCGGAAGGATTCCATCCTTCCAGGTGCCTTTCTGGGTGGTGGTGGTTTGTGCAGCTGCCATTGCATTGGGAACCTCGGTAGGGAGCTGGCAGTTAATTCGCACCCTTGGCTCCAAGTTTTACAAAATTCGCCCGGTGCATGGCTTTGCTTCCCAATTGACTTCTGCAGCTGTCATCCTGGCTGCCTCTTTGGTGGGGGGACCGGTGAGCACAACCCAGGTCGTCAGCACAGCCATTATGGGCGTGGGTGCCGCGGAACGGATGAGCAAGGTGCGGTGGGGTGTGGCAGGTGAAATTGCCTTTGCCTGGATATTTACCATTCCTTCCACTGCCCTGCTTGGAGCAGGCGTGTACTGGATAATTAACCTTTTTATAGGATGATCTGATTGAAACAAGGCAGGAAGCATTGATGAACAAGAAAGTATATGATGTGCTTTATATCGGAAACTACACCAAGGATACCATCATCACGCCCCGGGAAACGAGGAACGTGGATGGCGGGGCTGTCAACTATGCTGCCCGGGCAGTGGCTTGCCTGGGTGTGCAGCCTGCGGTTGTCACCCGGCTTGCGCGGGAGGATCAGCATGTTGTGGACGGTTTAAACCAGGCAGGGGTTGATGTTTTTGTAACTTATTCCCCCCAGTCCACATTGATGGTGCTTGAGTACCCAACTGCCAACCCGGATATCCGAAATCTATCTGTCAGGAGCACGGCTGGTACAATCACACCAGATGAAGTCCAATTGCTGGATGCCAAAGCCGCCGTGATTGGATCCAGCCTGCGGGGCGAAGTGGGTTTGGATGTGATTCTATCGCTCAAGGCGAAAAAGATGCAAGTTGCTGCGGATATGCAGGGATTTGTCCGTGTTTTGCGGGGTGAGGAATTGGTATATGAACCTTGGGGGGAAATGGAATTGACCCTTGCTCACCTTGATATCCTTAAAAGTGACATGGTGGAAGCCGGGTTTCTCACAGGAGAAACGGACATCCATCGAGCCGCCCGGTTTTACGCCAACCTTGGACCCCGGGAAATTGTTTTAACTCATCAAGATGGTGTTCTGATCTGGGCGGATGGACAGGAATTTGAATATGGTTTTTATCCAAGGCAGTTGAATGGTCGCAGTGGTCGTGGGGATACCTGCATTGGAACGTATGTTGCCATGCGGCTGGGCAAGGACCCGGCAGAAGCTGGCATGTGGGCGGCTGCGGTCACCAGCCTGAAAATGGAAAAACAGGGACCGTTTGACCGTTCCCCGGGTGAGGTGGAGGAATTCATTCAAACACATTACAAGCATGCCAGCATTTGAAAAGCAACAATCCGCCATTCTTGAAAAACGACAAACCATCATCCGCAAGTACCCTGATATTTGGAACAAGATGGTCAGGGAATGGAAATCCTCCGGTGATGGTTGCCGTGCCTGGTTAATGTACTCAGCCAGCTACCTGTTTCGAACAAATACCATTCTCTGGGCAATGGACCCGCTTACACTCCGGCAGCGTGTTCCGGAAAGCCCGTATGTGAATATCTCTGTAGATTTGGCGGATTTGTCTTTTGTCATCCTCACCCACCGTCACGAAGATCACCTGGACCTGAACCTGATCCGGCAGCTGCGGGACCATCCCATCCAGTGGATTGTGCCAATGGACCTGGTGCCGGATTTGAAAGAAACGGGCATTCCGGCTGGAAGGATCCTCATTGCGGAAGCGTTTCAGGAAATCACCATTCAAGGAATCCGGGTGATCCCCTTTCCCGGCTTGCATCTTCATTCCGAACCAAAAGGCAAGCAGCACGGTGTGCCGTCGATGGGGTATTGGATTGAATTGGATGGGCACCGGTGGCTCTTTCCCGGTGATACCCGCCGGTATGACACCCCCCTTCTTTCTTTGTTTGATGGAGTTGATGGTTTATTTGCCCACCTTTGGCTGGGACGCAGTCAGGCTCTGGTGGAATCGCCCGCTCTACTGGATCCATTCTGCCGTTTTCTCTCATCGTTCGAGGCGAAGAAAGTGATCCTTGCACATTTGGAAGAGTGGGGACGGGATGCCAATGACTTTTGGGATGTGCGTCATGTGGACATGGTTCGGGAGCATTTGAAACAACTCGCCCCTTCCCTGGAGATCTGTCCGGTATGGATGGGGGATTCCGTTTCCCTCGCTGTGGAATAGGAACAGAATGTCCCCATCTTTTTGTGATTTATTTCCTTTTAGAATAGACAATTGAGTGAGATAATTATCTAACGATTGAGCGAAATGACTGCACATAAAGCCCAGGCACTTCCATCCATACCCCGAACGGAAACTCCGCTTTTAAAGTTGTTGTGGAGAGTGTATGGCTATTTGCGTCCATACTGGAAGCAAACCCTGATTGCCTATGCTTCCTTATTTGCCATCCTGGGGTTAAACACAATGATCCCGCAATTTTTGGGCTGGATTATTGATACCGGCGTCAAGGGCAATCAGCCGCAGGTATTGACCTGGTCGGTTCTTGTACTGCTGGGGTTGACGGTATTGAAGGGTGTATTGAATTATTACCAGGGGACGATGAGCGAAGTGGCTTCGCAGAATGTTGCCTTTGATTTACGGAATGAAATCCAGAAAAAATTAACCTCCCTGTCGTTTTCATTTCATGATCAATCGGAAGCCGGGGAACTCCTTTCACGGGCGGTTCAGGATGTAGAGCGGATCCGGTTTCTCACCGGGCGGGCAACAGTCCGGATATTGGAAGGTGCGCTGCTTCTGGTTGTCACGGCAATTGTCATGCTGGTGATGGATTATCGCCTGGCTCTGCTGGTTCTGGCAACCATGCCCCTGCTTGTGTACCGCGCTCTTTATTTTGGCTCGCGATTCCGCCCCCTGTCTCAGCTTGTCCAAAAACAACTGGCTGTGCTGACCACTGCTGTGGAGCAAAACCTGCGCGGCACCCGGGAGGTAAAAGCTTACGTCCAGGAGGATGCCGAGATTGAACGCTTTGGCAGGGAGAACGCACGCTGGTTTGATCTCTCCGCCCGTTCGGCGCAGATGCAGGCGGTGAACCTTCCCCTGCTCTTCCTGATTGCCAATCTGGGTTACGTCGCCATCATCCTGTATGGAGGCAGGCAGGTTGTTCAGGGACAGATCACAATTGGTGAGATTATTGCATTCATCACCTATGTGGGTCAGTTGATTGAACCGGTGCGGCGGCTGGGAATGATTATCCCGGCAGTGGCAATTGCCGGTTCTGCTGCTGAGCGCATCTTTGACATCCTGGATACCGTTTCCGAAGTCCGGGATGAACCCGGGGCTGTACCCATTGGTCAAATCCAGGGTCGGGTGGAATTTGAGCATGTTTCCTTCAGCTACGGCAGAAAAAAGGTGTTGAATGATATCAACTTCCGGGTTGAAGCAGGTCAAACCATTGCCCTGCTGGGGTCCACCGGATCAGGGAAATCCACCATCATCAGCCTTGTGCCAAGATTTTACGATCCATCTGAAGGCAGGGTGCTGGTGGATGGCACGGATGTCCGCAAGGTGACCCTGCATTCACTTCGCAGCCAAATTGGAATTGTGATGCAGGATACCACCCTGTTTGCCGGAACCATCCGGGAAAACATAACATTTGGGAATGAACAAGCCAGTGAGGAGGAGATCATTCGTGCAGCCCGTGCAGCCCAAGCGCATGAATTTATCATCCAAAGCGCGCAGGGGTACGATACCCGGGTTGGCGAACGCGGGGTCACCCTCTCCGGCGGGCAAAGACAACGCCTGGCTATTGCCCGGGCACTGCTAATGGACCCACGAATCCTCATCCTGGATGATGCCACTGCTTCGGTGGACGCTGAGACGGAGCACCTGATTCAACTGGCATTTCAAAACCTGGTCCGCGGAAGAACCACTTTTGTGATTGCCCACCGGTTAAGCACAGTACGCAACGCTGATCAAATCATTGTCATGGACAAAGGGCGCATCCAGGCGATGGGAACCCATGAAACATTATTAACTTCTTCACGCCTGTACGTGGAAATCTACAATCGCCAACTGAAGCGGCAGGAGACAACCGCATGAGCTTTTCCATTGGCGGAATCACATCGGGCATGGGTCCCCGCGATGCACTGGATCGTTACGGCAGTGCCAACCGCGAAGACACTGCAAAATTTAATCCCAGGGTCATCCGGCGGCTGCTGGCGTACCTTCGCCCGCATGGGTGGAAAATGGCAGTTGCCTTTGTTCTTACGTTGGGCGAGTCCGGGCTGACTTTGCTTGCCCCGTACCTGACCAAGGTGGCAATTGATCAGTATATTGAACCAGGGGACATGGACGGCTTGTGGAGAATTGCCCTGGTATTGACAGTTGCTTTCGTGGCTTTGTTTGCAGTCAGCGCCGGTCAACGGTACCTGCTTTCCTGGGTGGGTCAAAACGTGCTGGCAAAACTGCGGGAGGACCTGTTCCGCCATTTGCAGCGTCTTCATCTGGGTTACCATGATCGTCATATTGTTGGTGTAACCGTATCCCGGGTGATGAACGATGTGGCGGAAATCAATGAACTTCTCTCCCAGGGGGTGATTACCCTGATCGGCGATGTGATCGTCCTTGTTGGAATCATCATCATCATGCTGACGATGAGCCCGCGCCTGGCATTGTTGACATTTATTGTCTTGCCGTTGGTGTTCCTGGCAACATGGATTTTCTCCCACCATGCCCGGTCTGCATTCCGGGAGACGCGTTCCAAGATTGCGGCTGTTGTGGGCGACCTGGCGGAAGATATCAGCGGGATGCGCGCCATCCAGGCGTTTGCTCAGGAAAAAGCATCACAGGAACGGTTTGAGCGTGTAAACCTGGAAAACCGCGAAGCGTACATTAAAGCCATGTCATTATCGTTTATCTTCCTGCCGACAATTGAAATCCTGGGGATGGTGGCAACCGCCATTGTCCTGTGGTTTGGTGGGCGGTATGTCATTGGCGGAACTGTCACAATTGGTGTGATGGTGGCGTTTCTTTCCTATGTTACTCGCTTTTTCCAGCCCATCCTGGAAGTCAGCCGGTTGTTCACGACCTTTCAATCGGCAATGGCTGGCGGCGAGCAGGTTGTAAGGCTGCTGGATACCCCGCTGGAAATTACAGATGCGCCGGGAGCCGTGGAAATGCCCCCGGCGGCAGGCAGGGTGGAGTTTGATCACGTTGTGTTTCGTTACAACCCGGATGCTCCCATTGTCATTAACGATGTCAGCTTTGTCATTCAACCCGGGCAAACGGTTGCGTTGGTGGGACCAACAGGGGCGGGGAAAACATCCATCGCCAACCTGGTCACCCGGTTTTATGATATCCAATCCGGTTCAATCCGGATTGATGATATGGATATCCGGGAGGTGACACTGGATTCCTTGCGCCGCCAGGTGTGTGTTGTTTCACAGGAACCATTCCTGTTTTCCCGGTCCATTGAGGAAAACATCCTCTATGGGAAACCGGATGCAACCCGGGAGGAGGTGGAGGAGGCAGCCCGACAGGCAAACGCACACGATTTCATCATGGCGTACCCGGATGGGTATGAAACCCGCATCCAGGAAGGCGGGGTTAATTTATCGGTCGGTCAGCGCCAGTTAATCAGCATTGCCAGGGCAATCCTCACGAAGCCGCGCATTTTGATCCTGGATGAAGCAACTGCAAATATTGACACAGTTACCGAGGTATACATCCAGCAGGCGCTGGAACACCTTCTGCAGGGACGGACTGCCATTGTGATTGCTCATCGTCTCAGCACGGTGCGAAATGCAGATTGGATTTATGTGCTGGATCATGGTTCGATTGTGGAACAGGGCAGCCATGGGGATTTAATCGACCGGGGTGGTTTGTATTCCCAGTTGTATGCCCGACAGTTTTCGTCATCCAATTAATTCAATGCTCAGGCTTCGCGGATCACCTGTTTTGCCACTCGCAAGCCGCCCAGGGCAACGGATGCAATGGATTGCCCCGGAAAAACAGAATCTCCCACCAACCAGATGCCGGGTTGAAACCGGGCACCAACGGGGCGGACCAGGCTTGTTTGGGGAAAACCTCCCACCCACCCCAGTTTCCGGCGGGTGTAACGGTGAAATGTGACAGGCGTTCCCGTCATCATAACTTGGGTTGCATTCCGCAAGCCGGGCACAATTTTCTCTGCCGCATCCAGTACGGATTCCGCCAGGGCTGCTTTCATGGATTCATAGACTTTGCGGTCATCCCCGGATGCCTGCCACCAAGGCTTCAGCCTGGTGTGGGTGCTGATTGTCAGCGCGCGGTGCCCGGCAGGAGCACGGTTGGGGTCCCATGCTGGACTGAAAGATGCAAAGATGGTGTTTCCCTCGCCAAACGGTCTTCGAAGAACAACCTGGTGGTGTAATGGAAAATCCTCCGGCAGGATGTTGCCTGTCATTCCAACGTACATCATGAATGCGCCCCAGCCATCTGCCGGGAAGTTCGGCAGCCTGGAAGGGGGGGAATCGAGCAGGTCTGCTGTATTCCAGGGGGTTAGATTGGAAATGACCAGGTTTGCCGGGTAGTCATTGCCTTTCCCTGTTTCCACTGCAACCGGCTTTCCTTGTTCAATGCGGATGCGGGTGGCTTCCTGGCGGTAAAGGACCCTGCCGCCATTTTGAAAAACTGCCTGTACCAATGTTTCTGCAAGAGCACCCATGCCGCCTTCCACATGGACCACGCCCCGGCGGGGCAAGTCCAGGGCTGCTGCACCGTATAAAGCATTTGCCCTGTCACTGGTGACCTGTGCGGAGATGAGAAGCTGGGCATCGACAAAATCTTTGAGGTTATCCGGAAGGTTTTGCAGATGATGTTTCAGCGGGCGAATGGCGTCCGGTATGAGGGAGGGCGAAAAATTACGTTCACCACGTGCCCACATCCAGTCCAGTCCTGTCATCAGCAGTTGCCCCGTTTCTCCAGGGGTCTCTGGCAGCCAGGGCGGCAAGCGGAGGGCAAGGTTCCAAACCTGGTTGGCTGTTTTTTCCTGCCACTGGAAGAATTTGAGGCTGGAATCGCCAAAGGCAGCCCGATGTTCCTCCCAGCGGGTTTCATCTGCATACCTTGTGACGATGGATCCATCCGGCAGGTGGATCAGCATGGTTCGATTGACCGGGTGGACATGCCAATCCTTCACGCCTGTCTCATGGGCAACCAAATCCATGGGACCGTCCGGGTAGAATCCACCTGCCAGTGTTGCACCTGCATCGAACCGGTACCCCTTGTGGAAGAATGTCCCGGCACAACCGCCCGGATAGACCTGGGCTTCCAGGACGGTGACCTGGTAACCTGCTTTGGCAAGCACTGCTGCAGCGGTCAGTCCGCCCATGCCTGAACCAATGACAACAATGTTTTGAATGGAAGTTTTCCTCTCTTTTGTCATGCTGTTTTTTAGTATATCCAGACAGGTGAAATTTTACGAGAGGCTTTGGGGTCTTGTGTAAGCTTTGCGGAAATAGTTTTGGAAAGCAACCGATTGCGTTCCTCTCTATTCAAATGCAAACAAATGTAAATTCCCATGGAATTCCTATTTTTTTAACCCCATTTTGTAATTGTTACTATAATGAATGCAGGCGATGTGTATTGATTTTGTGGTTTTTCCAACAATTGAAGACTTGCTGGGTGTGGAGGTAAGATGTCCAAAAAGAAGCAGGAACCCAAGAATTCATCCGGTGAAAAAACAAAAAAAACAGTGAATGTTGAGAAATCAAAACCAGCGGCTGCCTTGGATGGGAGGGTGGAAATAACAAAGAAAACATACCTTGATGAACTGCGCGCATTGCAAATTGAGTTGGTGAAGCTGCAGGAATGGGTAAGGTTTAAAGGCTTGAAGGTAATTGTCCTATTTGAAGGCAGGGATGCCGCCGGGAAGGGTGGGGTCATCAAGCGCATCACCGAGAGCCTGAATCCGCGCGTCTGCCGGGTTGTGGCATTACCCACACCAACCGAACGGGAAAAAACACAATGGTATTTTCAGCGCTATGTTGCCCACCTTCCCGCTGGAGGAGAAATCGTCCTGTTTGACCGCAGCTGGTACAACCGTGCAGGCGTGGAGCGCGTGATGGGATTCTGTACGGACGATGAATATAGCGAATTCCTACGCTCGGTACCGGAGTTTGAGCGGATGCTGGTGCGGTCGGGCATTATTCTGATCAAATACTGGTTCTCGGTCAGCGACAAGGAACAGGAGAAACGTTTTCAAGACCGGATCAATGACCCGACAAAGCGTTGGAAATTGAGCCCAATGGACCTGCAATCCCGTTCACGCTGGGTGGAGTACTCCAAAGCCAAGGACGAGATGTTTGCCCATACCGATATCAAGCAGGCTCCCTGGTACGTGGTCAATGCAGACAACAAGATGTGTGCCCGGTTGAATTGTATTCATCATCTTCTCAGCTTGATCCCATTCGAGGATTTGACACCGGAACCCATCGTCCTGCCACCCCGGCAGGAAGAACACGGTTATGTCAGACCACCCATCACCGATCAGACCTTTGTGCCCCAGTTGTATGTAATGGCAGAAGAAGCCGAATAAACCATTCTAATATTCATCCCAATGAACCCTGCGCTCCTCGTACTGTGTGCGGGGTGACTTGGTTTGATCCGGGTGTCCAACATAAATGACACACAGCGGAGTGATCCAGCGCGGTGCCTTGATAATCTTTCGTACCGCCCCAACCAGTGGGGGCATGGGATGGACGCCAATCCAGACAGTCCCCAAGCCCATCCCGGATGCAGTAATTAATATGTTTTGAACCGCTGCAGAGAGGTCCTGCTGCCAAAATGACACACTGATGGGATTACTGCCAATCAAGGGGTTGTACAGGGGGATAATTGCAGCAGGTGCTTGATAGTTACCAAACGGCAGGGACTTTCTCAATGCATCCAGTTTAACTGGGTCGGTAACTATGGCAAATTCCCAGGGACGGGAATTCATTGCACTTGGGGCAGCCATGCCAGCCTGTAACAACTCCACCAAAACTTCCCGATCCACTGGTTGATCGGTGTATTTTCGGATGGAACGACGGGAGAAGATCAAATCCAGAACTGGGTGAGACAAATTTCCACCTCCTGGTCGGATTAAGACATGGATAAATAAATCACCACGTGGGCAACAAGGCTGATTCCAACCAGCAGCCAGAAAAAAGTTTTACGCGTCTTGTGGCGAAACAACACCATTCCTGCCAGCGCTCCCAAAGGACCCCCGGCAATCACGAGAAAAACCAGCGATTTTTCCGGCACCCGCCACTGTTGTGCCTGGGCGCGGAACTTGTCCCAGCCCCAGACAAGAAAGGTCAGGATGTTGACGATGATGTAATATATATTCAATGATTCACCTCTGACTCCAACAAAACCGGTGGGATAAGATCATCGCGGCTTACAAACCAGCCCGGTGCATTGAGGAGAGGTATCGGGAGATCATGGATGCAGCCGGTTATACCTCTTAACAACTTCAGCGGGCACTGAGAGTGATCCGATGTCATTATATTCCACTTTTACGCATGGGAAGCAGGTTGACATTTGGATGAAATGCCGGGAAGGATTTGATATCGAGCTCACCTCAAAGAAAGCTGGCAAACTATCGAACAATAAAAAACGGTATTTCACCAGCCTGCTGCAAGTCTGCCTGCAACAGGGGCTTGAAGTAATTATCGGCTATTGTTGTATCCAAAATCACCAGCAAAATCAAATTTTTGTACCCGTAAAACCAACTCCCTCAATGAAAGATTTTTGCGCGATGAAGAAGATTGCAATGACAGGTAATGTTATCACGAGTGAAGCTGCCATCAGGTACGCCCACTGCACATTGTAAGCACCGCGAAAGAGACTTAATCCAAGCTGCAGTGTGTAAAGAGATTGATCGTGCAGAAAAATTAGGGGACCCAGAAAATCGTTCCATGCAGCTTGGAAGGTGAAAATTGCCACAGTTGCCAACGCGGGTCGGGACAGCGGTAAGATCACATTTCGCAGCACCTGGAAGGTGGTGGCTCCGTCCATACGGGCGGCATCTTCCAGGTCGGCGGGGATTTGCTTGAACGATTGGCGCAACAAGAAAATATAGAAAGCATTGCCAAAGAATGCTGGCAGGATCAGTGGAATAAAGTTATTGATGAGTCCCAATTTTGAAAAGATGATGAAGAGCGGCACCATGGTTACCGGATATGGCAGCATGAGGGTGGAGAGCATTAAGACAAAAAAGAAACCCTTGCCTGGAGCCTGCAAGCGGGCAAAACCGTATGCCACAATCGAGCAAGACAGAAGGTGTCCGATAATTGTACTGAGAGCGATAATCAAAGTGTTAATGGCAAAACGACCAAAAGGCAGGGAGGTCAATGCCTCGGGATAATTTTGCCAGCGCGGGCTGACTGGTAAGAGGGTGGGTGGGGTCGCAAAAATTTCATAATCGGGCTTGAGCGAGGAAGAGATCATCCATAGGGCGGGAGCCAGGAATATCATGGCTACAGTGAGGAGGAATCCGATGTGCAAGTATCTTTGCCATCCGCGGGGCTGTAAAATGGGGGTTGAATATTCTTTCATATCATTGATTGTCTGGGTTGAAAAAAGAAATTATGAGGGTTTTCATTTACTTCGCTCTCCGAGATAAAACACCCAAAACTTCTGACTGCGCAATAACAGGAGGGTTAAGACCAGGACAATGGCAAACAATACCCAGGCGAGGGCAGCAGCGTAGCCCATGTGGAAGAACTCAAAGGCTTGACGGTAGATATATAAGACCAGGAAAAGCGTTGAATCAAGCGGACCCCCATTTGTTGCCACAAAAGCGCTGGTGAAGGACTGGAAGGTGGCAATCACACTCAGTACGAGGTTGAAAAAGATGGTGGGAGAAAGCAACGGCAGGGTGACCGCGAAAAACTGGCGGACACTACCGGCGCCATCCATGGCTGCAGCCTCATAAAGCTCCCCAGGGATACTCTGCATACCGCCCAGATAGAGCGCCATTGAACGCCCCCATCCCCAGAAACTCATCATTACCAAAGCCCACAGGGAGTATTTCGGATCAAGCAGCCAGCGTGGTCCTTCAATTCCAAACCAACCAAGTGCCAGGTTAATCAATCCGCCATTAGGATTGAGCATCCAAAGCCATACCACCACAAAAGCTACACCAGAAAAAACTGTTGGCAGGTAGAAAATGGTGCGAAAGACACCAATTCCCCTGAACTGCGGGCGTACCAGAAGCGCAAGGAGTAAGCCGCCAGCCAGGTCGAGGGGGACATATGCCGCAGTATAAGCCAGAGTGACCTTAATGGATTGAATGAAGAGCGGGTCCGTTGCCAGATTGCGATAATTGTCCAGCCCCACCCACAATGGATCGGTCAATAAGTCCCAGTCAGTAAAGCTGGTCAAAAGAGAGATCACCATCGGTCCGGCGGTGAACAGCAAAAACCCCACCAACCAGGGTGAGATGGCAATATAAAAACTTAACGCTTCTTTTCGGTGGAGAGATTTCAATGTCTAACTTTGTTCTTGATCATTCAATCCATGGGGATATGGAGTGATATGTGTGCTGCGTAGCCAGCACACATATCACTCTTTGATAACAATGGATGGGTGTTATTTTCCTAATTTATCCAGGGCTGCTTGGGCGTCTTTGGCGGCTTGGGTCAACAATCCCTTCACATCAGCGTTTGGATCGAGGATGACCGATTCGAGCACCTTGCGCAGCGCAGGGTCCGCTGTCTCATTCCAGTAAGGGGTGAAGGTGTATGCACGGGGCACCAGGTGGTTCAGTTCCCCAATCCATACCCCTTCAATTGGGTCATTGGATAACCCGGAAGATTCAGCTACACTCCTGACCGCCGGAAGCGCCCAATCCTTCCACACTTGGGCACCAGGCTCACCGGAAACATAGCTCAGGTATTTAAAGGCAGTATCTGGTTCTTTGGATGTTGCGGCAATGCCAAAACCACCCCAGAAAAGGATATTGGCGCGCACCTTATCCATTGGTGGAGCCACCACTCCCAGGGAAATATTGGGATTTGTCTTGAAACCACCTTGTGGCCATCGACCAAAAAGCATCATTGCTGCTTTGCCGTTGGCAAATTCACTGTTCCCCCCGCCGAAGGCATTCATATCCGCCGGTTGTGGAGCAACCTGGTATTTATTGTACAGGTCGGCATAGAATTGAACTGCGCGGACAACATCTGCGGAATCCATGGCACCAACAAAGCTTTTCCCATCCTCGCTGATCAACGAACCACCAGCGGCGGCTACCCAGTATTCAAAACCGGTCGTCCACGCTGCCGGCAGTTGGATCCCCCACTGGGTCACGTTACCAGAAGCATCTTTCAGAGTCAGCTTTTGGGCGGTGGCGAGCAGATCCTCCCAGGTCCAGCCATCAACCGGATATGGGACCGAAGCTGCATCAAAAAGCTTTTTGTTGTAATATACAGCCAACGGTGAGTAGTCTTTGGGGAGGAGATACTGCTTGCCATCAATTCTGCCCGGATCCAAAAGTCCGGGCAGATAAATGCTGGTATCAAAATTACTGTCCTTGAGATATGTATCCAGGGGGACGAAGGCATTTTTGGTTACGAAAGAAGGTACTGCATCATCACCAATCTGGATGATATCTGGGGCAGCTTTGGCTGCCAGCTGGGTGAGCAAGCGGGCATAGTAATCTCTACCGGAGACGGGCTCGAGTTGGACAATCACATTGGGGTTCAAGTCTTCAAAGTTCATGATGATCTGTTGATGAGGGGTCAGACCATCACCACCGTCTCCCGTGCCAGCACGGATCACAATTGTACCTTCGGTGGTGGCTGGGTTCGTGGGAGCAGTTGTTGTGCAAGCCGAGATCACAAGGCTGAGCATTAAAACAATAATCATGAAGCGAAATTGCATTTTCATTGCGTTCCTCCTGTATTCTCATGAAAATTATGTGATTTCAGGTGTTGCAATGTGGGTGCCCTATAAAATCATATTACTACTTAAGGTGGATTTCATCAATCAATTTGTATCACCTCGTCTGGCTGGTCGATCGGGATAGTTGCGGATGGAACGATGGGGAAAGACCAAATCCAGAACTGGATAAGGTAAACTTCCACCTCCAGGCGGATGAAGACATGGATAATTAATCACCACATGAACCACAAGGCTGATGCCAATCAGCGCCAGAAAAATGTTTTATGCGTCTTGCAGCGAAACAATCCCATTCCTGCCAGTGCTCCCAATGCCCTCCGCAATCATGAGAAAGAACAATGATTTTTCCGGTGCCAGCCACTGTTGTGCCTGGGCGCGGAACTTGTCCCAGCCCCAGACAAGAAAGGTCAGGATGTTGACGATGATGTAATATATATTCAATGATTCACCTCTGACTCCAACAAAACCGGTGGGATATGATCCTCTTGTCGAACCATATCCTTCCGAGAATTGCCAGTACGTTAAGACTCAAATTCCAGTTTTCCGCGGGCGCGCATTTCGGTTGGTAACAGTGCTGCATATATTGCAGAGAGAACTGGTACTTCCAACCCGGCAGCGTGTCCCATCCGGACAACCGCGCCAATCAGGGATTCCATTTCAGATTTGCGCCCGGCAATAATATCGCGCTGCAGGGATGATGTTGTATGCGCCGGTTGGGCATCCCCGAATGCCAGGGTTTTGTCCACAATGTCATTTGGCAGGGAAATGCCAATTGCTTCTGCAACCTGTTTGATTTCCCTCATACAGGCGATCAGCATGGCGCGGCTTTCCGGGATGCTGCGATAAATACCCATGGGGGCGCGGGTAATGGCTCCCATACTCCCAAAGGAACCAATCATCATTTCTTTTTTCCACAATTCGGCTTCAATATCCGTGGTCAGTTCGGGCTCAATACCGGGAGTACGCTGCATGACCTCCAGGAGGCGGAGTGAGCGGGGAGTCCGGTGGTGGTTGAATTCACCAAACACAAAGGAGCAGGTCTCGCCGCCATGATAAATGTAGCCGGGTTCCTTCAGAATGACAAACACCCGCACGGCGCCGCCAAGTACATGTTCCATTCCCAGCACCTTGCCAAACTCATCCGGAGCGTCCACTCCGTTCTGGGTGGTTACAATCATAGTGTCCGGACCGACCATGGGGCGCATCAATGGGGCAATCTCCGGGATGTGGTAGGTTTTCACACAAGGGATGATGACATCGACAATCCCCACTTCTGCGGGGTCATCGGTTGCATGAACCTGCAGGTGGAGGTTTCCGAGTGCGCTGTCCAACCTCAAGCCCCGGGTTTTGAGTGCCTGAAGGTTATCCCCGCGGGCGATAAAAACCACATCCTCACCGGCATCTGCCAGCCTGGCACCGTAATATCCACCGACTGCACCTGTTCCATAAATGGCGAACCGCATGATTACCTCCTGAAAAATGGAATGGTTGAATTATAACAATGAAAATCAGTATAATTTATGTGTATTCTGTACCATGATATCCATCAGATTTTCTGGGTGGTTTTGATTGCTGATTCAAAAAGTGCTTGAAGATATCAATAGATCGCCGGACTTTCATCGTTCCAGGTATGGCGACGATGACCACCTGCACGCGGCAATTTCGTGGATTGAAACTGCCTGGAAGGCGGCTGGTGAGACGGGGATTTCCAAGGGGTATGATCTCATTCGAAGAAGGTGGTCACCAGCGTATCCTGAAACCACCGGCTATACCATCCCCACCCTGCTCAACCTGGCGGTAATATTGAAGCGACCAGATCTTGCAGAAATGGCTCTTCGCCTGGCAGAGTATTTATTGAAGGCATCCGACCCAAATGGAGCAGTGGTTCACTGGCAGGCAGGGGGGGGAGCGCAGCCGGTTATTTTTGATACGGGTCAGGTATTGTTTGGGCTGCTGGCAGCTTTTCAGTATTCAGGGGATGCCAGGTACCTGGATGCGGGAGTGAGGGCGGGGAATTGGCTGGTGTCCGTCCAGTCCAGTTCAGGTTCCTGGGTGCAGTACCAACACCTGGGCACTGAAAAAGTAATTGATACACGGGTTGCCTGGGCTTTGCTATTGTTGGACCGACAGGTGGGTGGGAATCCCAAGTATCGTTTTGCTGCGCGAAAAAACCTGGATTGGGCTGTCAGCCAACAGGACCAATCCGGTTGGTTTGATAAATGTGCTTTTCGGCTGCAGGACGATCCATTGACTCATACCCTTGCATATACCGCTGAAGGATTGTATGAATCGGGCTTGCTGCTGGGCGAAGAGAGTTATTGTATTCATGGGAGAAAAACTGCCGACCAGGCGCTCGCGCGTCAGAAACCGAACGGCAGCCTTCCGGGAACTTTTGGAACGGGTTGGACAAGACCGGCTTGGTGGAGCTGCCTGACAGGCAATGTGCAGTTCGCCCGCTTGTGGCTGCTGCTTTACCGGGATACGGGGGAGCCGCATTACTATTCCGCTGCCAGGCAGGGATTAAGTTTTGTCATGTATTGCCAGGACATGGAAACAACTCATCCGGCTGTCCGGGGTGGGATTGCCGGATCATTTCCCATCTATGGAGCATATGAGCGATTGAAATACCCCAACTGGGCGTCAAAATTTTTCATTGATGCCATCTTGGCAATTTCCGTGGCGGATGGGCGGATTACTTCCATTGTGTATCAGGGATAAATGGATTGGTATGAGATGACCATCCTTTCGTGGGTTTTGTGGATCCTTCTGCTTCTTCCATTGCTCTACTGGTTCAGTCTGGCAGTGGCATCCATTAAAGCACCGCCCTGTCCTAATAATGGCAACAGGATTCCGCAAACTCGGTTTGCCCTGGCAATCCCGGCACACAACGAGGAAGCTGTAATTTCAGAAACGGTTCAACGGCTTTTACAGATGGATTACCCGGCGGAATTATTCCGGGTATGCATTGTTGCAGATTACTGTGATGACCAGACTGCATTTCTTGCCCGGCAGGCAGGGGCGCTGGTATTTGAGCGAAATACAGGCAAGCGTACCGGGAAGGGAGCTGCCCTGCAATGGCTGTTTCAGCAGGTATTGCAGGAACCTGGTTTGGATGCCATTGTTGTGTTTGATGCAGATACCCTGGTGGACCCTTCATTTTTGCGAATCATGGATGCCCGTCTGGCAAATGGGTCGCAGGTCATTCAAGGTCAACATGTGATTTCCAATCCATCTGATGGCTGGTTTCCCGCGCTGACCTGGGCAATGTTTCTGATTGATAATCGCTATCAAAACCTGGGCAGAGTGAATTTGGGATTGTCTGCCAAACATATGGGGGATTCGATATGTTTTCAGACGGATGTCTTGCGGAAATTGGGTTGGGGGGAAGGATTGACGGAAGATTATCAACTACGCCACAGGCTGGTTCTGGCAGGGTATCGAATAGATTATGAGCACCAGGCAAAAGGGTATGGGGAGGCGCCGCTTGGCTGGGAACAGGCGAGGAAACAGCGATTAAGATGGTTGAAAGGAACCAGGGAGTCAAACCGTGGAAATATCCGTCAAATGCTGGCAGCTGCAATACGGGAACGTTCCATGGCAATCATGGATTGTGTCTTACAGGCTGTTATTCCATCGTTCTCAACCATTGCTGCCTTTGCCATGGGATTCCTGATACTCCAGGTGCTGGTTAATCTGATATTACCGGACCCCATATTTCCCCGGAATGTTTTAATCGCCTGGATTTGCCTGGTGGTCCTTGCGTTTTTCTATCCGATGGGGGGGTTGCTTCTTGAAAAAGCTCCCTTGAAAGCTTACCTGGTAATTTTAACAGGCCCCTTTTTTATTCTCTGGCGAACCATCCTGGTATTGCGTATTTTCCTGGGCAAGGGGGAAATTTCCTGGGTGCGGACGCAGCATGGACGCAAAAAAGCGGACTGATGCCCTTTTGCAAAACTTACTCCCAATCGTGACTTAAATCCTGGAAAGAAGTTCCCGGATTTCATCCGGGTTTCCCTTCCATGGTCCGGGAGTTTCCTGCTTCTGGCTGGTAATCATGCCCGCCCAGCGGCAGGCGGTTGCCGGGTCTTCCTGCTGGCGCATTGCGATGTAAGTGGAAAAACAAGTATCACCCCTGCCGGTTCTGCCTGCCAGTGACCGGGGGGTGAAAGGTGCGGAATAAAAGTTTCCATCCACAAACACGGTCACGCCTGAAGATTGCGTCAGGACAATTTCGCGAGGTCCCATTTCACTGAGGGCGCGGGCAGCCTGCTGGAGGTCCGATTCACCGGTAAGAAATTCCGCCTCAGCCCGATCCACCTTCAACCAGGTGACGGATTTTAATCCTTGCTCCATCTCTGCCCAGGGTTGAAAAACCAGGTCATTTCCAACGGGTACTCGAACAAACCCCTGGATATCCATGCCCAGCGGTGCCCGCCGGGAAAGCTGGCGCAGCAAGTCAAGATCCACCTCACCGGAAAAGAGGGGTGTCAGCTGGATGGCTTTGACGTTCAGATTGGGGATGTCATCCAGGGAATATCGCCCGCCAAAACCAATCGGGATGCAGATGCGGCGTTCCATATCCGAAGACTGGTAGTAGTTGGCAATTCCCGAGGTGCCGTCCGCCGGGATGGGGAATACGCGGATTCCCTCCTGTTGTAATTCTTCCAGGCGCGGAAAGTCATCCGGGTGAAGCCTGGTGACCACGGCAACGTTCAAGCCCAGTCGTTTGATGACGACACTGCCGTAATATACCCCTCCACCGGAGGCAATTTCCTCCACCCCATCCACGATTAACTTGTCTTTGGCAAAATTGCCAATCATCAGGATGTCGAAATCTGCCATCTCAACCCTGTTCCGCCGGTAAAACTTGGATGCAGTCCTGGGCGAAGGTGGCAGTTACCTCCTCGCCTTCAGGGAAAAGTTCCATGGCGGACGGATCATTTTCCAGGGCGGTAATCAACTCTCCACCAATTTCCACGTCATACTCAATGACATTACCCAGGTAGACTGCCCGCCGAACCACACCCGGATACATGCCCCCGGTCTTTTTTACTGTGACCATTTCGGGTCGAACAATCAGGGTCACCTTTTCGTCTTTTGAAAAATCACGGATGATATTCTGCAAATGCAGGGTCTCTCCCAGGGTGCTTACCCGGATTGTCCCATGATCCTGCTCAAGGACGGTTCCCGGGACAAAATTGGCTCTCCCGATGAAATTTGCCACAAAACGGCTGTTGGGATAGCGGTATATTTCCATTGGTGTACCGACTTGTTCAATCAAGCCCAGGTTCATTACCACAACCCGATCAGAAAGGGTCATGGCTTCAATCTGGTCATGGGTAACGTATACGCTGGTAATATTCAGTTCCTTTTGAATGCGACGGATTTCCGTGCGCATTTCTTCGCGCAGCTTGGCATCCAGATTGGATAGCGGCTCATCCATTAGAAGAACCTTGGGCTCCATCACCAGGGCGCGGGCAAGCGCAACGCGCTGCTGCTGACCTCCAGAAAGCTGGTTGGGTGCACGCTGCCCGTATCCCTCCAGGTGTACCAGGTCCAGAACCCGGTTCACGCGTTCAGTTATTTGTTTCTTGGGCACTTTCTGAACATTTAAACCATAGGCAATATTTTCAAATACATTCAGATGAGGGAAAATGGCGTAACTCTGGAACACCATGGACATTTCCCGTTTATGGGGTGGTAGGGTGTTGATTTCCTCGCCATCCAGGATAATTTTTCCGGTGGTGGGAAATTCAAATCCGGCAATCATCCGCAGGGTGGTGGTTTTTCCGCATCCCGATGGTCCCAGCAGCGTTACCAGTTCCCCCTTTTGAATATCAAGGTTTACTTGATTGACAGCAGTCACCTCACCCACATTGCCGCGAGGTGGAAATACTTTGGTGATGTGTTCGAGTTTCAGATACAAGGTGGCACCCTCTCTGGATAAGATGATTAAAAGCCCTGGCTGAGATCCACACCTTCACGCCCTTTAAACAGGCGCTTGGTGATCAGGTTCAGGACTGCAATGGCGATCATGACAAAGATAATGATCACAGTGGAATAGGCGGCTGCAATGCTGACACCACCCTGCTCCCACTCACTGAGAATGGAAGCCGTGACGATCCTCCACTTGGCGTTAACCAGGAATATGATGGCAGACAGGCTGGTCATGTGGCGGGTGAAACTGAAGATCAAGCCGGCAAACAGGGCGGGCAAAATCAGCGGCAGGGTCACTTTACGGAAGGTGTACTGCGCGTCTGCACCAAGGATGTTGGATGCTTCCTCGATGGAGGGATCAATTTGCTGAAGGGATGCCACACCTGCGCGGACGGACGCTGGCAGCGAACGGACAATGTAAGCTGCCATGATAATATATGCCCCTCCCACCAGCGCAAAGGGAAGATCCATGAAAGACAGGGCACAGGGGATGATCAATCCGATGATCCCGAGGATGAGTCGAATCGAGCGGTTTTTCTCGCTTTGCAGGAAAATGATTCCTACCAGGAAGAGAACAATTGCCAGAAGCGCGGGAGGAGGTTGAATCAAGACTTTGAGATGATCAGCAAACTGGAAGATGGCATTGGAGAAAAAGCCTCGCTCCAGGCTGCGGCTGAAGTTTGCAATGGGAGCGGAAATTAACTGCGCCCAGTTATTGGACATCACATAGACTCCCAAAAGACCAATTGCCAGGGCAGGCAGTATTTTTCTGCGTGTGATTAACAGGACAATTGCCATCAGGACATACAGGCTTCCAAGCAGGTAATACAATTGGGTGGAATTGATTCCTTTGATTAATACACCAATGGCAGTACCGGCAATCAGGATTAACAACCTCTCCCACGAGGTTTTACCAACAACCTGCACATAGAACAAGGCAAGGAGTGCATAGATGATTATGGCAACTCCCATCCGTGGTTGATTGAATGCCATGATGAAGCCAATGCCCAGGATGGTACCGGGGATGGCACCTCCGAGGTTGGAGGTAAAATCGAGTGCTTCCTTGCCGCTGAATTTCTTGCGCACCACCAGCCAGGCAATCACCATCCCAAGAATTGCTGCAAATGGGGTTGCCAGTGCGCTGAGGAAGGTGGTATCGAGAATTGCTTCCACGCCGCGGGTGACAGTCATTTGCCAGTGGCGAAGAGTGGGGGTGAAATCCACCCCCCAGGAAAAACTGAACGAGCCGTAAATGATGGTTGCATACAGGGCAATCACCAGCGCGCAGATCAGGTAGACCGTAACATTGGTCCCCCAGCGGATGAGCGGTTCTTTTTCAATAATCTGGGCGCCGACAGGCTTGCCGGTGACTGAAATATAGGACCGGCGATTGACATAATACCGCTGGATCAGGAAGATAACCAGGGTGGGGATGAGTAATACAAATGATAGTGCGG
>ENA-UPTA01000543-UPTA01000543.1-activated-sludge-metagenome-genome-assembly--contig:-NODE-543-length-43691-cov-25.193166_pt1 | contig 43691 bp, 31 predicted proteins | sample MGYA00238184_ERZ773361 | MGnify/ENA primary metagenome ERZ773361 (study PRJEB29100, sample SAMN05720205) | activated sludge metagenome | isolation source: anaerobic digester from wastewater... | reverse complement strand
AAACTGGGCAGAAATAACAGTTATGCATACCTGGGTTTCGGTTTTCTTTCCTCAGTTGCCTGCTTTTTCACTTCGTGGAGAAACCCGAAAAGTGTCTGGTATGCTCCCTTTATAATAAATGCAGTTGTAATATTGTCTGCACTTTTCGGCGATTTTGATTCCATGTTGATCTACGGGCTGGTCCTGACAGCAGCCACATCAACACTGGGCTATTATCTGGGAAATAAGAGAATACGCTCACGTGAGGAACAGTAATAGTCGCATGACAACCTGGACCCACATTCATATGATAGCCTCCAAGCACTTTTCAATGCAAGATAATTATATCATTCTTAACTTTGATAAAATTGCATAAATTTGTAAAAGAACCAAAACAGACTAAACAGGCTATGAAAAAATCAATCCGCTTGATACATTGGATACCCCGTATTATTGGCATGCTGGCAATATTATTTGTCAGTTTGTTTGCTCTTGATGCATTTGACCCGAAGTTGACGCTCTGGCAGCAAATTTTCGGATTTATCATGCACCTTATACCTTCCTTTATTCTGATCATCCTTCTGCTGATTGCCTGGAAATGGGAATATGCGGGCGGTATCATTTTTATGATCATCGGCATAGGCCTCAGCCCGTTCATCTTTATGTTTAATTACCGGATGAATCATTCGGTATGGATGAGCCTCGGCATCATTATGGCAATTACCATTCCCTTTGCCATCATAGGCTTTTTGTTTATTTTGAGCCATTTTCTGAAAAAGAAAAACAGAACAAAAGATAAAACATCATGACAATATAAAATATGGATACGACCTTAAAACAGAAATTTATTGAATTATGGGAAAAGTATTTCGGTGACGCCGAACTGCCAATAACCTTCTATTATAGCGAAGGTACCGGGGACACAAAACCCGCCGAAAAACCCACCGGATGGAAATGCCTGATTGGCGCACTGGCAGCCGTAAGGAAAGGCTCCTCTTTACATTTTAATGCAGGCACCCTGGGCTGTGGCGGCGCCTTACGGTATCTCGGTTATACAACAAAAATGCGTCCGGATTTTGAGTATTTTCTTTCGTGCGGTAATGAAAAGATGGAGGGGGAACGTTACAAGCGCACACCCGGTATTGTGCTGGAGATGATGAAAAACCAGCAACAGTTGCCCGTTAATGGGAAAAACATCGTTTTTAAAAGGTGGGATAAACTTACAGAGGACGATCAACCCGAAGCAGTGATCATTTTTGCAAGACCAGACGTGATCTCTGGATTGTTTACATTAGCCAATTTTGATCAGGTGGACAACGAGCAGGTGATAGCACCTTTTGGAGCCGGCTGTAGCTCTATCGTGCACTACCCCTATCTCGAAAGCCTGTCTGATAAGCCTAAAGCCGTTATCGGCATGTTCGATCCTTCGGCAAGACCTTATGTCAGGGCTGATGAGATTTCCTTCGCGGTTCCTTTCAGCAAGTTTGAGAAAATGATTGGCTATATGGAAGAGAGTTTTCTGATTACAGAAACATGGACCACTCTGAAGAAGAGAATGGATAAGGCTTCCGTGAAAAATGATCAGTAACTGAAAAATAAAAAAAGCCGCTCCAAAGGATAGACGGCTTTTTAAAGAGTTAGTCAATACGGTAACTTATCCTTTATAAAAAGGTAATTTCACCACTTTTGCTTTAATCAGTTTTTCACGGATCTTAACATAAATCTCGGTATCCACTTTTGAAAAAGCAGTTTTTACATAACCCATCCCAACGTTTTTCTGCAGTGATGGAGCCATAGTACCCGAGGTTACTTCGCCTATTTTATTGCCGTCAGCATCGCAAATTTCATAATAATGACGGGGGATACCTCTGTCAATCATTTCAAAACCCACTAATTTGCGGCTTACGCCCTCGGTTTTTAATTTCAGGTTATATTCTTTGTCAATAAAATTCTTTTCATCGGTGAATTTGGTGATCCAGCCCAAACCAGCTTCTATAGGTGAGGTAGTATCGTTGATGTCGTTGCCATAAAGACAGAATCCCATTTCGAGACGCAACGTATCGCGGGCAGCCAGTCCTGTTGGTTTTATTCCAAATTCTTTTCCGGCTTCCATCACGGCATTCCACATCACTTCGGCATATTGATTCGGGAAATAAATTTCACATCCACCCGAACCGGTATAGCCTGTAGTGGAGAAAATCACATCATCAACACCTGCAAATTTCACGACTTTAAAAGTGTAATATTCCATATCAGTAACCGTCGTATCGGTGAGTTTCTGCATGGCTTTCAGCGCAAGCGGCCCCTGGATGGCTAACTGTGAGGTTTCGTCGGAAGCATTGGTAAGTTTAGCACCAAACTGGTTATTTTTATTTACCCAGGCCCAATCTTTGTCGATGTTGGCTGCATTAACCACCAGTAAATATTTTTCAGCATTGAAGCGGTAAACGAGCAGATCATCCACAATGCCTCCCTGGCCATTGGGATAGCAGGAATATTGAACTTTGCCATCCACCAGTTTCGATGCATCATTGGAAGTAACATACTGAATGAAATCCAATGCTTTAGGGCCTTCCACCCAAAACTCGCCCATGTGCGAAACATCAAAAACGCCTAACGCTTTGCGGACATTTTCGTGTTCAATAATTAAGCCCTCATACTGAATAGGCATATAAAAACCGGCAAACTCAACCATTTTGGCTCCGGCAGCTTCGTGAATTTTACAAAATGCTGTAGTTTTCATCATTATAGAATTTTAAATTAATTAATTGGTTTCTGTTTTATTGTCAAATCAGATTATCTTATCACAAAGAATAACAAGACAAAAATATAAATAATAACTGATGACAGAACTTTTTGAACCATAATAATTACTACCTGCATTTAGCGCTAATTTTATTTTTATCTTTGGCACCAGCATTTAATTTAGTAATAATGCACATAACGAAATTAAACATCCCGCGCTGGCTCATATTGCTGATAGACATTTTTATCTGTGGTTTTTCGGTAGTATTGACCTATCTGCTGCGCTTCAACTTCAACGTACCTGAGATCGAATCGCACGATTTACCCTATGTTCTTGCCTTCACTGTCGGCATCCGGTTCATTACTTTCCTCATCGCCAAAACGTACACAGGTATCATCCAATACACCAGCACAGGCGATGCCATACGAATTGTATTTGTTACCGCCACCGGTTCCATAGTGTTTGTCATTACCGACCTTATCACCTATTTTTTCATTAACGGTGTTAATTTTATACCGTATTCCATCATCATCATTGAATTTATCACCACCACGTTCCTGCTTGCCGCATTCAGGATTTTGGTCAAGATAACTTATATGGAAATCAGCAATCCCTCGCGCGACAAAACCAATGTGCTGATTTACGGTGCCGGTGAAAGCGGACTTATCTCAAAACGCTCGCTCGACCGCGATGCAGGAGCCAAATATAAAGTGCTTGCCTTTATTGACGATGATGCAAAAAAGATTGGGATGAAAATAGAAGACATCCCCATTTATGGTCCGGATAGATTAGAAAAACTCCTTGAAGACAACCACATTGAACACCTGATAATTTCCATACAGAATATTAAAGCCTCGAAAAAACAGGAGATTATCGAGAAATGTATGGCATACAATACCAAAGTGCTTAGTGTTCCACCGGTAAGCAAGTGGATAAACGGAGAGCTGAGCTTTAAACAGATAAAAAAAATCCATATCGAAGATCTGCTCGAGCGTGATGAGATAAGACTTGATGAAGAAAAGGTCAGGCGCGAATTGTTGGATAAGTGTATCCTGGTAACAGGCGCTGCCGGTTCGATAGGCAGCGAAATTGTAAGGCAGATAGTACGGTTTTCGCCTAAAAAGATTATCCTGCTCGACCAGGCCGAGTCACCCATGTATCTTCTCGAACTGGAACTAAACGAAAAATACCCCAAGGCTAATATTGAGGTCATTATTTGCGACATCAACCATCAGGTGAGGATGCGTAAGATTATGGAGACTTTTTCGCCGCAAATCATCTACCATGCCGCGGCTTACAAGCACGTGCCCATGATGGAGAACAATCCTGTGGAAGCCGTAATAACCAACGTGTTCGGCACAAAGACCATAGCCGACCTGGCGGTAGAATTTAAAGCGGAAAAATTTGTGATGGTTTCCACTGATAAGGCTGTAAACCCAACCAGTATCATGGGCGCTACCAAACGCATTGCCGAAATCTATACCCAATCGCTGAACAAAAAAAACGTAACGCGCTTTATCACCACACGCTTTGGCAATGTACTTGGCTCTAACGGCTCAGTGATACCCTTGTTCCGCGAACAAATTGAAAAGGGCGGCCCGGTAACCATTACCGACCCGGAGGTAACCCGGTTTTTTATGACCATACCGGAAGCGTGCCAGTTGGTGTTAGAGGCAGGCACCATGGGCCACGGAGGAGAAATTTTTATTTTCGACATGGGTAAATCAGTAAAAATTCTCGACCTCGCAAAAAAGATGATTAAACTGTCGCGCCTGACCTTGGGCAAAGACATACAGATAAAATATACAGGTCTTCGTCCGGGCGAAAAGTTATACGAAGAACTGCTCAACAACAAGGAAAACACCCTGCCAACGTATCATCCTCAAATTATGATTGCCAAAGTGGCAGAAAGTGATTTTGAGTTGATTTCGAAACAAGTAATGGAACTGGAGAGTCTGCTCGACAGCCACGACAACATTCAGATCGTTAAAAAAATGAAAGAGATTGTTGCTGAGTTTAAGAGCCAGAATTTGGTATATGCAAAATTGGATTAGTACTGACGGCAGCATAGCCCAAGCCCAGTCACCCCGACACTTTCACATAAAAAAATCAACCCTTCAGCACCTTATTCACCAGGTCTGCGGCTTCCTGCAACTTTATAGCTGAAAATACTTTCAGGCCGGAATTATCAATAATTTCTTTGGCTTCTTCGGCGTTGGTACCCTGCAAGCGGACTATTACCGGGACTTTTATTTCTCCTAAACTTTTGTAGGCATCCACTATGCCGTTGGCTACCCTGTCGCAACGCACAATACCTCCGAAAATATTTACCAAAATGGCTTTCACATTTTCATCGCTGAGAATAATGCGAAATGCCTGTTCCACGCGTTTGGCATTGGCGGTGCCGCCCACATCAAGAAAATTGGCCGGCGAGCCGCCGCTGAGTTTTATGATGTCCATGGTAGCCATGGCCAGTCCGGCGCCATTTACCATACACCCCACGTTACCATCCAGTTTAATGAAATTCAGGCCATATTGCATGGCTTCCACTTCAACCGGGTTTTCTTCTGCCAAATCGCGCATATTTGCAATAATACAATGGCGGAAGAGAGCATTGTTGTCGGCCACCATCTTGGCGTCGGCGGCAAAAATCTTATCGTCTGAAGTTTTTATTACCGGGTTAATCTCCAGCAGAGTCAGGTCGCAGCCGGTATAAGCTTTGTAAAGGTTTTTTACAAAGGGAAGCATTTTTTTATAAGCTTCGCCCTCCAGCCCCAGGTTAAAAGCAATACGGCGGCATTGAAAGTCTCTGATGCCTACACCCGGGTGGATTTCTTCCTTAAAAATCTGTTCCGGTGTTTCTTCGGCCACCTTTTCAATATCCATACCTCCGCGCGGCGAATACATGATGACATTCTTCCCTGTATGCCGGTCCAGCAGAATACCTATATAAAACTCTCTTATTGGCTGGGGGCCGGGATAATAGATATTCTGTTCCACAAGAACCTTATGCACTTTTTTGCCTTCGGCTTTGGTTTGCGGGGTTATCAGCTGCATCCCGATAATGTGCCGGGCATGCTCAAAGACTTCGTTGGAGCCGGAAGCGATTTTCACTCCCCCGCCCTTTCCCCTGCCTCCAGCATGTATCTGTGCTTTGACCGCAAATTTTTCCGATCCTGTGCCGGCGCCAATAATCAGGGCCGCATTCATGGCTTCGTCAGGAGTGTTAGCCACGATGCCTTCAGGGACACTGACCCCGAAAGTTTTCAAAAGTTCTTTGGCTTGATATTCATGAAGATTCATAAAAATATTTTACTAATTGATAATCAAAGATAATGAAAAATGCCTTCGAAAAAAAGTGTGTACAAAAAAACCTAATTAAAAACGTCAAGCATCTATTTGTTTAGATTAAATAATTATTTTCGCAAGAATGAAATCAGACTATAAAATATTTTGCCTATTTTTATTTATTCTGATGTTTTGTCTGCCTGCAGCCATGGCACAGAAAAAAACCGCCTATGCCACAAGAATAACGGCACCTCCCGACATTGACGGTGTCCTTACCGATGCATGCTGGCGCCTGTGCGATTCGGCTGACAGTTTCAGGCAATATGTTCCCGTTTACGACGTAAACCCCACACAACGTACCGTGGTACGCATTGCGTATAACGACGAGGCCATCTTTGTCGGCGCCATGATGTACGACAATGCGCCGGACAGCATTCTGACAGAATTCGGGGTTCGCGACGACGAACTTAATGCTGACCGATTTGCCATACAATTTGACACCTATCACATGCAGACCGATGCATACACCTTTGCCGTCTGGGCTTCGGGCACACAGGCCGACTGGCGGCACACCGACGAAACCTATAATGCTGTATGGCAAAGCGCTGTTAAGATTAATGACAAGGGCTGGGCCTGCGAAATGAAAATCAGCTACTCGGCCCTGCGTTTTCCCAAGACAGCAGTGCAGGAATGGGGGCTTCAGATTTTCCGGGGGATACGGCGCCACCGCGAAACAGACCAGTGGGCGCTCGAAGTAAAAAGCAATGCCAATTTCCTGACTGACTGGGGAAAACTGGAAGGTATCAGGGATGTAAAACCCGCGCTTCGATTATCACTGACGCCTTTTGTTTCTCTGTATGGCGACCATTATCCATACAATGAAAAAGGGAAAAGTAATTTCTCGTATTCTTTCAGTGGCGGGTTAGACCTGAAATACGGTATAAATGAAAGCTTCACGCTCGACATCACCCTGCTGCCCGATTTCAGCCAGGTTCAGTCGGATTATCCTGTCAAAAATATTTCGGCACAGGAAACCGTGTACGAAGAGTACCGGCCGTTTTTTACGGAAGCCATTGACCTGTTCAAGGAAGGAGACCTGTTCTATACCAGGCGGATAGGCCGCACACCGGCAGGTTATCAGTCGGTGTACGATTCGCTGGGCAACGGAGAGGTCATCAAAAAAAATCCGGGGCAGGCAAAACTGCTCAACGCAATAAAATTTTCGGGCAGGGGCAAAAAAGGCACGGCAGTTGGCGTTTTCAATGCCATTACGAACAATATGTATGCACGTATTGAAGACTCCCTGGGGAATACAAGCAAAATCCTCACGGAACCGCTTACCAATTACAATATTCTGGTGCTGGACCAGATACTCAAAAACAATTCGAAGATATACCTTGTGAACACCAATGTGCTCCGCGATAAAAAATATGACGATGCCAATGTAACCCTGTTGGGAGTGACCCTGAATGATAAAAAGAACCGGTATCAGTTTGCCGGCTTTGCCGCCATGAGCAACAAACTGCACAAGGCCGACACCGGCAGCCGTAAAATAACCAGCACACCCGGATATCAATATTCTTTGTCGTTCGCAAAAGTAAGCGGCAAATTTCAGTTTAGTATCTACCGAAAAGAAATGAACCATAAATGGGATGCCAACGATATCGGCCTCACGTTGCAGAATAACCGTAGCACTACAGGAGCCACTATTGGATATAAAATATTTGAGCCTTTCTGGATACTGCGGGATATGGCCCACAGCATTGAAATTTATCATATTGAAAACTTTCTTGCCAAACGCGTGGAAGACTTTCGCATAACCTATTCCGGCAATGCCACCACCAGAAAATATCTTACCATCTGGGGTTCCTTCATCTTAAGCCCTCTGAAAGTAAATAATTTTCAAGACACCCGCAGCCCCGGACGATACTTCGTAATGGACCGTTGGTTTTATGCCAGCCTCAACGGCTCGTCGGATTACCGAAAAACCTTTGCCCTGGATGTAAACCTTGAATACTGGCAGGAAATCTATGGCGACGGAGTATCTTATGGCGTCACTCTTAATCCCATCATCAAGCCATCCGACAAATTTACTTTTAACATAAAAAGCATATACAACGGTAACTACAATGATATCGGCTTTGTGTATAATGACACCATTGGCAATATCATCATGGGCAAAAGAGATATTATTATCGTGCAGAATCAGTTTGAAGGCAGGTATATGTTCAGGAATAATCTCGCGCTGAGCCTGCTCGTCAGGCATTATTGGTCAAAAGGTATTTATGATAAACATTACAAGCTCGATTATGATGGCATACTGATTACCGACCCGCTGTTACCCCTTGACAAGGACTATAATTTTAATTTCAATGCATTTAACATCGACCTTATGTTTTATTGGGAATTTGCTCCCGGCAGCAGCCTGAACATCACTTATAAAAATAACATCCTCAAAGAAGGCAGCCAGATTGTTCCATCGTATTTCAAAAATTTCGGCAACATATTCGCGGAAAAACAACTAAATTCGCTGTCGTTAAAGGTATTGTACTATATCGATTACCAGCAGCTAAAAAGTTTTGCACACCAAAGAAAAACAAGAAAAACCCGCCATGATTAAAGCTCAGAATATACAGAAGTCCTATGAAAACCTCAAGGTGCTTAAGGGCATCAACCTGGAGATAGAAAAAAGCGAAATTGTGGCCATTACGGGGGCTTCAGGGGCCGGAAAGACCACCCTCCTTCACATACTCGGCACCTTGGACAAGCCCGATAACGGCACGGTTGAAATCAACGGGCAGGTTATTTCGGGACTTAACGAAAAAAAACTGGCTGCTTTCCGCAATAAACACATTGGTTTTGTGTTTCAGTTTCATCATCTGTTGCCAGAATTTACTGCCCTTGAGAATGTTTGCATCCCGGCTTTTATTGCCCACATTTCCAAAAAAGAAGCCGAGAAGAATGCCAGGGAGATACTTGATTTTCTTGGGTTAAGCAGCCGGCTGTCACACAAACCTTCGCAACTGTCGGGAGGCGAACAGCAAAGGGTGGCCGTAGCCCGCGCCCTGATAAACAAACCCGATGTTATTCTTGCTGATGAGCCCTCGGGAAACCTCGATTCGGCCAATGCCAGAGAACTTCATAAACTATTCTTCGACCTGAGGGAAAATTTTAGCCAGACCTTTGTGATAGTAACTCACAACGCTGAATTTGCGGGTATGTCGGACCGCTTATTGCATATGAAAGACGGCATGATGGAAGAGTAGAAAAACAAAATTTTTTTCTGTCAGTTAATTGCATCATGGAGCCTGTGGAACCAAAAACAGCTATTTTCACAGATCATTGAACAGATACCGGAAAATAAACCGGGTGTTTCTCGTTGTATTTTAACAGGAAATGATGTATCATTTTTCTTTTCTGCCTTGTATTCTGAAGTTCCTGAAACAGCTCGCTGTCGTGGCTTTCAAGAAACTTACAAAAATCCCTGTAGTTAAAATGTATGGTTTCGCCGGTCTCCAGATCAAGTAAGTATTCTGCAAAATCATTTGAAGTGCCCACATACGCTAAAGGTTCCGGTGAAAAGTACATATCGTGCATGCCATACTTGTTGAAGGCAACAAAATGTGACAATGCGCCCACCATGAACATACGGTAATAATAGCCCGGATAGCCCTGATAGATATATAAAACTCCATTCCTGGAATACCCAAAACACTCATCAATCACGCAGGTTTTTTTGCTTCCAATGGAGTCGGGGCAAGGATAGCGAAGAATTATGCTACCTTCTTCGCCATATATTTTGTCTTTTACCACCTCAAATTCGGGCAGGGAAGGTTTATTGTTTTTAAATTCCTGGAATGTCTGAAATATTCCGTCGTTGAACTTAAAATCACGGGTATATTTTACCATCACCGTATCGCTTTGTGCATATCCCGCAACAGGAATAAAAAACGACAAAAAAATAATGTGATATACTAAAGAAAACAGCGATTTTCTTTGCTTGTATGTGGTTACCGAAAGAATTTGCAGCGTAGTCACAGCCTTATTTTTTAACAAAATTACAAAAAATCAAAATCCTGTTCGCGAAAAACCACGCCTGAACATCAGTTGGTCAAAATTTACACTATAAATAAATTCGTACGACATGGCTTTGTTGTCGAGACGGCATGTGGCGCGGACTCCCATGCTCAGGGGCGCCAGAAATCGAAACATATGAAAATCGGCCAGCAGAGCCAGTCCCGCCGAGTTGAGTGATTGACGCTTATCATACCTGTCGGTAACCCAGGCATGGTCGTAATACAAAGTTCCCCTGAAACGCTTGATATAAAACAAAGAACCTATGCTCCAGTCGGGATAGAACAAGGGCATTTCGTAGGCGGTTTGGGTGGAAAATATTTTTGGATACATAGCGCTGTTATACCCATGCGGCAACGAAATCAAATCGTTGAACATGTAGTGTTTTGCCCTGTTGCGCTGGTAACCGGCATAAATGTTCAGGCTGTGATGCCGCCCGATACCCGGAAAAAAAAGTATGCCCTGCAGTGCCGTAATGTCCCCAAATTGTTTTCCGTCAAACGGGGTATGTTTGTATGAAAATTCCAGCACCTGCCCCCAGCGCGGATTAATATCTCGCAACGACCGTTTCAACACATGGTATCCAAAAAGCTTGTATTCCATCGCCTGATAAAAACCCGAGAAGTTTTCGGCAGGGTAGTTTTTTTGAGGGAATAATCTGTAAAAATTAAAATCTACTTCCGGCTGTATTGAAATATAATACTTTCCCATGTTGAACTTCCACGGAATCTTTATGCCTGCCTGCAAAAACATCACATCCCAGGTTATGGTATCCTCTTTGTTGAACCTGTAGGCAAACTGCAGATCTATGCGGGGGTACCAGCCGCGATAACTCAATTTGGCATAAACCTGCGAAACAGGCTTGCTCCATTCATGTTCATATCCTGCACTAACAATCATCGTACTCAGCAGGTTTTGGGATAGAAGCTCCACTCCGGGTTTCACGGTAGTATTATCGGCATTGACAGACACAGGCCCCCAACTGTGAATATTGAACAGGTTCAGGATCTTGGAATATCGTTTAACAGGAAAGTTACTCTTTTCTTTGTCATAGAAATCTATCACCTGCGCTCCGGATGTTTCAGTAGGGTAAGAATTTTTATCAGAAAAACTATCGTTTTTTTCAAACAGCATCCATTTCGATGAATCGAGACTTGCTTTCACCGGCCTGTATCCATCGGCAGTGTAGTCAGCATAGACAAGTTCTTTGCCGCTATTATCCACGAATGGGTCAGCAACTCCATATAAAGCGGAAGTTACCTGAAACACCTTTTTAGTTGCCGTATCCATAGCGAAAATGTTGCTTATCCCAGTCCAGGCCGCTACAAAAAAGATGTGGTTTTTGAATAATACAGGCTGTGCCATTTCGTCAAAACCAGCGGTTGTGAGGTTGTGCGAAGCACCTGTACTGTCGAGCAAGCATAGTCTTTTTCCAAACCGGTTTAATGCAATAAAAACTATCTCACAGCCTGTTTCCGACCAGGATGGTGTCATCAGAAAATCATCGTCCTGCGCCCGAAAACGGCTCAGCACCTTGCCCGTAGCCGCATCCAGCACCACCAAAGCAGACTGGCCGGTGATGCCCTGTTCGGCACAAACAATCTTTTTGCCTTGCCTGTCTATAGCCGGGGAGAAATAGCGCGAACGGCGGGTAAGCTGCCTGGCCCGTCTTTTTTGCATATCATAGATCTTGATCACCGAGTAAGTTTGGTTTTCCCATCGGGGATCATTGGCGGTTTCGGCCCACACCATCTTCGTGCCATGCACGCTGAAAGAGGCAAAGGAATACTGGCCCAGGGTAAATAGCTTGTGCTCCCGTCCGGCACTGTCAATACGTACAAAACGTGTGATGTCGTTCATGCCGGAACGAACCATGATATAGGATTTTTCGCCTGCTAAGGCAGGAAAATTATAGTTGGTATAAATCTTGTTTTTCGCCACAGGAATCATTTCTGCAACGGTAACATTCGTCTGTATTCGCTGATGATGCCAAAGGCTATCCAGTTCGTAAAAACAGTATTTGTACAGCATTACTTTTCCCATGCCGGACACTTTTTTCAGCCCGTAATTGAAAGGGGTTACCATTAGTGGCAGTTTGCCGGCCTTATCCATAGCCTTTTCCCAGACATCGCCGGTAAAGTGTCTGCGTGCCGTAGCCACCAGTTGATAACCAAATTCATACCTGTTAGGAGTAAATGTTCTGTAAGAGCCGAAACAGGCTTTATTGTAATTATATAATCCCTTTTCCAGCACCTGTGCGCGCATCTTCATGGAGAAAGAAGGTAAGCGGCCGCGCCCGCTGTTGCTGAAAACGGTTTCGGTATATACCGCATCGCCTTCCACAAACCACAGTGGCACAAAGGTGCCAATCACGCCGGCTGTGATCTGTTGTCCAAAGATATAGGACAACCCACGGGTAAGCCCCTGGTTGATTTTGCTGTACTGCACCACATGCCTGTATTCGTGCAGCATAAGCTGGTCGGCCCACGGCTGGGCATAGTCATCCTGTCCGGGACACATAAAAAATTCGATGCGCTTGGGCGCCCAAGGCACTTCCGCATTGGATAAAATGGCGCGGTTATGCAACACCACTGGCACTTTCACCGCTGCGATTTTCATATCGGCGCTTAATGGTGCATAGACTTTCTCGAAACCATTGGCGATATGTTGTGCCTGGTCTTCAATGCCGGCAGGAAAAATTATTCTAAAATGTTCCGTTTTAATAACCTTCCACCGCACAGAGGCAGGATCCTGGCCAAGATCGTAATACTGTGCCCTGGTTGTAAAGGCAAGCAAAATCAACACTAACAAGACACTATTTCGTATGAGCTGTATTGGCATGGCTATATACCGCCTGCGAAATGGTTTCCGGCCATGTATCATCATTATCGGGAGGCTTATTTTTCAATAATTATTTTCCCTGTTTTCGTCGAATTATCCTTGTCTGACAGCCGGTAAAGGTAAATCCCATTTGAAATCAGCGGCATACAAACCTTGAATTTACGGGCATTCACAGTGGCGCTGTACACTGTTTCTCCCAGCAGATTGAAAACTTCGATTGACGAAATTTCTTTTTCAGAAGAAACATAAAAAATCTCTCCAGCAGGGTTGGGAAAAATTTCAATCAGATAATCCCCTGCAAATTCGGCCGTGCCCGGGGTACACGGAAAGGCGCAATACGTAATGGTCGTATCGATGTCCCCTGTATTGAAATCAACGTCTCCTCCCGACATATCGCAAAAATCAAAAGTGCCCGACATTAATCCGGAGTTGCTGGTATTGTTCACGATACAAAATTTTCCGGCACCATACACTGTATCTTTGTTTTGCCAGTCATTCATCACCTCCTGCCTTCCATTATTGGTGAAGATAGCCGGGCCGGAGATTGAATCGGCATTAAGAAAATTATGGCTCAGGGCTATCATGGCGCCGGCATTATTGGTAAGGCTCTTACAATTATCAAAATCTGCTGCATTGATCACACCGGCATTTACTATGGATCCAAGATTCAGAAGGTTGATTGCATGTATGCTTCCGGAATTATTAATGTTTCCTGTAAAGCCATTAAAAAACTGCGAAGCATTAATCGTACCGCTAAGGCCCACGTCTATTACGGCCTTATTGTATAAACTGTCGGCATCAAAACTGCCTTCCACAGTAACCGTATCGTCAAAAAATGACACTCTTGCCACATCCATGGCTCCGTTGATAGTGAGAAAGCCGCTGCCCGAAGGATAATTCATGGACAGTCCGCGGAGGCCGGAATCACCCGTCAGGGAGCCGCCCGAATTAATGGTAATGGACCCGGAGGTGAACCCATAGTCGGTATTGAGCACAATGTGGTGATTGATAATAATAGTGCTGCCCGGTATAGGCAGGTTGCCGCCCCAGGTCAATGGGTTGTTCCAGTTACCATCTGCAACAGAAGTAAGCGTTTGCGCATTTGCATTTAAACAAAAAATGACAAAAAAGAGAACCGTAAATAGTTTTTTCATTACATGTGTTTTTGATGATGACTACGTTGGCAGAACAAATTTAAAAAAAGTTCATGTAATACAGGCAATAAATTTCCGTAAAACTTCTTATTACTATGTTTTTAATGTATTTTTGTAAAAAAACAAGCTTATGAAATTCATCATAAAAGTACTGGTTACCGCGCTTGCTGTGATGGCTGCAGCATACATTCTGGAACCGCACGTCCGGGTTGAAAGTTTCTGGATAAGCATTATCGTAGCTCTTGTATTGGCACTGTTAAATGCCTTTGTAAGGCCTATACTGCTTTTAATCAGTATCCCCGTAACCATATTGACTCTGGGTTTATTTATTTTTGTAATCAATGTGCTAATAATTTATATCGCCGCATATTTTATTGACGGATTTGAGGTGGATGGATTCTTGTGGACCTTGTTGTTCAGCATTATAATTTCATTCTTCAGCAGTATTTTGAACAGCATATTGAAAACAGACAGTCCACAGAAAAATTAATGCAGGCCACCACCTCACAACATGGATATTTCTGACATTATAAATCATCTTGGCGAAGACCGCAGGGATTATTACGGTGCTGTGGCGCCGCCCGTGATGCGTACCAGCAACTTCTGTTTTGCCAGTGTTGAAGATATGAGGAGCAATATCAACAGGGAATTTGAAGTACCTTTCTATTCAAGAGGAAACAACCCGACTGTCAGCATACTCCGGAAAAAAATGGCTGCGCTGGAAAAAACAGAAGATGCGCTGATCACCGCCAGCGGCTGTGCCGCCATCAGCACCGCAGTGTTCGGCAACCTTGCGGCTGGCGACCATGCGATTTGTGTAACAAATTGTTACAGCTGGACATACACACTTTTTCATGACATACTGAAAAAATTCGGTGTAAACGTCAGTTTTATTGACGGCACCAGAATAGAACACTTTAAAAATGCCATCACGCCGAAAACACGGCTCATCATGCTCGAAAGCCCCACCTCTTTTATGATGGAACTCCAGGACCTGAAAGCCGTGGCAGCTTTGGCAAAACAGCATGAAATAACCACCATAATCGACAACAGCTATGCCACACCGCTGTACCAGAATCCTGCCGAATTAGGAATCGACATCGTGGTGCATTCTGCGTCCAAATACTTAGGCGGCCACAGCGACCTCATTGCAGGTGTAATCTGTGGTACCGAAAAAATGATTCGCAAATTATTTTCACAGGAATACCTTGCTTTTGGCGGCATTATAACACCGGATAACGCATGGCTGATACTGCGCGGATTAAGAACATTGCCTGTGCGGATGAAACAGATCAGCGAAACAACGCAGAAAATAGTCTGTTTTCTTGAAGATCATCCAAAGATTGATAAGGTATTATGGCCATTTGCAAAAAGCTATCCTAAGTACGAACTGGCCAGACAACAGATGAAAGGAGCCGGAGGACTGTTTTCATTTACTTTAAAGACAAAAGAGATGGAAAAAGTGGATATGTTCTGTAACAAACTGAGACGATTCCTGCTGGCGTGTTCCTGGGGAGGTTACGAATCCCTTGTTTTTCCGGGCTCGGTGCTTTACAGCTCCATGAACAACAACAAAGCTATTCCGTTTAATCTGATCCGGATGTATGCAGGACTGGAAGAACCAGCAGTTCTCATACAGGATATTGAACAGGCTTTGGAATATGTATAACTTAATGAGCCATGCAACTAAACATCATCCACTGGCTCGAACATCACACAACACCCTGCCTTTTTAAGAGTATTTTTGGCCTTGATTGTCCGGGCTGCGGCACACAAAGAGCCATCATTGAACTGCTGAAAGGAAACTTTACTGAAAGCCTGAAAGCCTGGCCTGCCTTGCTGCCGGTGACACTTATGTTGTGTTACCTGGCCTTGTTTCTGGTTTTCCGCTTTAAAAACGGGCACAAAATCCTGATTGTATTTTTTATTGTGAACGCAATAATTATTGCCGGGAATTACATTTTCAAATTTGCCATACATGCACTATAATCGATAAAAGGCATGTAGCATTTCGTGCTAAAAACTTTTTCACAATGAATAAAAACCATTAACTTTGTTATAAAAAAAAAACCATGGAAGAACAACAAACAGATTTTTCATTGCCACCGCAAAAGGAATATAAAAGACATGTGCTCAGACCAAAAATGATTCCCTATTCCGTTACCGCCATGGTGTTCGGAATCGTTTCCATCGTGGTGTTGTGCTATTTCGGCTGGGTGGCCGCCATAGTAGCCTTGGTACTTTACAATAAAGGCATGAAAATATACAATGAAAATCCGCCCGACTATAAGCCGGGATCGCTGGGAATGATGCGCGCAGCAAAGATAACAGGCATTATCGGATTGATACTTTCCATCGTCGTTACCCTGTTATATATTCTTTACGTAGTGTTTATCATTGGCCTTGTCAACTATTCCTCCGACAGTTTTCTTTTAAATCCATGAAAATTCTAACGGCAGTACAGGTACGTGAAGCAGATGCCTTCACGATAGCCAATGAACCTATCCCATCGGTGGATCTTATGGAACGTGCCGCAGGCAAATGTTTCAACTGGCTTGTACAGCACTACGGAAAAAACAGAAATTACAAAATATTTTGTGGTACAGGCAACAATGGCGGCGACGGCCTGGTGATTGCCCGCCTGCTGGCTGAAAAGAATATTCCGGCAGAAACTTTTATCGTCCGTTTCAGCGATAAAAGCTCCGAAGACTTTATTACCAATCACCAGCGTTTATTGAAAATAAAAAAAATAAAAATCACCGACATCGCCACTACAGCAGATATTCCGGTCATAGCAGGAAAAGATATCGTGGTGGATGCCATACTGGGTTCGGGACTCTCGAAGCCGCTTACAGGAGGTATTGCCGCCGATGTGGTGGAAGCTATCAACAAAAGCACCGCTGAAATTGTTGCGGTGGATATCCCCTCCGGCCTGTTCGGTGAAGACAATAGCGACAACAACGGGAAAATTATACAAGCCAGACAAACCCTAACGTTTCAATTCCCCAAACTGTCGTTTCTTTTTGCAGGCAATGAAAAATATGCCGGCAACTGGCATGTACTTCCCATCGGGCTTCATCCTGATTTTATAGAAAAGACTACAGTAAACAACTATTTTGTGGAAGAAGCCGACTGCAGGGCGATCATCAAACCAAGGAGCCGGTTTTCGCACAAGGGAATGTTCGGCCATGCCCTGCTGGTATGCGGATCCTATGGCAAAATGGGTGCTGCGGTGCTGGCTGCCCACGCCTGCATAAAATCAGGAGCAGGCCTGGTAACGTCGTACATTCCCAAAGCCGGTTATAAAATCATGCAGTGCAGCCTGCCCGAAATCATGTGCAGCATTGATGAAGACAAGCACGTCATCTCAGGCAATATCGACCTCGATACTTATAATGCCGTGGGAGTTGGCCCCGGAATCGGCACGGATGATAAAACTCAGAAAGCCATGAAACTGCTGATACAAAACTGCATTTCTCCGCTTGTTTTTGATGCCGACGCCATTAACATCCTGGCCGAAAACAAAACCTGGCTGTCTTTTGTACCGAAAAAATCCATTTTTACACCACACCCGAAAGAATTTGAACGCCTGGCGGGCAAAAGCAACAATGAATATCAGCGTCAAGCTTTACAAACTGCTTTTTCAAAAAAATACGGAGTGTATGTGGCACTAAAAGGAGCCTATTCCTGTATCAGCACTCCCGCGGGTGACTGCTATTTTAATTCCACCGGAAATCCGGGTATGGCAACAGCCGGCAGCGGCGATGTGCTTACCGGTATCATCACCGGCTTGCTGGCACAGAAGTACACACCTTTTGATGCCTGTATTCTTGGTGTATATGTTCACGGCCTGGCAGGCGACCTGTCGGCAAAGCGCAATGGTTATGAAGCCACCACGGCAGGAGAAATCATAAAGATGCTGGGAAAAGCCTTCAAAAAACTATACTAAAAACAATTCGCCCAGGGGCTTTCTGGTCCTGGCTTTCTTAACCTTTTCCTGCAACGCGGCAGGCAACACGGCAATATCGCCCTGGTACCCTAAGGCAGCCACCGAAATTATGGCATATTCATCAGGGATATTAAAATTTTCGCGGGCCTTTTCTGCACTGAAACCACCCATCTGATGCACATAAATGCCTTTTTCCATAGCACTGATGATAAGATTTGAAACGGCCATGCCGGTGTCGTACATGTGAAAATAATTAGGCTTGCTATTGTAGGAAAAATTCTTTTTTGCCATCACCAGGATCAATACCGGCGCTGTTTTCGCCCATTCCTTATTGGCGTCCACCAGGCAATCAAAGAGTTTGCTATATTTTTCAGGTTCTTTTTTGCTGGTGCAGACAAACCTCCACGGTTGCTCATTAAAGGCCGAAGGCGCCCAGCGGGCAGATTCAAACAATTGCATAAGGATTTCTTCGCCCGGGATTTCATCGGTAAATGCCAGTGGGCTGAATCTTTGCATAATGGCGTCGGTTACTTTCATAAGTGTTTTGTTTTAGGTTGCAAAATTACTCATTGTTCCCTGATAATGTAAGCTAAATTTGATAATCACTGTTGTCCGGTAAAATCTGAAAAATTGATGAAAAGCCATATTGGAATGAGGTTTTGCGTAGATGTTTATTCAATAGGGGTTTGTTTTTAGCAAAGGGTGAATTGCTTTTCAGCAATTTATTTTACCTCAGTCCTAAAGGATGTAAATTGCTGAAAATCAATTCTTCCTTTAGGACAGAGGTAAATAACGGATCTTTTTATTTACATCCTTTATTACAAGTTTAATTTTTACCGGACATTAATATTTGATAATATAATCACAGGAAATCCCCCTCCTTAAAGCTATTAAAAATGATGTTTTGTTAAATTTAATTTCAGCGTCCGGAGTTATGGATTCATTACCTGCTGAAATCGTGTAAAAAGCTACGGGGTGCCTTCTGCCAACAGATTAATTATAACAACCCACCAAAACGGAGAAGATATTTTGTAACTTTGCAAAAAAATTTTTATGAGAAAAATCCTTGGTTTTCTTATTGCTGCGCTGATAGTTACCTCATGCGGAAACAGCACCGGTGAGACAGAAAAAAAAGATGACGCTGCCGCAGATACGGAAAAAAAAGCCGAACAGGTAGTTTCTAAGCCGACTACGATTGATGAAGCAACATTTCGCGCGAAAGTTTTTGATTATACCAGTGAAAAAAAATTCAAATATCTTGGTGAAAAGCCCTGCATTATTGATTTTTATGCTGATTGGTGCGCTCCCTGCCGTAAGCTCGCCCCTATCCTGGAAGCAATAGCTGCTGAATACGGTGAAAAACTGATAGTTTACAAAATCAATACCGACCACAACCAGCAGGTATCCCAATACCTGAATATCAGCAGCATTCCCGCAGTATTGTTGTGTCCGATGAACGGCGATCCACAGATGATGGTAGGGTTGTATCCCAAACAGGAGTATATTAATGCTATTGAACAAGTCTTGTTTCCTGTAGCCCCAACAACTGCAAAATAATTATTCGTAAATTCAGTGAAAAGCGGTTTATAAAAAATCCGACAACCTTCCTTTTTCTTTCACTTTCACGCCTTTTTCGGTTTGCTGCACCGTACAACATTCATTCAAAGCGTCGTGCTGAAACACCAGCAGGTAATGATTTTCGACGGCTTCGGCCAGAAAGCCTTCTTTTTCTTCCATGGAAAGCAACGGGCGGGTGTCGTAGCCTGCAATATAAGGCAATGAAATATGAGCAGTCGTGGGAATAAAATCGGCCATGAACACCAGCTTACGGCCATGATAGTCGATCACAGGGATCAATTGCCCGTCGGTATGGCCATTTACCATTTTTAAAAAAATTTTTTCGGTAAACAGGGTTTCATCAGCTACAAAATTCAACTTGCCACTTTGCTGCAACGGCAGAAGGTTTTCTTTAAGATACGAAGCTCTTTCACGGGGGTTGGGATTGTTGGCCCAGTTCCACTGCCTTTGCGAACACCATAGCGTGGCATTTTTGAATACCGGATATGGCTGATTACTATCGCCGTACCTGAAAGAGCCTCCGCAATGGTCGAAATGCAGGTGGGTGTGCACCACATCAGTGATATCATCGGTTGAAAACCCATGAGCTTCGAGTGCATTAACGAGGTTATCTTCACCACGCAGAACAAAGTAACTTCTGAATTTTTCATCCTGCTTATTACCGACACCGGTATCAAACAAAATTTTTCTTCCGTTTTCAACCACCAGCAGGTTGCGCAAAGCAACGTCCACCATATTGTGTTCATCGGGCTGGTAAATTTTGCCCCACAACGATTTGGGGACAACCCCAAAGCAGGCGCCACCGTCGAATTTCACATGTTCCGCAGTAATAAAATAAATTTCCATTAAAACCTGATTAGCTTTTGCCACAAAGGTAAAAGTTTCTGTTTTATTGAAATAGAATAAACATTATCGTTTTAACTTAGCTAAAATTGGGTTAAAAAAATTCCTCATTTGAAAATCCAATTGCTTAAAATGAGAAATCAGTATTTAACGAACTTTTTGACGACACTGTCAATGCCACCGGTAATTCTGATAAAATACAATCCTTTTCTTAGAGAGGAAATATCGAGCAGCTGTTTTCTGGTTTCCGTAAGATCACCTGATTTCACAAGATGACCAAGTGCGTCGTAGATTTCAAAGCGTGAATAACTGTTATAGAAATATTCAAGTTCTACAAACTCCGAAGCCGGATTGGGATATAAATAAAGGAAATCTGAATTTGTCACCTCGGGTTTATACATGGAAAACTTTTCTCCGCATGGAGTGGCGTCTTTTATAAAGTAACTGCGAACGCTGTCAATACGTTGATTCATGACAGTTATGGCGGCCTTTGCATTTGTATCTGCAAAATTTCTCGCGAACACATAGGCAAGGTCAAGTTCCTGTATCGCTCCAGGAAAAAAAGTAAATGGGCCCGAAGAACCAGCGCTTCTGCGATCATAAGGTAAATTGCCCGCCTGTTCTTCGGTCCATGGTTCGGTTCCACCGGGATCAATCCCTCTCGTCCCCCAGTTGCAGGGATCGGTATCGCCTGGAAACATGAAGTAACATGCCGGGCCAGTAGCACTTTGGTCGGGATGACCATTACCCCAGTAATGCATTTGGGCACCTCCGCCCCAAAATCCGCGCATATAATTATAATAATCAACATCGGTAGAAGGACAAAACTCTAATGTACATGAAAAACACCAATGAGGACCGGAGCTGCTCATACCATGACGTTCGTCATCAATAACCGAATTTCCGAAATTCAAGCCATTCACACTTTCGTCACAATTACCTGCTGGATTATCCAATCCATCCGAATCCAAATAAGGGCCGCCTAAAAATGTAATCGCCTGTGCAGGAGGATGAGCCCCATAATCCTGCGGGCGACCGTAACCATCAATATTATCACCGTTATAACAATAAAAACTTCCCCGCTGAACATCGCAGGCAATATAATCATCAGTAGGATCACCTAAACTGAAATCAGTATATGTTGCAATATATGAATTATGGTAGGTGTTTACAGAACGGTTGTTAATTTTAACGTTCAAAAATACTGTGTTCCACAAAGCAGAATCTGAAGGACAGTCGAAACCATAGAGCATCCCCACCCCTTCAATGCCAAGTTTTTTCCCGCCTGTTTCCGTATGCTGTTCCCGATCGTCATTAAAAATAAAAAGGACCGTTTCATCACCTTTTATTAATGGATAATCTCCCGTATAAGGGTCATAAATTCCGTCGTTATTGTTATCATAAAATGGTGCTAATACAGGAGATTCTCCTTTCAGCACATCACCATTTCCGGGCCAGTCGAGTAGAATTTGTGAAGGAGTGTAACCCGGTTGCTGCCAGTGAGCAAGATGGTAGTCAATATCTGACCTGTTAATTTTCCACAACCTTTTGTATTTATCATCATATAAAGAATCATAAGCAGAAGACACCGGCCCTGCCCAGAAATCGCAACCATAAGTATAATACCTTTGTGCTGCAACATGCAGGGAATCCTGATCATCCAATCCACCAATCCATACATTTCCTGAATAAATAGTTTTGGTCTTTTTTCCTTTCGGGACGCTAAACCACGGGTATATATTAGTACTTGTGCTAGAAATGCGTACGTATTCGGCAAATAAAAACCCATCAGCGTTAACACAGGCTGAAATATTGTTTACCGCTACTGAATCAAAACTTAATGGATTATCAACATCAAAGATAACATATCCGTATGAACTCAGTACGGGACTCCCATTGTCCATAAGTTTATAACGAATTGAATCCAGGCCTCCGCGATAACTTGGAAATGCAGTATACTCAATTTCCCGGTCTGACAATTTCTTCAAAACTCCATGGTCCGGTGGTAAAATTAAAAGCATACTAATACTATCGCCATCCACATCAAAATCATTAGCTAAAATATCTACTATCACATGTCCGCGTTTTGTAACCACATAATCATTCACGGCTGTCGGCGCGTGGTTCTGTGAAAAAACCGGCAGGGAAAGACAAAGAGTAAATATTAATGGAATGATTTTTTTCATAAAGAAAGAATATAGTAGCAAATATATGGAAATAAAATAACTTTTATAATCCCGAATTACGCATAAAAGGTTTTCTAGCACGTCGCATTAGAACACTTTCTTCATAGCATCCTGATTATTGGCATATTAGCTAAACAATTTTGTGTGTAAACGACAAAGAAAATGTAATCCCGACAAAGAAAAATTGTCGGAAAACATTTTCTAAGTCGGGATAAACCCAACTAAAGCAATAGTTTGTTTAATCATTTGGATAAGTTCGCAAAATTCTATTGCTTAAATTGGGATAATAAAAAAAGCCGCCCCTTTGATGAGGCAGCTTTTTTTAAAATAAATTAAGATCTTATTTTACGATGGTAATTTCGTCAATAAGGTTTTTAGCACCGGCATATTTGTCGATGACGAACAACACATAACGAATGTCCACGCTGATAGTGCGTTGCACTTCGGGTTCGAATGCAATGTCACCGCTCATGGCTTCCCAGTTACCGTCAAAGGCAATGCCTATCAATTGTCCATCACCATTGATTACAGGGCTTCCAGAGTTGCCTCCGGTAATATCCAGGTTGGAAATGAAACAAACCGGCATTACACCATTATTACCGTATTGGCCGTAATCTTTGTTTTTATAAAGTTGTTTCAATTTTTCGGGAACCACAAACTCACTATTCGAAGCATCTTCTTTTTCCATTACGCCATCAAGGGTAGTAAAATAATCGTAATGCACCGCATCGGCAGCTTCGTAGTCAAGCACTTTTCCATAAGTCATGCGCAGGGTAGAATTGGCATCCGGGTAGAATTTCTTATCCGGCTGCATTTTCCGCAAAGCCTCGCTGAACAATCGGGTAGCCTTATTCAGCTTGCTTTCTATGGCTTTTTGTTCCCCGGCACTGTTTCTGTAATAATTCAGGATACTCATGGTAGTCTTACGAACCAAATCATTGCTGAATTTCTTGGCATTGGGCTTGCTGACAAAGGCGTTGAACGCTTCTTCCGATGCATAAATGGATGTTTTAAATGCTTCATCAGTGAATTTCTGAATATCGCCTTTGAAATTTTTATCAATCACATCAAAAATATCGGCGCGCATCTCTTTACGGAGGATTTCCAGGCCGGCGGCAAATAATTTCTTTTCAGTAGAAGTATTGGCGTCTTTGTAAAGATCTTTGATGGTTTCCTTATAGTCATTAAACATTTCCGGTTTAGTGTTTTTATTTTCCACCAGAGAAGACATGCCCATAGTATATAATGGCGCTAACAAGGTTTTGGAGCTCATCAATATCATCTGGAAATACCAGAAGTTGGCTTCCGATTTATTTGCCAATAATTGTTTGTTACCCTCTTCAATATCTTTTATAACATTGCCATACTTTGCTTTCCGGCTCTCATCGGCATCAATCCACTTTTGCAGTTCATTTTCCAGGGCTTTCTTTTTATCATAAACTTTCAGCCGTTTTAGCCCGCGGCTTTCGCCTATTTTGTTTTTCCAGACATTGGCCAAACTCGCATAGGAAGCGGAATATTTTATTCTTACAGCGGGGTCGGCTTCCATATCTTTTTTCATAATCGGAAGCATAATATTTCCTGCATTGATAATGGCAGGGTTGGTTTGTTCCAGGGTGGTTTGTATTCCGTAAGAAGTCATATAGCGTTCGGTAGTGCCCGGATAACCCCAAATCATGGCAAAATCACCTTTTTTAATACCCTTCAGAGAAACCGGCAGGTGATGCTTTGGTTTTAAAGGAATGTTTTTGTCGGAATATTCAGCAGGTGAGCCATCGGGAGCGGTATATATGCGAAGCATAGAAAAATCACCGGTATGGCGCGGCCACATCCAGTTGTCGGTATCACCGCCAAATTTACCAATAGCTGACGGAGGAGCACCAACAAGGCGGACATCTTTGTATACTATATAAACAAACATATAATACTCGTTGTTGTCAAAAAAACTTTTGACATCCACAAAATATTTTCCTTTTTCCGACGCATCTTTTTCGAGTTTATCGGAAACTTTTTTTATAGCCGAACTGCGGGCGCTTTCGCTCATGGTATCGTTTACCGCAGCTAAAACAGTTGAAGTAACATCTTCCATGCGGACAAGAAATGAGGCCGTAACTCCTGTGCATGGCAATTCTTCTTTCATGTTAAAAGCCCAGAAACCATTGGTCAGGTAATCTTTTTCCACCGAACTCTGGTTCTGAATAGCGTCAAAACCGCAGTGATGGTTGGTAAGCAACAGTGCCTGTCCGGAAACCACTTCGGCAGTACAAAAATGAGAACCAGGCTGTCCGGCATTGCCAAGACCCACAATAGCATCTTTCAACGATGCATTGTTAACATTGTATAATTCTTCTGCGGTCAGATGCAGACCCATCTTTTGCATATCAACATAGTTGAGACGATCGATTAACATTGGCAACCACATTCCTTCATCGGGAGGGTTGGTTGCAAAAGATCCCATAAAAAGGGAAAAGCACATGAACAGCGACACAATTAGTTTTTTCATAGTTTTTTGTTTTTTTATTATTATTAAGTTAATTTTTTTCAGGTACAAAATTAGTGTTTTGAACGTAAATAATTGCTTGGTTTTTTTTCTAAAAAGACATTTATTTCAGACAGCAAATTTATTACACGAGATATAGACAATAGAAAAAATTTTTGTTACAAAATTTCTTCAATTTATTGTAAGCAGGAATCTGTATGCTTTATTATTAAATACAATCCGAATAACACCTGTCAATAAAGGTTTTAACGGCATGAAATGTCTTTTCCCTGGCTTCTAAATAACCCATATGGGCCACATCACCCATGATAAGCGCCGTGCTGTCGGAGGGCAGGCTGATTTGTTCCAACGCCTTATCAAAGGGCAGGCGTGTATCCTGTTTCCCGATGATAAACAACACGGGATAAACGGCATTTTTCAAAACATGAGTACGGTCGCCTCGTTCTGCCATACCCGCATTGCCGGCGACCACTCCGTCCACATTCATTTTTTTTGATCCCTGCACCAATGCATTTATTTCGTTTACAAATTTCATTTGATTTTCTGGCGTAAACAAAGATGGGATAAACCCGCTCAAAAAATTATAATGATTTTTTTTGATCAGGTTGTTGGTGCGCATGCGGTTTTTGAGTAATTCAGCGCTATCAGCATAAGCATGAGAATGGAACAGTCCCAGACCTTTTACCATCGCAGGATGTAAGGCGGCCAGGGCAAGTGAAACATAGCCTCCCATGGAATGCCCAATCAGCACGAATTGCTTTATGTCCAGCGCATCGGTAACCATTTTTACACAGGCTGCCATTACTTCCATGGTATGCACCTGAGCCACACATTCGCTCAGTCCATGGCCCGGCAGGTCCATAGCAACCACACGATACGAGACAGCCAGACCTTTGGCAAAATCGTTCCAGATGTCCAGCGATTCGGTAAAACCATGCAATAACACCACAGCCGGTCCTGAACCTGAAACTTTATAATGAATTTTAAAATTTTTGTAATAACAATAATCTTCCATAACAGATTTTCAAACGAAATTATTAAATAATCGAGGAACTAATTTAAAATTATTTGGAAAGATAATGATATTTTTGCAGAAACAAGCATCAATGTTCAGGAAGAAGCACTATACAGCTTCAGGTTCTTTAACTGCTCTTGCCATGCGGAAACTCTTGAAAAACCGCATGGCGATGGGTTCCGTAATTTTTATTGTTTTACTGGCTTTTGTGGCTGTATTAGGCTACCTCATCACCCCTGATTCCACACCTTTTGCCAACCAACAGTACCTGGAACTGACCACCAAAAAACCGGGATTTACCGTAACCATGCTCAGGGTATGCAAAAACGAACCACAGGAAAAAACGGGTTTCTTTAAAAAAATGCTTTACGGCGAAAAAACCCGCTACCAGGACATCCCCATCGAAAGGTATTATTTTGAAGGTGATAAAATATTTGTAGAAGAATATACGGGCCTGACACCCAACAATGGTGAAATAAAATCTTTTAGCCTTGCCGATGTACTGTACGCCCTGCCTCCCGACTCACAAAAAATCTTTACGGCCAAAACAACGGTTACTTTTACCGATATTGAAGGCAAGACCATCACTGAAGACATAAGCAGCCTGCAACAGAAAACAGAAACCGAACACATCTTCACAAAAAAGTTTTTATTAGGCAGTGATCGTTTTGGCCGCGATGTGCTCAGCCAGATTATGATAGGCACCCGCGTGAGCCTGTCGGTAGGTTTTATTTCGGTGTTTATTTCGCTGCTGGTCGGCATTTTGCTGGGAGCCCTGGCAGGATATTTCAGAGGTTGGGTCGACAACCTCATCATGTGGTTTATCAATGTGGTGTGGTCCATTCCTACCTTACTGCTGGTTATTGCCATCACGTTTGTATTGGGCAAGGGTTTTTGGCAGATATTTATCGCGGTGGGCCTCACCATGTGGGTAGAGGTGGCCCGGGTGGTGCGCGGACAGATTCTCAGCATACGCGAAAAAGAATTTGTGGAAGCCGGCGTGGCGCTTGGGTTTACCAACACACGCATCATCTTCCGGCACATTTTACCGAACGTACTGGCACCAGTGATAGTAATCTCGGCAGCCAACTTTGCTTCGGCCATACTCATAGAATCCGGCCTGAGTTTTCTGGGCATCGGCGTTCAGCCACCCATGCCCTCGTGGGGTACCATGATCAAAGAACATTACGGATACATCATCCTTGATTCGGCTTATCTTGCCATTGCTCCGGGCATTGCCATAATGCTCACCGTGCTGGCCTTTATGCTCACAGGCAATGGCCTGCGTGATGCCATGGATGTGAAAATGGTAAACAAATAAAATTTTCTTTTTCATTTTTTAATCAAAGTTGGTATATTTGCACCGAATTTCCCCGTTTGCAATTCTGTTTCACTAACATTCGTTACCTGAAACATTTCATTTAACCAGCATTTTACAAACTATTTTCACCAAATTGACTAATTCTTAACCAATCTACATTTTATGTATAACATCATTGACCTGAATGGAATGAGCATTCAAGAGCTACAGGAAATAGCAGAAAAACTAAACATTCCCGATTACGAAGACCTTAGAAAAAAAGAGCTTATCCACAAAATTCTCGATACGCAGGCATTAAAACCAGAAGAACCAAAACCACGGGAAAAAAGCCCGGAAGAAAATATAAAACGTCGCCGTGTAACCCAACGCAGAGCACGTATAGAAAATCCTGAACTGAAACAACAAGCCGGAAACGGCCAACTCAAACCGGAAGGTTTTGCACAACCTCAGGATAATCCGTCAAACAATTCTGAAAAAAGGCAAAGACAACCGAAAAACTTCAATAAACATAAGGTTTTTGAAAAAAATACCCCTATAGAAAAAGTTGAAGAAAAACCTGAAAACACACCAAAAAAGCAAATAACTCAGGAGAAACAACCCGAAATAGTTTTCAGTACTGAAGAAAACAAAACCCAAGAGCCAAAAATCGATAAGGATTATAAAAAAGAACTTTTTGAAGAAGAAGCCAAAAAGTTTGATTTTATGCTGCCGTCGCTGGATGAAGACGAAACGGCCGTACGACCCGTACAGCCTGCTGATGAAGAATCCGTAAAACCCGGCACTCAGGAAACCCCGGTAGCCGAAACCGCCCATGCTGCAAGCGCCGGAGAAAACGGCACAAGTAACGTTGAAGAAATCAAAGAACCCGCAGCCGAAGAAAACAAAACCAATGAACAGGAACGCGTACAGCGCGACCACATGAACCGCAACCGGCCCCAACGCGAAAAACAACCCGAATATTCGTTCGACTTCGAAGGTATCGTTTCCAGCGAAGGCGTGCTCGAAATTATGCCTGATGGCTATGGTTTTTTACGTTCTTCTGACTATAATTATCTCAACTCCCCCGACGACATTTATGTTTCGCAATCGCAGATCAAACTCTTCGGACTAAAAACCGGAGACACCGTTAAAGGCAGAATCCGTCCGCCCAAAGAAGGAGAGAAATATTTTCCCCTGGTAAAAGTGGAACACATCAACGGCCGAAGCCCCGAAATAGTCCGCGACCGTGTTAATTTCGACCACCTCATCCCCCTGTTTCCTGAAAAGAAACTCAAACTTACCGGACATCCTCAGATGACGGTTACTTCGCGCATCATCGACCTGTTCACTCCTATCGGCAAAGGACAGCGAGGCCTCATCGTGGCACAACCCAAAACGGGTAAAACCATGATTCTTAAAGAAATTGCCAATGCCGTTGCCCACAACCATCCCGAAGTGTACCTCATCATACTGCTGGTTGATGAACGCCCCGAAGAAGTTACTGATATGCAACGCAGCGTAAATGCAGAAGTGATTGCATCTACCTTTGATGAGCCGGCCGACCGCCATGTAAAAATTGCCAACATTGTCCTTGAAAAAGCCAAACGCCTTGTTGAATGCGGACACGATGTGATGATCCTGCTCGACTCAATCACCCGTCTGGCAAGGGCTTATAACACCGTGGCGCCAGCCTCCGGAAAAGTACTCTCGGGCGGCGTGGAAGCCTCGGCCCTGCAAAAACCCAAAAAATTCTTCGGCGCTGCACGCCAAATAGAAAACGGTGGTTCGCTCACCATTATCGCCACCGCCCTCACCGAAACCGGATCAAAAATGGACGAGGTGATCTTTGAAGAATTCAAAGGAACCGGCAATATGGAACTTCAGCTCGACCGCAAACTCTCAAACAAACGCATGTTCCCGTCTATCGATCTGGTAGCGTCAAGCACACGCCGCGACGACCTCCTCCACGAAAAAGATGTTCTACAGCGTATATGGATTTTGCGCAACCACCTGGCCGACATGAACCCCATCGAAGCCATGGAATTTCTGAAAGAGAAAATGAAATTTACTCAAACCAACGAAGAGTTCCTGCTCTTTATGAATACCTAAGCACTTCGGTAACCCATCAAAAAGCTCATACCTTTTCTATCACGGTATGAGTTTTTTTTGTGCCCGTTTTTTCGATATGCATATCGCTACATATCAATATTTTTAATGCTTTCCGCTTGTTTTGTACCTGAAAAGAAACTATTTTTGTAAACACAAATATTTATAAAAACACGAATCATGAATCTTCAGGAATTTAAAAGCAAACACAGCCTGTTAAAGGAATGGCAATACACCTTGAAACCCATTGAAAAAGGCTATAACATGCGTACCCTGTACGTGAACGTGGGCACCCATGAAATAAAAGAAAAGCCAGTTTCGCAAATGATGAAAGAAAAATTCACCGGGGGAAAAGGTTTCGGTCTGAAACTATTATGGGATGCCACCAAACCTGAAACAAAATGGAACGACCCTGAAAATGAAATTGTGATTAATACCGGCCCTATATGCGGTATCACCCAATACTCCGGCTCCGGAAAATCGCTGGTCGTGGCTATTTCGCCGCAGACTCACATACCCATTGACAGCAATGTCGGCGGTTATTTCGGGCCTTTCATGAAATTTGCCGGCTTTGACTCCATGGAGATTCAGGGCAAATCCGACAAAGAGGTTATCGTATATATTGATGGCGTTAACGGAAAAGTTGAAATCTATGATGCCGGCGACCTGCCCATCGACAGCCATGTTATCGGCGAGGTGCTTCATGAGGTTTTTGCAGACGATGAAAAAGATCGTATGAATGTTTCCGTAGTTTCTGCAGGCACCGCAGCAGACCATTCGCTTATCGGCTGCCTGAACTTTACTTTTTTCGACATGAAACGTAAAGTGGTACGCCTGAAACAAGCCGGAAGAGGCGGAATTGGCACTGTTTTGCGTGATAAAAAAATTAAGGCCGTAGTGGCTAAGGTTCCCGGAGTAAAAGGCAATCTGAACAATGTTGTTGACCTGGAAGCTATCATGGAACGTGGGAAACGCTTCAACAAAGAAATGCGCGAACTCGACGACTCGCAATGCCAGATGCGCAAAATCGGAACCGCCCACCTGACACACATCATGAACGATTACGACCTCTTCCCTACCCATAATTTCAAATTTGGAAGCCACCCCGATGCCATAAAAGTGCACGCCGAAAGATATAAGGAACGTTTCACGCAGAATATGCCCGACGGATGCTGGATAGGATGCAATATGTCGTGCGCCAAGGGTGTGGATAATTATGAACTGAGGACCGGCCCCTACAAAGGATCTAAAGTGATTGTTGACGGCCCCGAATACGAAACAGCGGCCTCCTTAGGATCATGCGCCGGAATATTTAACCCGGAATGGACCATCGAAGCCAATTTTTATTGCGACACCTATGGTATATGCACCATCAGCTGGGGAACCATTCTTGGTTTCGTCATGGAATGTTATGAAAACGGCATCATTAATGAAGAAAGAACCGGTGGATTGAAATTAAATTTCGGCAACGAAGACGGCGCCATGGAACTCCTCCATCAGCTCGCGCGCGGTGAAGGCTTTGGCGTTATTGCCGGACAAGGTGTACATAAAATGAAAGAAATATTTACCGAAAAAGGCTGGGGCGATCCAAAATTCCTGCAAGATATAGGCATGGAAAACAAAGGCCTGGAGTATTCCCAATATGTTTCCAAAGAATCGCTGGCACAGCAGGGCGGCTACGCCATGACTAACAAAGGGCCTCAACACGACGAAGCCTGGCTGATTTTTATGGACATGGTAAACAACCAGATTCCAACCTTTGAAAACAAAGCCGAAGCCCTGTATTACTTCCCGATGTTCCGCACATGGTTTGGACTGCAGGGTTTATGCAAACTGCCCTGGAACGACGTGGAACCGGCCGATAACCACACCCATGCCGAACCCGGAAAAGTCCCCGAACACGTCGACAATTATGTAACCATTTATAAAGCGGTTACCGGCCTTGACCTTGATAAAGATTCTATGATCATCCAATCAGAGCGGGTATATCAGTTCCAGCGGGTTTTCAATATCCGTTGCGGAAAAGGTCTGCGCAAAAACGATGCCCAGCCATACCGTGCCTGCGGTCCGGTAACCATCGAAGAATATGAATCCCGCCAGGAACGCTACGACAAACAAATGAAAGAAAAAATCGGCATCGACCCCGAAGGAAAATCAACCGAAGAAAAATTGGCCATCACCCGCAAATACCGCGAAGAACAGTACGAAAAACTGCTGGACGCCGTGTACAAACGCCGCGGATGGACCTCCAACGGAGTGCCAACCATCGAAAGACTAAAATCATTAGGGATGGACCTGCCGGAAGTGATTGAAGTAGTAAAAGACAAACAGAATTAACAAATCAATGCTGTGTATTTGAAAAAGAGGCTATCTCAAAAGTACTCTGTGTAACTCTGTGTGTACTCCGTGGTACTCTGTGTAATTCTTTAATTTATTATTACACTGAGATTCACAGAGACCGCTATTGCGGTTCACAGAGAGCCACAGAGAGAAAAATATAAAAAACTGTATTTTGTGTCAGCCTCTTCTTGTTTTCTTGCCCTTGTAAGGAATAGTTTTTCTTTATTATTTTTGTGAACAACCTATAGTGTAATAAAACAACTTATGGCCAGCAAGTCAACAGGAAAACAGAAAACCATTTCAAACCGGCAAAAACCGGTACAGGCCATGCAACAAAAAAAATCATTTCTTATTCCCCCATGGATAATTTATACCATACTGGCTGCCACTGCAATCATTTATTCCAGAGCCTTATTCAATGGATTCGCCAGCCTCGATGATGACGATTACCTTTTCGACAACCCATACATAAAGAATTTTACTTTCGAGGCATTTAAAACAATTTTTACTTCCTTTCACCTGGGCAACTACCACCCCCTGACCACACTTACTTTTTGGTTTGAGATTCATTGGTATGGAGCCAACCCGCTGCCCTTCCATATCCTTAATGTGCTGCTCCATCTGATCAACACTTTCCTGGTGTACCAACTTGTCAAAAAACTCAGCGGACAAGAGATTACATCTTTATTCACTGCGGCCTTGTTTGCCTTGCATCCCCTGCATGTTGAATCTGTCGCCTGGATATCTGAGCGTAAAGACGTTATGTATTCAATGTTTTATCTTTCTGCCCTGCTCATCTACCTCCAATACCTCACTAATGGACATAAAAGCAAACACTACCTGCTGTGCCTTCTTTTGTTCGTGTGTTCCCTGCTTTCAAAATCCGCTGCCGTTACCCTGCCGGTGTTGTTGATAGCAATTGACCTTTACAAACGAAGAAAACCGGATACAAAAATGTGGCTTGAAAAAATACCTTTTCTGTTGTTATCAGTACTGTTCGGCATCATTGCATTACTTTCACAGCAAGGCGCTTTAAAAGACGTTGCGTTGGAATACTCATTTTTTAACAGGATTTTTTTATTTACCTACGGCGTGATGTTTTATGTCGTAAAACTTATTGTCCCCTTTCACCTGTCGGCCATGCATTTTTATCCGGTAACTCATGGCGGCATGCTGCCGTGGTATTGTTACGCTTCGCTGCCTGTACTCGGTTTTTTGGCGTGGCTCACGGTAAGAAAGACATCTTTGCGTCGTGAAACACTTTTTGGCACCGGTTTTTTCCTGATAACTATTTCGGTCATGCTGCAGATCATTTCGGTGGGTAACGCCATCACTGCCGAACGCTACACTTACATATCTTATATCGGATTATTTTATATCGCCGGTCAATGGATGAGTGCTCTGAAAAAAGAGTCAGTAAAAAGGACAGCACTCTTCATCAGCGGCATATTTATCATAGCCATGGCCATCCTTACCTGGAACCGTATCCCCGTGTGGAAAAACGGCAATACCCTGTTTACCGATATGATAAAAAAGTACCCCGACAGTTACCTGGCTTATTGGATGCGGGGAAATTACAAGAATGATGTGAAGGATTACCAGGGAGCTCTGCAGGATTATAACAAAACCCTTCAGCTGCATCCCAACTTTGCTGAATGCCTGACCAACCGGGGAAATATTTTTAACGAACTGAAAGATTATAAAGCTGCCTTGCAGGACCTGGACCGGTCAATTGCGCTTGACACCACTGTGGCTGAATCTTTTAACAACCGTGGTATAGCTCATAACGGACTGGGCGATACGGCCTCTGCACTAAAGGATTACAACAAAGCCATACAGCTTGATCCGGAATTACAGAATGCTTACGACAACAGGGGCGTGCTGAAGGCAATCATGGGGGATCTTACGGGAGCATTGACCGATGTGAATAAGGCTCTTATCATAGACCCTAAAGATGGCGAAACATTCAGCAACCGCGCCAACATCAAAGCCATGATGAAAGACTTTAAAGGCTCGTTTGATGATTACAGCATCGCTTTACAATATAACCCCAAAGACAATATCGTACTCTTCAACCGGGGACTGACACGCCTCAACCTGAACGACACCGCTGGCGCCTGTGATGACTGGCACCGCGCTGCAAATCTTGGCAACCAGGCTGCCGGCGATGTGATTACAAATTATTGTAAATAACCCTTCACGCAAAATTCTTTGATAATCTCAGAAATCTTCGGGAAATTATTAAAGAAATCCTCCACATTCAGAACAAGCTGAAAATTTCATTATTTTTGGAATAACAAATTACACCTTATGACATTATACATTATCATTGGAATCGCTGTATTAATTCTGCTTATTGCAGCGCTGTACTTCAACAAATTCATTTCTTACCGCAACAGGATACGCAATGCCTGGAGCGATATCGACGTGCAGTTAAAAAGGCGCTATTCGCTGATACCCAACCTTGTCGAATCCGTGAAAGGCTATGCCGCCCACGAAAAAGGTCTTTTCGAAAACGTGGCGAAGTACCGTGCACAGGCCGAAAACGCCACAACGCTGAAAGAACACGAAGCCGCCGAAAACAATATGATATCCGTACTAAAAACTATCCTGGTTACCGTAGAAAACTACCCTGCCCTGCTGGCCAATGAAAACTTTATGAAGCTGCAGGATTCGTTGATTGAGGTGGAAGACACCATACAGAATGCCCGCCGGTATTATAATGCGTTGGTGCGCGACAACAACACGGCCGTGCAGTCCTTCCCCGGAAATATGTTTGCCGGCCTTTTCAGTTTTAAAACAGCCGATTTTTTCGAAATTGAACCCATCGAACGCGACGTAATTAAGGTGGAAATAAAAAAATAGTACATGAAAAAGATATTTACCATCATTGTTTTAACCCTGCTAAGCTATTCGGGTTTTTCCGAAGCATTTGACATCACAAACTACTTTGTGGATATGCAGATGAACGCCAACGGATCCATACTGGTAACGGAAACCATACAGGTTCACTTTACTGAGGAAAGGCATGGCATCATCCGTTCTATGCCTTTCAGATACCGGCAGGTAGATTTTCCAAACAGGCAGCGGGCCGAAAGAGCCAGCCTGACCGCCGATTATGAATTATTGATAAAAGATGTCGCTGTCGATGGTTTTGAGTTCAGCACCTCTATAGAAGGCGATTTCCTGAAAATAAAGATCGGTTCAGCCGATAAATACATCAACGGGAACCAGACTTTTGTAATAAAATACCTTGTTTGGGGCGCCTTGAACAAGTTCAGCGACCGCACCGAATTTTACTGGAACCTGATCGGACATCAATGGGATTGCGACATTGCAGCAGCAGGATTCAGGATTGTTTTGCCCAAAACGTTAAACCTGACAAACAACGACGTCCTTCTGTTTACCGGGGCCGAAGGCTCAAAAAACACGGCAGCCTCATACACGGTATCTCCAAACGAGATTAAAGGCGCCCTCACCAGCCCGCTGAAAGCCAATGAAGGCATGACCGTGGCCGTAAAATTCCCCAACTCCGCCTTCACCGGCACCAGCATTCCCATTGAAAATCTGGCAACAAATTTTTATATCGATAAGCTGCTGACAAAAATCAACATTAACTACGACGGTTCCCTTACCGTAGAGGAAAAATATTCGGTGGTGCTGATGTCGCCGCAAGCCTCTTTTATCAGAGACTTTTATACCCTCCGTACAAATGATTCCTCCACAATAAAAGACCATGTACTCAAAGAAATTAAAGTAAATTATATCTCGCGAGGCGTGAACAATGCCAAATTTGTATCACAAAACGAAGGCGAGAATAAATACATCAGCCTGTATTCCGAAACAGAAAAATTTTCGGATAAGCTGGAAGTAACATACCGGTACACCGTGTGGGGAGCCGTTACGTTCAAAAATGGCATTGCAGAAATCAATTGGCCTCTCAACGGTGAAATGGCCGGTGAGCCCTTCAAAGGATTCACCGCTGAAATTTCTGCCGATCCCGAAATTAATATTGAAAAAACTGTCTTCAGGTATTACAAACTAAACAAGGACCATCCCATCAGTCCCGAAATAACCTTTGACAAAAACAAAAAAACTTATGTAGTCAACTATTCCAATGTGTTTTCCACTGACCCCATTTTTCTCACCCAGATAATAAGCGACGAAGGCTTCAACAAAAACCTGCTGCCGTTTGAAATCTATGCAAAAAAACATTACATAAAGGATTTTTTAACCCAGATACAAATCAACAAAAACGGCAGCCTGCATGTGTCGCATCAATATCTGGTAAAATTTAAAAACCCATATAGCACCGAAAACAGCTTTACTGCCAACGAGAATTTTTCTTATTATGACAAAAGTACCGACAACAAAGCTTACGGGACTAAACTCCCCGACTGGTCCTTTTTGAGCGGATACAACAGGCTGATAATCAAAAATCTTTCGGCAAGCGGAATACAGGACGATTACAGCCTCAAAAACAACCTTTATAACTCGGTGTATTGGGGCAATACAGCGGGCACGGCTCAGGATACCCTGTATACCTATGAATACGATGTTTTTGGATTGTTTACCCGAAAAAACGGCAGGTACTACCTCAACAAATCACTGACCAGTCCTTTTTCAGAACCCATCAAAACAGGAACTATCCAAATCACGCTGCCCGAAAATGTTCATGCTGCGGATATCTCCACCTTATTCCTGGTCAACAACATAGAATCCGACAAAATAAACTTCACGGTAAAAGATAACACTATCACCTGTAAACTCAGCAAACCTCTGTTTCAGGGCGAAGTCCTCTTTCTCGACATGTCGGTTCCGCGCGATAAATTGTCGGTTTCGTGCTTGCTCACATGGAAAATCATCTGGAAAAACAACAAACTGCTGATACTGCCATTCATCATTTTCCTTTTGCTGTTCATACTTTGGTATGTGTTCGGAAGAGATAAAAAAGATGCTGTTGTTGTTCAGTACAAACCGCCAATGGACATCACTCCTGCCGAGGCCGGTTATCTGTGGGATAACAAACTTCATAAGCGCGATCTGGTATCTCTGATCTATTACTGGGCAGGACACGGGCTGGTGAATATCAAAGAGATAAAAGCTCCCGGAAAAAGCATCGATTATGAGCTTACACGGCTGCACCCCCTGCCTGCCAACGCTAAAAGTTTCGAAAAAAAGATGTTCGAAGGCTTGTTCAAAGCCGGAAACAAAGACTCCGTTAAAGTAAGTTCCCTGAAAAACTCTTTTTATGTTACCATGAATGCTACTGACAAAGATTTGCAGGACTATGCCAAAACAAATAAATTTTATGTACCGGGAACACAAGGTTTCAGCCGCTTTCTGAAGGTGATTGCTTTTGTGTTTTTAGGTGTGGGAATTTTTCTCTCCCTGTTTTTTGGACAAAACTGGTTGCAATTCCAGATTTTTGTGCTGCTGACCTCCATGTCCTTATACTTTTTCGGACTACTGATGCCCAAACGTGCACATTTTGCAGCAGAAAAATACCATAAACTACTCGGTTTCAAAGAATTTATTCAGAGAGCCGAAAAAGAAAAACTCCGCGATTTGCTGCAGGAAAATCCGAAATACTTCGACGAAACTGTGGCTTTTGCCATCGTGATGGGCCTTGGCAGCGAATGGGCCGACAAGTTCCACGACCTTATCCAATCCGAACCTGACTGGTATCAATCTTCCAATGGCCATACATTTTCAACTTCTTTGCTTGTTTCGTCCATCATATCCAGCATGTATCACATGGACCACAACTTCAATTATAAATACACATCCTATTCGTCAGGCTATCATTCCGGGTCAAGGAGTTCGGGTTTCAGTTCGTTTGGCGGTGGCGGCGGGTTCAGCGGTTTCAGCGGCGGCGGCGGATTCTCCGGAGGCGGATTTGGCGGCGGCGGCGGTTCGAGCTGGTAATACATAGTAAAAAGTGGACGCTTCGATCCGCCGCGGCGGACTCAGTGCAAGGAGTAAAAGTAGAAAGCCTGCGGCAACGGAAAGGTCATAGGTAGTGAACATTTTTCAAGCCAGATCATCATAATATCATAATAATAAGATATATTTTGAATATCTTAAAACTATGTGTTGAAGATTTGCTTTTCTTAATTTATTGTTTTAATTTTGGTATTTAATTAATTTTTTAATTATTTTTCATTAAACAATAAATCCGATAAACTATGATACAATTCTATAAAAGCTACAACAAAACGATAACAGATAGGTTCGTTAAACTAATTCCAGGTGTTTTTTTCCTGTTTTTATTTACACAGGCAGGTGCTCAACAGGCAACGGTAACGGCCGGTGGTAATGCCTCGGGAACTGGAGGCAGCGCCAGCTATTCGGTTGGCCAGATAGTATATACAACAAATACAGGCGCCAATGGCTCGGTAGCACAAGGGGTGCAGCAACCTTTTGAAATATCCGTTGTTACAGGGATAAAACAAGCTGAAGATATTAATCTTATATGTTCTGCTTATCCCAATCCGGCCACTGAGGTATTAATATTATCAGTCGAAAACTATAACAATGAAAAGTTGTTTTATCAACTTTATGATGTTTATGGAAATTTATTGGAATCCAAGATCGTAACGAACAGTAAAACACCTATTTCATTGGAAAGCTTAGCCCCTGAATTATATTTTCTGAAATTAACCGATGATAATAAAGAAATAAAAGTATTTAAAATCATAAAAACTAAATAAGACCGTGTTTTTTCCAAACTAACACGTTGTCGAATCAGGCCGGGTAACCAGGCTTAAACCAGACAAGCAAACTGAACCAAAATAAAATTAAAAAAAATAAACCATGAAAAAACTGTTTACCATTCTGGCAGTACTGTTATTTACAGCCACATTAAGGGCACAAAGTCCTGATGAAATGAGTTATCAGGCAGTGATCCGAAATAATAGCAACCAACTTGTAACCAATACCCTGGTTGGCATAAAGATTAGCATTATGCAGGGACTGCCGCCATCGTATACTGCAGTTTATTGGGAAACACAAACCCCCACCACCAATGCAAACGGATTAGTTTCATTGACCATCGGCGGCACTTATACGGGCTTTGACACGATCCACTGGGATAATGGACCATATTTCATAAAAACCGAAACCGACCCTAACGGCGGAGTAAACTATACTATTACAGGAGAAAGCCAGTTGCTTAGCGTCCCTTATGCTCTGCATGCCACCACGGCAGACAGTGTAACAGGATTCTTGCATGAAACCGATCCTGTTTATGGCGCTTCGCCTGCCGCAAATATCACCGGAACGGATATCACCAACTGGAATAACAGCTTACTGCCTTTGGGGGCTTATGGAGAAACATTATTTCACAATGGAACAGGATGGAATAGTTCGTCTAACCTTTACAACGATGGGTTTCATGTGGATATTACCCGTCTTTCCGTTTTGAATGAATTTACTTCATTTTCTCCACTTTTAATTTCGGTTCCACTGGGAATCAAACCGTTGTTAATTTCATCATCTGCAAAAATCGATAGTTTGAACGCTGATTACCTGGATGGGATGCACGCATCAGGTTTTGCAACGGCCGGACATAATCATGGTTTGGGTACGGTTAATTATTTATCAAAATGGACCAGCAGCTCAGGCCTGGGAAATAGTATCATTTACGACAATGGTAGCAATATTGGTATTGGCACAACCGCCACAACATCCAAACTTGAAGTACAAAGCTCTTATGGTGTGGTTGCCAGGTTTATCGGAGAATCAGCAATGGCATCTTCGGGAACCTATGTTGGCATCAGGGATCAGACCGGGGGTGTGGATTGGTACCTTAGTGAATATGACAATGGGAATTTTTCAATAAATCAGAATGCGGGTTATGACAGATTAACCATTGACCATAATACCGGCAATATCGCTATTGGAACCGGCCCGACAACAGACAGGCTGGCTGTAAATGGCGTGATTGCTGCAACCGGGGGAAATTCAACACAATGGAATACTGCTTACAGTTGGGGGAATCATGCCTCGGCTGGTTATTTGACCACTTATACAGAAACCGATCCAGTATTTGGCGTTTCACCGGCGGCAGGAATTACAGGTACAAATATTACTAACTGGAACAACAATATGTTGCCTTCCGGAACAAGCGGACTAACACTCAGACACAATGGATCTGCATGGATTGCCAATAACAACTTGTATAACAATGGCAGTTCCGTAGGCATAGGAACGACATCCCCGGCTCAAAAGTTGGATGTAAATGGAAATATCAATGTTGCCGGAAATTTAATAGCTGCCGGCATAAATACCAGCGGCCAGATTAATTCGACAATACTCAACGGGACCGCTCCGATCATTGTGACATCAACAACCAAAGCCACTAACCTGAATGCTGATATGGTCGATGGATACCATCTTAACGGAACTCCCGTGCAGGTCAGAGCCAGCGGCATCGTCTCCGGTGGCAATTATGTTGATATTGATATCCCGTCATATTACCCATTTGAATTGCAATTATCTTCCGGTCACCCTTATGCTTACACTGCAATCAATGGCGGGCAAGCCACCATGCAGGGTTTTGTAAACGACGGCAGCGTCGGTTTATTAATCACATCCAGTAATGGTGCAAGTTCTGCCGGCGCCCCGGGAACAGGGACTGTTTCTTCTACCTATAAAACCTGCAATCTTAGCAGTGTGGTAGATCTCTTTACTTTTGGAGGCACTTCGGGTAATATCTACACCGTAAGCTCTATGGGCACATCCCTAAAGCTACGGATAAGAACAAGTTCCGGCGCTATTGAAGTCTATTACAAGTTGACCTATTGATACCGGATTAAAATTTTTCAGGCTCCATTATTAATGGCTTTTGATGTGATAATTCAGGGTATTTGCCCCGGGTTCCTGGAAGGTCAGTGAAGTGGAAAATTTTGCCACAAATCCTGTTTAAAAAACTTATGCAGTAAAGGTTTCCCAGTGCGCGTAAGGAATCTGAACCCCGTGGAGATTTTCAGGATCCCTTTGACTAATTTTTTCCCTTGAGTTCTTCCAGTTCTTTTTCCAGCTTATTCAGTTTGTCAATAAGTTTCGGCAGGTTCTTGAAATGCACATACGACCGCAGGTAATCTTTTATATTGTACGCCGGAGCGCCCTGGACAATGGTTCCGGGTTCTTTGATGCTTGCCGCAATTCCTGACTGTGCCTGTATCATCACTTTATCAGCAATACTGATATGCCCGACAATGCCTACCTGGCCGCCTATCGTCACATGTTTTCCGATCTTTGTTGAACCGGCAATTCCCGTCTGCGACACGATTACCGTGTTTTCACCTACTTCTACATTATGGGCAATCATCACGAGGTTATCAATTTTACAGCCTTTACGGATGATTGTCGATCCAAGCGTAGCTCTGTCGATGGTAGTGTTGGCTCCAATCTCCACATCATCTTCTATAACTACATTGCCTGTTTGCGTAACTTTCTTATAAGTGCCGTCAGGCTGGGGAGCAAAACCAAAGCCATCGGCGCCGATAACCACTCCGGAATGAAGAATACAACTGTTGCCGATGCAATTATCCGAATATACCGTCACCGAGGCAAAAAGCGTGGAGTTGTCTTTTATCACCACATTATCGCCCACATAACAAAGCGGGTAAACCTTCACGTTATCGCCTATCACGGCATTATCGCCGATGAAGGCCTGAGCGCCTATATACACATTCTTGCCAATCGTTGCCGATTCCGAAATAACGGCTTTATCCGAAATGCCGGTCTTATTGAGTTTTATCTGGTTGTACATCTCCAATAAGGTCGAAAAAGCCGTATAAGCATTGTCAACCCTGACTAAGGTGGCATTAATTTTTTGTTCGGCAACAAAATCTTTGTTTACAATAACCACAGCGGCCTGAGTGGAGTATATAAATTGGGTGTAAGCCGGGTTGGCAAGAAAAGTCAGTGATTCGGAATCACCTTCTTCAATTTTCGAAAGTTTTGTAAAAAAAGCTTCAGGATTTCCTTCTACCGAGCCGTTCAGGACTTCTGCCAACTGCTGTGCTGTAAATTTCATACTATTGGATTTTACTTGATAAAACAAAATTATAAAATCTTAGGTACACAGAGCGTATTATAAAAATTTTATTGCCAAAGATTGCAGCGGCCATATGGTTGGAACGCCGGAAATTTAACTACAGATGCTGCTTTGAGGTTGCGAAGCCCGCCGGCATTTTTAAGTCCCTAGCGCCATAATATCAAAAGGAAAAATCTCTCAACTTTTATTTCAGACTTCACCCACTCTTTTATTAAAAGAGTCTAGCGATTCATAATGGTTTCAATATATTGAACAGTCAAGGCAACGCCATCACTATTCCTCAGTTTCTGTGCAAGGTCTTCCGCATTTTTCCTGTACGTTTCATTGGAAATACACTCTGTTATTGCCGAAGAAATTGCCCCGGCAGATATTTCTTTGAAATCGCAGGTATCAGGCCCCAGACCCAATTTTACAATTTGCCTGCGGTTGTCAAACTGGTCGCCCATAAAAGGAAACGCCGCCTGTGGAATACCCGCCCTGGCAAGTGCTGCCATTGTTCCCGTTCCTCCATGATAAACCACTGCAGCTAATTTGGGGAACAACAAATCAAAAGGTATTTCGTCAACAAAAATAATATCACGGGCATCACTTACAGGCAAGTCAGCCCATCCTTTTGAAATGATTAGCCGCTGACCTGTCATATCGCGGACTTTTTCAAACATAGCGGCGTACTTTTCGGGCTTCGTTATAGGGTTACTGCCAAACCCGATGTATACCGGTGGTTTCCCCGAACTGAGAAAATCCTTCACCTTGTCTGGTAATTCTATTTTTGAGGGTAATAACATAAATCCGGTCTGGGTAAAAGCAAAAGATACTCCTTCACGTGCCGGATTTAATTCTTTATCACAGGCAATAATGACATTTGTGCCCATCCATTGTTCCCAAATATCCTTAATTGGGGGGAGGCCGTATTCAGCACGCGCTTTATTAATATATCCCTTCATCATCAGGTTCATCATTTTTCTGCCAAAGCCAAACATTAACCGGTTTTTTAAAGGATCATCTTTTGTGGTCCCCAGAATGACAGGGTAAAAAGCCACAAGCCTGTAAGGAATGTTTAATCTGTCAGCAGCCGTTTGCAGGCCCACAACGATTCCCGCGCCCAATATCATGTCAACGCCTTTGATTATATCGGGCAAACGGTGTATCTGCTCCAAAATATATTTTTTTCCCTCCCGCGGTGAAATATTGACAGCTACACCCCCTTTTTGCTTTTCAGGGTTCTCTTTTAACGATTTCCTGATCTCAGGACCGAACGGAACAAACCGGCAATTGTACATTTGTGCAAGTTTTTCATTTTCAGATGGAGCACAAACAGTAACCTCATGTCCTTTTGCCATTAACCCTGTAGCCAATGCGATCATGGGCTGAACATCGCCCCTTGTCCCGAGTATAACACATGCAATTTTCATAGCCCTGATTTTTATTTACTGATTAAATTTCCCTTGTTTTATAAAACTTTCATTGTACTATTTCCAATTCGGATTTCATTGGTATTTGTTACTCAAACTACTTATAAAAATAATAAAATATTTCTAATAAAACAAATAGTTAATCATTTTTATAACTCCCAATGGATATAGCCGCGACCTGATTTTCACATTATAAAACAAAAAAGGTCCGCACTTGCGTACGAACCTTTTTTTCAATTCCGAATTCTGATCCACCGCAGCGGACACAGAGGGGCACGGAGGATTTTGTTGATTTCTTCTGCGGCCATCTGCGT
>ENA-UPTA01000541-UPTA01000541.1-activated-sludge-metagenome-genome-assembly--contig:-NODE-541-length-43816-cov-7.346290_pt1 | contig 43816 bp, 47 predicted proteins | sample MGYA00238184_ERZ773361 | MGnify/ENA primary metagenome ERZ773361 (study PRJEB29100, sample SAMN05720205) | activated sludge metagenome | isolation source: anaerobic digester from wastewater... | reverse complement strand
ATCAGGCAGCTTTTTTTATGCCTCCGAATATCCGCGTTATTCTTGTTGACTATTTGATTCATCGCGTATACAAATTCCGGGTTACATATTATAATTACTGGAGGATGTTATGCCCGGAAAAACCATACCTGACGTGCTTGGACAGTATAATGAAGGTGATTACAGTGTAAAATTATGCGGCTCAATTTTCGGGGTGATACCGGGGATGCAGCCGTTTCAGTTCTACAACAGCCTGGAAGGCGCTGCCGCGAGGCTTGCGGGGGGGGACAACACCGCGCTAACAAAAGCCGCCGAGATAGCCTCCACCCCCGACATTCAGACCGCGGTATGGGTGGCCGACGCAATCGACAAGGCCGATATGGGGATAAGCGTGGTGTCAGGAATCAAGAATATCCTTTCCATTTTCGGCGGCACCAGGCAAAGCAGCACCTTTGACGCAGACCCCCAGCAGGCGATTGACTCAGTGATGAAAGCAGCCGCTATGGCCTACATGATCCACAAGCTTTTCCCCGGCGAAATAAGCGGGAAAATATCACTCTTCAGGGAAATCCCCGCAGGCAATGAGATGGCCATGTATTACGCCATGGCCGAAGTGGCCCTCCCCTTCGCCGACAATCTGGTGTCCGGCGGGGCAAGCCTTATATCCAGCCTCTTCAGCCGTCACAACAGCGACATGACCCAGAAGTTTTCCGCAGTGGTGGGAGGCGAAGGCATGAAGGAGGCAGGGAGCGTACTGGAAAAATTCCAGGAGCCCCTGGGAGAATACGTCGATAAGGCGAAAGGGCATACGGGAACGGTAATGCAGAGCGTGCGCTCATTCCTGCCATCAGCGGCAACCGTAGGCAACGTGGCCGATTCCGTCACCGGTGCCGCCGCCACGGCGATGGATGTGATGCCGGTTTGGCGCTTCCTTGGAAGCCGCCTTGCGGCGGAAGCATGCGTCATACGGGCTGTCAGGGGAATGTAATGATTAACGCCTTACAATAAACTCTGTCCGGCTACCCCCGGATCCGCTACAGATCATCATCACTGTCTTTCTCCCCGCACGGGGGGAAAGACACCCCGCACCACAGGGCATCGACACTGCTGTGTTATTTTTGTTCCGGTGATTTTTGATCATCATTAAAGTTTTCGACCTTTTCATTGAGGCTGTACGCAATTTCAGAAATATCCCGGATACTGTCTTTCATTTCTTCAGCACCGGCCGCGTTTGCCTGGGTCAGTTCGTTGATTGTTGCGATTGCCTTCACAATTTCTCCGGTCGCATTTTTCTGTTCCTCGGCGGCATTTCTAATCTCTTCGGACCTTTCGCGAACATCCGCAGACTCAACATTCACTTTCTGTGTCGTGGAAAGCTGACCGGCCATAAATTCTGATATTGATACAACCATTGACTTTATCCCGGTCACCCCATTCAGTATCTTCGAGAGAGATTCAACTACATTGTTAACCGTTGACAGGCCTTCTGCTGTTTCCGACTCCCCGGCCTTTATCAGGGAGCTTATCTCCTTGACACTGCTCGCGGTCTGATCTGCGAGCTTGGATATTTCATCAGCGACCACCGCGAACCCCCGCCCTGAATCGCCGGCCCGCGCGGCTTCGATAGCCGCATTTAGCGAAAGCAGGTTTATTCTGTCGGAAATATCATATATCATGCTGATAATACCCGACATGGCGCGGGAACGCTCATTCATTGAGGTCATACTGTGTTTCATGGTATTCAATGAGGACTCGCCGGTGCGCGCCTCATCGGAAACAGAAGCTGTCATTTCGAGGGCACGTTGTATCATCGCCTTCATGTCGTTTATCTGGGTTGAAAGCTCATCGAGGCTTGACACAAGCCCCTTGATTTTATCCATCTGGATATTGGCGCTCCGTGCGACATTTTCAATGCCGGCCGATATCTGCTCAACAGTCGCCGTCACCTCTTCCGCAGAGGCTGCCTGGTTCTGGGCATTTGAAGAAAAGTTCTCCGTCCCCGCAGACATGCAGGAAAAAGAGTCCGTCAGCTTTTCCGAAAGAGCGGAAACAGACGCCAGAAGATTTCTTGTGCGTTCAAGATGAACACGGTTGTCCGCCTCCTCCTTGAGCTGCTGAAACGTCTTTTGCGTAATCGTCATGAGAAGATAACAAATCGAGAATGAAACGATCACCTCAAGAGTGAAGTTGATGTTTGCCATTATTTTAATACCTGAGGAAATGGCCGGCGCTGTGGACACTGCCGTGATCTGAACTGACAGGATGATTAAAGACACGATCAGCGCAACATATCGCTTACAGAAAAGAGCGGTGAAAATTAAAAAAATCAAAAGCTGGTATCCTGATACGACAACTCCAATATCAAACTTAAACGAACCGAAGAGCAGATACAGGCTGAAACCGGTCAGAGATGCGATGACGAAGGTATTTGCTGCCGCGTAATAGTAACCGGCGCGAAGTATGAAGAGTGCGGCAACATTTGACACAACAACAATAATCATGAAAATGCTGAGAATTGAAAACAACGAATACTTTACAACGGCCACCATCAGAATCCACGCGACGGGCAAAATCATCGCTATAATAAGTGAAAATATCACAAGCGTTTTGGACTTAAGCAAAACATCAAAACTATAATCGCGTGAATCGGGTAAAAAAAATGAAAATATTTTTTCAAACATAAATGCCCTCTTTCTTTAAAAAACACATTTGGGATGAGATGTAAATAACATATAAGGTGAATTGCGAAAAGAACACAATCAATTCAGAAGTCAGAAGTACGGCTTGCATAAAGAATAACAATTTTACACCCAATATCAGACCATTACAAACCCCAATGATTTATCAATCAGAAAACACGAATACCATTCACCCAGCCCGGGAGTACGGAATCATTAACGCAGCTTCCCAGCCCGGCATAATGCGGTATGGGATGTTAATTTCGCAGACAGGACTAAACGGAAGCGTGATGAATTATTTTCTCAAAAATAATTTATTCGGAAGGTCCGTTATTACATGCCCCTCCAATATAGATGAGTCCAAGCCATTTCTCTTCTTCACGATCAGCATCTTCTGCCGCCTTCCCCAGGGTTGTTCTCACCTTTTTTTCGGAGTTTCTGTAACCCGCCCTGTATATCAGCAAGACAGATGTTTCTTCGCTATAGTATTTCAAAAAGAGTTTCCGGAGCATTTTCAGATCCTTTAGCCCCGTAAAAATCGCAAACGTATCGCCACTGTCAGCAGCAGCCTTAAGAAGCGGTTCATTTTCACACAGAGCCCCCGGCACTGTCACCACGAGAGACCTTTTACCAAGTACATTCCCCCCTATTACTGCATTAGCTGCATTCAACGCACTTATTCCCGGCCGCATCGCTATTTTGTTTTGTGGAACATGCCCCCCGAGCCATGTTGTCCAGTGAGGAAATAAAGCGGGATCTCCATATTCGAGAAACCCAATTGACTTTCCGGACGCGAGAACCATTTTTATCTTCTTTATGCTCTCTTTCCTTATCGTAAGAACTTTTCGTTTACACTCTTCAAAAGAGATATGTGGATTTTTCTTTTGCTGATATCCGACGACGTTTATAAACGGATCGAAGAGCACGGGCCTGCCTCCCATGTAACGGCCGAATCTCTTCCTGATATCATCGGAACATATAAAAACATCACATTTTACCATGCTGGAAATGGCATCGATGGTAACAAGAGACGAATCCCCGCAACCGATGCCGATGATATGCAGCCGCGCTTCACTCTCGGTCCCGACGATATCAACGCCCCTCACCCTCTGAGCATTTCTGATGTTCTGCAATGAATCCGCCGACGCTAAAACGAACCCTCCCCCGCCATCTCTGTCTTCTGCAACTGTTATGTCTTCTGCTCTATCGCCAAAAAGTTCGCCATAGGACACCGCTCTCACCCTGCCATCCTGAAACTTAATCAATGCAACATCATGTTCTTTCAGAACGATTCCATCCCGTTTCAAGATACTGGCAAGCGGTATCACATCACGAATTGATCTGTTTTCCTTCACGTGACTGTTAAGCCTGTGGAATTCCCGAAGATTCTTTATAAAATGGGAATGTCCCTTTTTGTCCCGGATTATCAGGGTGGAAGACTGACCACTTTCTCCCGCCGCATCAGCACATAACTCTCGCACTTCAATCGAAGCGATATCATATAATGATCTCGCATAACGTCTGTCATTTCCACACAACAGCCAGGGAGAGAAATTTTCCCCTGTCAGTGCAGACAGCCTGTCCTCCATTTCTCTGGTGACAATCAGAATGTCCGTTTTGCCACCTCCGAAAATCTCATTCCACGAAAGCACAACTTTCCTGCCAGCCCTGTTTTTCAGAATGACGATAAAATCCCCACCATTCAGACATTCAGTCTTTTTTGATGGAGCGCCAGCAAGCCGGAGCAGGTTACGTAAAGGCACCCCGCTGAACTCTTTTTCTATCCTCACACCTTTTCCGTTCAGGCACATTTTACGCACAGTATGGTGAACCAGCATACCAAAATCATCCTGATTCAAATGAAGCGGGGAACTGACCTGACCGCTTACAGAAATACGTTTGTCCTCTGCACACACCTTTTCACGGGAATAAATCTGAGAAAAGGAGAGTATCAATATAAACAGAACAGATAAATATTTTACATTCACATCAACACCTGGCATCATTCAATTGGTTCCTCACATCGAATACACTGCCAACCAGCGAGGATGAAAGCGACCCATAAGACAATACTGTTATCGTGATACGATAAATACTACCCGCTGTTACCAAGCATGAACAAGTAGCAACATTTTTTATACTGACCCCACACCTGATCGCACAGCAGGAACTGTGAATAAGCAATAACACAAGTATATACTTGAAAAGTAAACCAGAATAACAATATTTGCATGTTTATTATTATATAAATAAATATTTGTTGACTTTAAATACAACAAAATAGCAGCTATCAGTAGTAACCGGCAAAACTGCAAAGAAATAATTATCAATAAGGTATCCGTCCATGAATACTTTAAAAATTATTGGCTGTTGTTTTTTTGTGCATTCTTGTTGTATCCTGCGGACCAAATCTTTCAGGTACATTCAACTTCGAGCTTGGTCTGGTTGGGCAAACAGAATTTCATAACAACAAAAATGTGGTACTCTCCGTGTGGGGATTCAATTTTCCCACGACATACCGCTCTGACGGGGATTATATTTACATCAAACACGACAAGGGTGGAGAATTTTCGTACAAAGTGAAAACAATCACCACCCAGAGCGGTGAAGGCATGTTAACCGACAAGTCGAAACGCACAAAGGAGTAAACCGGCACCATGGAAGAAAAGATACGCACTCTGGCATTCTTATGCTGCTTCGCCACGATTACACTTGTATCATGCACCGCGGGCAGAAATTCCACTGCGACTGATGCAAGGATCACCGCGCTGGGTTCTCTGCTGATAGAATTTGAAACCGATGTCCGGGCGGTATGCCAGAGCAGATCATGGACTGCGGAACGCGCGAACTGGATACGTGCCGTTCAGAACGCAAAGACGATCAGGTCCATGGGTGCGTGTTTGCTTGCGTGCGAGAACAGCATTCTGGACATCTGCCTTATGCAGCATTGGGAAAGTGAAAGGCCGTCCTGGCAATCTAAAGTCAAGAATGCCTCCCGCATAGAAGAACTTCGGGACTGCCTTCTCTACATGGAAGAATCTATAAAGTTTGACAGCGCTATCATGACATGGTTCAGGAAGCGCGAGTCCTGGAAAAGAAGGGTCAGCGCCCTGTAAGAGTTACTCTCCCATACCCGGATAGCTGATGCAGTGCAACCCTGACTTCCGACAACACAGGAGAACCAATGAATATTCTTGAAGACATAATCTCCTCCCTTGAAAAAAATGTTGCAATAGAGGAAATCATCCGGGGCCCTCTCTGGACCGGTGTCGTCAGCAAACGCTGCGGGCTCGCATCAGCCATGTATGAAGGAAGCTGTGATTCAGCAGCGGGGAAAGAGACCCGTGATCCCGGAAAGTACATTGAGATGACAGCGGATGAACTCGCTGCGCTTTCGTTATCAGACAGGATACCGGAAGCTTCCCTCGGGATGGCGGCAATCAATTCCCTTATCGGGCCTGAACCGGAAGAATGTGAAGAGGTTAACGCCTCCGAGTTTCTTATGCGTGCGGGCCGGGGAAAAAATGTATCCATAATCGGCCACTTCCCCTTCGTTGATGAGATCAGGGATATCGCCGAAAACCTGTGGGTCATCGAGAAAAAACTTCAGGATGGAGATTATCCCGAAGAAGACAGCGCCCGCTATCTGCCCCTGTCGGACGTCATCGCGATATCAAGCACCACGCTTATCAACCATACCCTTTCTTCGCTTCTCAAGCTGTGTCCCGCCGCAAGTATTAAAATTCTTCTTGGCCCCACAACACCGATTTCCAGAATCCTGTTTGACTACGGCATTGACATAGTGTCCGGGTCCCATGTAACCGACACAGCTCTCGTGTGCGAAAATATCCGCCGGGGAATCAGCTTCTCGGCAATGAAAAAAATCGGCGGCATACAGCTCCTGAGCCTCGTGAGGGACAGGGAAAAATATAGAAAAATCATGTCAGCATAATCGGCTATTGACTGCAGTTCTCATATCCGTATCCCCCCGTACACTTCACCATAAAAAATAGTGAAGGAAATGGCGGACTCTTTCATCTTAAGATATGCGTAGTCATAGTTGGCAGCGAATCCGAGATAAAAGGAACCGGCGCTGTAACCGGCTGAAAGTTTTCCATTCAGCTTATATACGTAGCCGTTTCCTCTTATGTCCTCCAGCGCTGTTTCATACATATACTGCTGCACACCGGCGCAGGCGAAGGCGCCCACCGTAACGAAGAAATCCGATTGGATGATAAAGGTGTAGAAAAATCCAGGCGCGAAGCTCAGCGTGGTGTAATTCCCCCTGAAGAATCCCGCGTCCCTACCATACAATGCGTCCTCACCCGCGGGAATGAGGGAACTGTCGCTTTCCACCTTGTAACTGAAAGGAGAAATTAAAAAGATGAACGATCCCGCGCTCCTGCGCTGCTGCTGCGTCTGGTTAAAGGCTGCCCGGAAGGAAAAATCTCCGGGGAAAAATATATAATAGTAATTCAGTCCCATCGTCGTCACTTGAAGGTCCCGCCGCTGGGGATAGGGATCACCGCTGCTCCATGAAACAGAATGGCGTCCCGGTTCATCCATGTAAAAACCCCTGTACCGTTGAAACACAATGTCAATTGCAACATTATGGAGATATCCGAATGCGTGAACATCCATGTAGTCCGTTCTTCCATAGGTGTCCTCATCCTTTGCGGTGCTGTTCAGCCTTCCGCTGTACTGCATTCCGAAGTTTTTTATCATAAGGAGGATACTCAGATCAACCGCCTCATTCGGAGAATACTGCACTCCGTCATCCTCACCGCGCAGGGAATCGCCGAAGGAAGCATCCTCCGGGGAAAGCCTGAAATCAACATACGGTCTTATAAAGGAAAAACGTAACGTAATCCCCGCAGGCTCATTGTCGTCATGACCCCGGGCCTCTTCTCCATATACAGCGGGAAATATAATAGCGGGGCCGGCCCCTGCGGATATCATCAATACAAGAAGCACGGTATACAATCTGGTCATAACCCACCCTTCCAGTTCATTAGTCGCACATCATGCAAATAATTATACTATCACCGCAGGCATTTGTCACGCTTATATTGGATGGGTAAAGGAAAAATTTGAGGGACATGTCTGAAGATTCAACTTTCAGATTTTGGAAAACAAGACTGCAGGACCAACAAGCCGTCTCCCCGAAGGGAAACTGTCACGCCGTTTTTTAATTCTTCGTAAAAACCCGGATACCCTTACCACACGATGTCCGCTTCCTCATGCATGTCATACTGACACAGGACATCCCGTTCCGGGATACCGCGGATTGTATCAAACCCGATCAATGAATAAAACTTTTCTTTCATCGCGTCGAAATTCATAACAATACCTTCCGGTTCGCCGTCACGTGCTGGTTCGAGCATGCGCGGGGTCAGGCTGTCATCATCTGCGGTCGCGCCATACCGGTAATTGAGGAGCCGCTTCAGATAAAACGCCCTTCGGCCGGCCTTCAGCATGTCCTGTGCATCCCACCCGTATCCCGCCACAGCATTGAAGAGCCCCACCCAGTCAGGAATTGTCAGCTGGCGGTCAGCGAACTGGCAGAAGCACGCGCTGTTTTCGATATTTCCCAGCTCAAAGGCCACTACCGCGACCTCAGCCTTGTCCTTTTCAGTCATCGGTTCAAGGTCATAATCAAATCCGATCTCAGGATAGTAACAGGCCCCTGATTCTATAAAATGCATCGTGTTTGAAACATGACACCCGCCCCTCGGGCTCACCGCGTACGCCAGGGCCTTCCCGTGGCCGCCGCCCCGGGGATCGTGCATGGGGACTTCAAGTCCCTTGCTGTGTGCCGTGTACTGCAATGAATTTCCGCCTGTTTTTTTCGCCGCGGAGAAACTCCCCCGGGACAACAGCTTTCCAATTTTTCCCTCACGGCGCGCAATCGCGGGCAGTACCGTGTGTACGACAGTGTCCATGTCCGCCCATTCCAGCACGACACCGCCGGTGTCCGCCACCGTCAGGTCCCCGCATTCGAAGGCCTCCATGGCCCATGCGATAGTCGCACCGGCAGAAATTGTGTCCATCCCGAAATCGTTGCAGAGCCGTCCTGCCTTGCACGCTGCCGCGAGGTCCTTGGAATCCATCAGACATCCGAACGCCACAATCGTCTCGTATTCCGGCCCGGCACCTTTCGGCACGGCGAAGGGACCATCCTTCACTTCGACATTTTTTTTACACGCGATGCTGCAGTACGCGCATGTTGAGCTCCCGGTCGCATAATTCTCCGCAAGGGTGCTGCCGGTGAGGGCCTCAGCCATTTCTTCGGAAAAATTCGAAGTCCAGTTTTTAATCGGCACATCACCGTTGTACACATGGCCTTCGAGGGCGCCGGAGGTGCCGTATTCCCTGAGAACTTCCGACATCAGGGCGTTTTTTATACGGGGGTTGATAGCTTTTCTCAGCTCCTCATATTTCTGCTCGTCAGCGAGATCCATGTCTTTTCCTGATGCCTTCGTCACAATCGCCTTCAGGTTCTTCGACCCCATTACCGCGCCGAACCCCGCCCGTCCGAAGGCGTGGTGCGACTCATGCATGATGTTCGCAAAGCTTACCAGGGACTCCCCCGCAGGGCCGATCACAAGGGTCCGGTATTTATCCCCGTACTTTTCTTTAATGCTTCCGGTTACTTCGATAACACCCTTCCCCCAGTAGCCGGCGGCATCAGCCAGGGAAACCGCATCATCCTCAATAAGCAGCATGACCGGGGTGTCCGCCCTGCCGGTGATCAGGATTCCGTCATAACCCGCGTACCTGAGCTCAGGGGCGAAGAATCCTCCGCATGAAGAATCGCCATACAGCCCCGTAAGGGGGGACCGCCCCGCGACGCTGTTTCTGCTTGTCCCGGACATCTTCAGGCCCGCGAATGGTCCGTTCATAAAGATAAGCATTGCTTCAGGAGATAGCGGGTCCGCAGTAAAATCCGCCCGTTCCCAGAAAATTTTCGCCGCCAGGCCGCTGCCGCCGGTATATTTCAGGTAATACTCTTCCGGAACGTCCGTTATCGCGATATCCGCAGAAGAGAGGTTGACTTCAATTATCTTCCCTGTGTTTCCCTTCATTTCACATTCTCCCGCAGCCTGCCTCCGCAATTAACAGCATACAGCTATTTTTTCACTATCAGATTATCATATCCCATTTCTTCGAGGATAACAGGGAAGAGCCTGAACGCAGGTTTCACCACAGGCAGCAGCTTCAGCATCGCGGTGACTTTGCCTCCCTGGGTGACCTTACCCTTCGCTACTGCGGCAATAGGATTTTCTATCCCGTGCCAGAAACGGTGCGAATGGTCAGCACTCTGTTTTGACCATACATCCTCCTTCAGATCGCAGGGACCGAGATAGTAACTTCCGTAAAGCCCCGCATCTTTTGGCGGATTTTTCAGATCGATAACAATTTCAGCATCGGGATCAGTATAGATAAATTTTATAATGATACCGGCCTTCATCATCTTCTGCCCGATTTTTTCATCGGTTAACACCCTCTTAAGAAAATAATCATATATTTCATAAAGATGCGCCGTGTCCCTGTAATATTCACTCATTTCCGTTCCCCCGTTATTTTATTATACTGATAGATAGTCTTCACTTTCCTACGCTGTCTGATTAAACCGTCTTCCAAAAATCATACTGGCCATGGTGATTTTCAGCATTTGCAGCGTGCCGCCGGCTACACTCCATGCCCTTCCGTCCCGGAGCATGCGCTCAATGGGAAATTCTCTGCTGTACCCGTATCCGCCGAAAATCTGCATTGCCTGATTGGTCACTTCAATAACCATCTCATTGGCATAACATTTTCCCAGAGACGCTTCGTAAATGGAAGGAAGCCCTTTGCCCGCTCCCATCGCTGCCCGATAAACAAGAAGCCGTGCCGCTTCAAGCTTCATGGTCATGTTCACAATAGAAAACTGGATGTCCTGAAATTCGCAGATCGGCCTTCCGAACGCCTTCCGTTCCTCGGCGTACTTTTTCGCCTCTTCGATAGCGCCCCCCGCCACGCCCAGGCACATTGCGGAATTCCCGCACCGTTCAATATCAAAGGTCATCATGAGGGTCCGGAACTCGCCTTTATCGATAATGAGATTTTTTTTCGGTATCCTGACATCCTCAAATATCAGATCGCAGGAAGGCATGCCCCGGAGGCCCATAAACTCCTCCTGTTTTCCGAAGCTGAATCCGGGCATCCCCTTTTCCACCAGGACACCGCAAATACCCTTATACCCTGACATGCCCTTGTATCGGGCATACACGAGATAATGGCTTGCATGGCCTCCCCCGGTGATAAAACATTTGCGCCCGTTCAGCACATATTCATCACCGTCCTCCACAATATTTGTGGAAAGAGCCGTAAGGTCGGAACCGGCCTCAGGTTCGGTCATGCACACCGACACACTGTATTCGCCGCTGCAGACCCCGGGAATGATGTTCTTCTTATGCTCCTCAGATCCGAAAAGGTCAATGACCCGCACCGCGCCAACACAGGACTCAAATACCGGCGCCGCAATCATCGGACTGAACTTTGCAAGCTCTTCAATCGCGATGAGGGCATTGAGCGCCGGCTGCCCGCCGCCGCCGTATTCCGACGACAGCGTCATACCGAGAAGTCCCAGTCCTGCGAACATCTTCATAATATCTTCAGGGAACTCGCCGCTCTTGTCTATCTGCGCAGCTCTTTCGCTGAATTTTTCACGTTTGCCCATCGACCTGATCATATCGATAAGCATAAATTGTTCCTCTGACAGGTTGAAATCCATAAATCCTCCATTCGGGTTGATATACATCTTTGCTTTTGAAAAACTCTACACAGATTCCATCAATTCTCTCATGTCCGTGAGTTTTTCGAGGTTGAGAACCATGTCGACTATTTTCATCACCGCCTTCCTGTCCCGGTTGACGGCAAAACGAAGTGTCTTCTCAGTAAGGGCGTCATTCCCCATGGGGTCCCGCGGGTCTCCCACCGGAATATCGATCTGCCTTGTTAGCACCTCCCCTCCCCGGAGCGTGATTTCAACACGACTCGCGGTTTTGTCGGGATACATTTTGTTGAGGTCGTCGTCAGAATGAACGTCAATTTTTTTTGAAAGGTTTACCACCGCAGGGTCTGAAAGACGCTTCTCCGTGAGCTGCAGCGGACCCAGATCGCCGTCAATCATGCATACCGCGACAACAAATGGTATTGAAAATTGCGCGGAGACAATTGACCCGCCGGCAGGAAATTCTTTTCCGACGGCGATTTTCGCGATGCCGTATGTGTAAACATTAATGTGATCAACGTCATCAGGCCTGATTTTTTTCTCTTTTCCGAGCTCAAGGACAGCCTGTGCCGCGCCGTGGGTATGGCGGCAGGCGGTATAAGGCTTAAAATACACATCTTCGATGCTGAAGACTTCACCAAGGCCGTCGGTTATTCTTTCCCAAACAGGAGTACCGCCGGTCCTGCAGGTGGTGATCTGTGTAAAGCCCCCCTGGAGCTCTGACCCTTCAAGGACCACAGGAATTCCGGTGATCCCCGACTCCGCAAGCCACGCTGCCATAATTCCCGCGCTCGCGGCCTGACCTCCCTGGACCATTTTAATCGTATATCCCCCCATCAGCTGTTCCGCCATCGATAACGGCACCAGATAACCGGCGTTCCCGAAAGCGTTCACCATGCACGCGGCATCGTAACCAAACACGTTCCCCGCTGCCGCCGCAGCGCCGAAGGTGCCGCAGGTTCCTGTGGGGAGAAAACCGGACAGGGTATGATGGGGATGCATCGAAGCGGAAATCCGGTTCGCCGTTTCATAACCCGCGACGATTGCGGCGATCACATCCCTGCCGCTTTTCCCTGCAGATTCCGCTGCGGCAAGGGCCGCCGGGATGACCGCGGTCCCGGAATGGTTCCCGCCGAACCGCAACCCGTCCTGGCCTTCAATCGCTTCCGCCAGGGTGCCGTTGATAAACGCCGCGTTCTGGATATCGGTTCTGAAACCGAATCCCAGCACCGTGCTGTTCGGTGCGTTTTTCAGCGATTTGATACGTTCCGCGATCCTCTGTACCGGTTCAAGCTCGAGAGATCCGTACACGTTTGCGATAAAATCCAGTAAACATTGCTTCGATTTCAGAATAATGTTTTCCGGAAGACTGCCGTACGCGACACCGCTGCAGAATTCCGCGAGTTTCCTTGTATAGTCCATATCGCCCCCTTACACATATCCCCTGTTTTCATAAATCTTTATCATCCTGAACGGGTCCGTTATCCTCATCGCCTTTATTTCCTCTTCAGTGGGAGGAACTGTTTCATGGACATCGGCAGCGACCTTAAGCTTCCATGGCGTCAGTGCCACAACCTCCTCGACAGTCGTTCCGGGGTGGTATGATGCGAGATAGGCTTCTTTGGTTTCCTTGTCAAACCGCAGCACCGCCTTGTTGGTTATTATCACCCCGGGGCCGCTCCCCGGCTCCAGTCCCCATTTTTCCCGCTCACCGGGGCCGCTGATATAGCCCGGAGTCGTGATAAAATCCACTTTCTCCGTCAGCCTCCTGGTGTCATGGAGCGCGACTATGATTGTCTTTTTCGCGAGAGCGCCGATCGGACTGGCACCGCCGCTGCCGGGAAGCCTGCTCTTTGGCGAATTGTAATCGCCGATAGCCGTGGTATTGATGTTACCGAATTTATCAACCTGGCTTCCGGAAAGAAATCCCACATTTATCCATCCACCCTGGAGAAACATACCCATTATTTCTATGAGCCCCCCGATCATCGCAGCCCCCGGATTCAGGCAGGGATCACCAACCGAAAGAGCAGGACGTCTTGGACGAGCGTCATACACCCCGGACTCCTGCATGAGCATGGCGCCGGGCGCATGGCTGTGCTTCGCAATATTTGCCGCCATTGCGGGAAACCCCGTTCCCACAATAACAAGGTTATTATCCATAATCTCCCGCGCGCCACAGCAGGCCATAAGTTCGGGTTTAATGTAATCCGGTGTTTGATTCTTCATTGCAGACCCTCCTTCCATACCGCTGTTCCCCCTCAATATTCATAACTGACCGGATAACTGTAACTGAAATCAGCCTGAAGATTTTTAAACTGTGAATAACCAAAACGCTCGATGTAATGCTTTATATAGTCAGCACGATCAGCCGTATCATAGACCCATTCCTTCAGAAAGTCCCTGAACCCGTCCTCCGTATCCGATGCCAGCTGGTAAAACTTCCCCATTGCGAAATCCACATCATAGAAGCCGGGAGTATAGCCCGGATGCGAGCCGAAGGGCTCCTCAACAACAGCGACGACTTTAAATGACGGCACAATAGTCCGTGACGGGTCCATCCCGATTGTGTCTCTGCTCACAATACGCTCGCAGCTTACGATAACCTTCTTCGAAGCATTCGCGCCGTACTGGCAGTCGCCGCCGATCCCCCACATCTGGGCATTTCCTTCCTCGTCTGACTGCTGCACATGGATAATGCCGATGTCAGGATTTAATGCCGGCACCAGAAGGGTTGGCCTTCCGTCAAAGGGAGATTCTATTATTTTATACTTGTTGTCTCCCATAAAGGACTTCACATTAAGGAGGTCTGTACCCACCATATCCTTTACCGGAATGAAGGGCATCCCCATTGATCCCGCGAGAAGCATCATCGGCAGAGAGAGGTTTGTGTATTCTTCAACTTCAATTTTATGCGGAATTCCCTTTTCAAGAGAACGCCGGTAACATCTTCCAAGGCCGTAAAGCCCCAGGGAAAGAAACGTGGAGACAAAGCGCCTGACGCATCCTGCTCCGATGAGCATGTCGAAATCATCAGCGGCATTGCTCCGTGTAACCGTGAGATCCTTAATGCCCTGGCGGATTATTTCATGGACCGCAGAGAACGGCGGCCGGCAGATATATCCCCCTATATACACAAAGTCGCCATCCTTTATATTATTCTTAATGGCATCCTTCATCGGCATGACTTTACTCATAAACACCCTCCAAAATTCCGTGAAATCAGTACACAACCGCCCCGGCTCCCTCATGATTCACGGGAGCGGGGAGGGAATTTTTTTAATGCATGTGAAATGCCGTGACGTGACCGTCACAACAGTCTAATTCAGGGTATACTGCGTGCGGTTAATAATATCCTCCTGGGCAGTGTCGCTCAGGTTGATAAAAACCGCTGAATATCCGCTTATTCGCACCACGAGGTCCCGGTATTGTTCCGGATGTTTCTGGGCGTCCTCCAGTATCTCCCGGTCAACCATATTGAACTGTACCTGTATACCGCCCCTGTCGAAATATCCCCGGATCAGGTCCTTCAGACTTGCCGCCTTGAGCCATTTTCCGGAAAACCGCATATTCAGGTTCAGCCCGTTATATGCTCTCTGGAGGGGGAGTTTCGACACGGAATTCATCACCGCCGTGGGGCCGTGAGTAACAGCGCTGTTACTCGGGGTGATACCATTACCAAGCATGGCGCCTGCGATCCGTCCGTCCGGGGTGGCCCCGGTAAAGGAACCGAACGCCAGATGAAATCCCACGGAAAACACACCGGGCCAGAAGTATCCGCCCCTGAAATTTTTATGTTTCGCCAACAGATCGCAATAATGGTTCAGCACGCGGCTTCCCATTTCATCAACATCGTCCAGGTCATTGCCGTACTTATTGACCTTCCGGGTCATGTATGACTGTGTTGTCTCGGCATCCATCCAGTCGTTCTCAAGATGCTCCACAAGCTCTTCCATGGATAACTTTTTATCCTTAAAGACCGCCTTTTCAACCGCATAGAGGCTGTCAACAACGTTCGAGAACCCGATAAACTGAACCCCTGTTGAATTGTAGACCGCGCCGCCCTGTGTGAGGTCCATACCCTTCTCCAGAGGCCCTTCAATCATTGCTGAGGCAAAAGGCGACGGAAGCATTGCGGCAATGGCGGTATCAAGAGCATTCATTCCTTTGACGATCTGACCCATGTAATGAGACATCTGCGCGTCATACGCCTTCCATACCTCATCCATCGAAGTAAAGCCGGCAGGGTCCCCTGTTTCGATGCCGGACTGATATCCGAAAATATTGTCCACACCGTTACTCAGGGCGAATTCGAGGCACTTGATTCCGCTGAACTGCACCGCGAAGGTTGAACCGAATGTTTTACCCTGGGCGTTGGGCTCAACGCATCCCACGAGGGCATAATTTACCGCGTCAGCCTCCGAATGGCCGGAATCCATGAGCGATGGAATAACTGCGTCATCATTGAAGAAATGCAGCAGTACCCCTTCCTTCGTGTATTCCGCGGCCCTCAGGAAAAAATCATCCGGCGATTTTTCGCTGAACCGCAGGCTCATGTTGGGCTGAACAGTCCGCACATCGGCATAGGCGTCAAGGGCGATATAGCTGAGCTCATTGGTTGCGTCTGAACCAATCGCCCCAAGCCCTCCCAGGGTGACGTTCTGCGTCGTCTTCCCTTCAGGCCCTTCACCGCCCGCAATATATGCTTCTTCAAGCACATTCCATATCTCATTTGTTTTCAGGTACAGCAGCGATAGGAGCTCCCGTGCCTGATCCGGTGTTATCCGGTTTTCCTTTATATCCCTGATATAATAGGGATACAGAATCTGATCAATTCTTCCTAATGAAATCGAGTTCCCACCGGACTCTATCTGGGCGATGAGGTGTATGAAATACAGGGACTGCACCGCTTCATGAAAATTTTCCGGCGGATTTTCAGGCACCTTCCCGCACACCGCCGCAATTTTCAGAAGTTCATCCTTTCTCACCGGGTCTGCTTCGGCGTTCGCCATGGATTCTGCCAGCGCCGCATACCTCCGGGCAAAAGCTATTGCGGCATTGAGTGACCGTATTACCGATTCATAGAAAATTCCCTTTTCCGAAATTTTATCCTCATCGGAAAGCGCCGTGAACATCTTTTTCGCGCGGTCAATTATTCCCCGCAGCCCCACTGAAAAAATCTCGGGATAATTCATCGTGAAGTGCCCGATGCCGTAATTTATCTCAAGCATCATGGTGAAAATATATTTGTCGATATCCTCTGCCACGTCTTCCGGCAGCAGCGTTTCGAAATATTCCTCAACAGATTTTCCCTTCCAGAAAGGAATGATTGTTTCCTTCAGTTCACGCTGTTCCTCTTCCGTAATGAGGGCACGCTGCATAACCCTGATCGCGAAGTTGTCGACGTCTCCCTCAATCCAGCGGATTTTATTTTCCGGGAAGAGCGGCGCCCCCTTCAGCTTGCTTGTCCGGCACCCTACGATAAGCTCCCCGTCCCGAATTATCACGCTGATATTCTGCAGGATATGATCAAGGGCCATGCTTATCCGGGCGAGGGGATGACTGTCCCAGTTCCGGCTCACAGACTCGGTAAGATACCGGGCTCGTTCAACGCATACTTCCTGCGGTGCATCAATTATCCTTTTACGCAGGTCAGCGACACGCGACACACTGCCCGCGGCATTTTTCAACGCTGCAGATTTCATGGGACCCTCCTTTCCACAAGGGAATTTGTTACCCCGGCTATGGTTTAATGTCCATGTAATTCACAAGGATAGAATCCCGCAGCCATTTGGGCAGAATCTTGTTGATGAAAATAAAAAAAGTGCTCATAAAATCTATCTGATACCGAAGTTTCAGCTTTTTCTTTTTAAGGACTTTGAACATAACCCCGGCAGCATATTCCGGCGTAGGTGCCGTTTTTATCAGCTCATTGTCACGGTCAATAAATCTTTTCGCCCTGTCCCGATATGGTGAATTTTCAGGGGGAAGCTTGTGGATTTTTGCGGCAAAAGTCGTCGACACCTGGGCCGGTTCAATCATCGCCACCTGAATGCCGAATGGCTTCACTTCGAACTGGAGCGACTGAACGAGACCCTCAATGGCAAACTTGGACCCGGTATAAATCGACTCGAAGGGAAAGGGTATCTGCCCCACAAGTGACGACATCGCAATCAGTTTTCCCTTCCGCTGTTTCCTCATGGTCGGCAAAAATGCCTGGAAAATCGCGGAGGCGCCTATCACATTGATCTCAAAACATTTCAGGGCCGCATCCAGACTGATTTCCTCAAAGGGGCCGAAGAATCCAATCCCCACATTCGACAGCACCGTATCGACTTTGCCGTATTTATTCAGAACCGTGTCCCGGAATTTCAGAATTCCCTTTCTGTCAGTGATGTCAAGCGGTGTCAGGTAATGTTCGCCTCCGATACCATCAAGTTCCTTCTGAAGTGACCGCAGTGATTCCGCATCCATGTCAAACCCCGCAACGGAATCACCGGATTTCGCAAGAAGTTTCGCGACCTCTCTCCCCATGCCCTGTGCAAGACCGGTAATAACAACAATCTCTCCCATTTCATCCTCCAGTTTAATGCATTATATTAACAAACAGCCCTGCACAGCGATGTATTATCAATATACCATAACTGAGCAGTAAAAAAAACTATTTTTCTGCCGCACACATCACGTCGCGGCACCCGTCTTCCGGTACCACTCCCCGATCTGTTCCATCGACTTTTTGAAATCAGGGTACTGCATCACAAATCCTGTTTTCTTCAGCTTTGTGTTGTCGACAACGTAATCATTGTAGAGATACTTAACCGCATCGTATTCAAGGTCGGGGATTTTATTTTTCCGCTTTGACACCATGCCGTCAATATACGCCCCCAGCTTCACCACAGCGAGGGGAAGATGCAGACGAGGGGCTTTCACGTTAAATGTCGCGGCGGCAATCATCAGGGCCTCTTCCAGGGTGGGATTGGTATCTTCCGCAATATTAAACACCTCGCCGATAGTCTCGTCTCGATGTGAAATATAATACACCGCTGCGGCGACATCCTCCGCGCGGATGTTTGAAAGAAGCTGCTTCCCATTGCCGGGAATCGCCGATATCACTGTGGGCCTTGAAAAGACCTTCCCCGCGCCATCATTGCACCTCGGCCCGTACACGGTACAGGGGCGGATAATTGATGCAGGCAGGCCCTCCCGGATACGTGCGAACACCACGTCCTCTCCGGCCTTCTTGCTCTTCCCGTAATTATCTCCGGGATTTCTTTCACCATCCTCGGTAAATGGCTTGTTCGGATAATACCCGTACAGGCTGGTGGAGCTGACATGAATGAATCGCTTCACCCCTTTATCGAGGGCGAGTTTTGTAATATGGTCCACTCCCGCGACATTTGTGGGATACAGCATTTCGAAAGGAGTAGAAAAGTTGCATATCGCCCCCATGTGTATAACCCTGTCCACATCACCATCAAATAACGGCGGAAGCGTGTCAGGTTTTGTCAGGTCAGCGGCAACATATTCAACGCCGAGGTTGTCAAAGAATGAAGTGTCCTTCCGCGGACGGGCAGTGGCCCGCAACCGCACACCCTTCCCCGCGAGATATTCAACGACATGACTTCCCATAAATCCCGCAGCCCCGGTAACCAGCGTTATTCCGCTAAATTCCATAATGCCCCCCAATCTTTTTTATATATTCAGCTTACATTATAATGCTTTTCTGATTACTTCCGCCTCGTCTTCATAATTATGGAGCATTTCATCCTTTGCCCGCAGGAGCCATTTCAGGACCAGTTCGTTAAACTCAATCCCCAGCTCCGAAACAAGGCGGACGCAGGAACCCTTGCCGCATAAACGTGAAGCATTTTTTTTCCTCACGATAAGCTGTTTCCGATACAGACGGACCTGCTCATCGATAAGTTCCACCGCACGATCCCTGTCGCCGAACCCGAAGAAAACGAACCGCAGCAAAAACGGGTCCCGCAGAATCATATTTTTTTCCGGGGAATTCTGCAGCCAGCGCTTAAACTCCTTCCGCCCGGCCCCGGTGATGGCATACAGTTTCCGATTGGGCCCCTTCACGCTGGTGACATCCATTTCGGCAATTTCAATGAAACCATCTTCATGGAGCGACTTCAGGTTTGGATAAATCTGCCCGTAATTGATTGACCACATGTGGCCGAAGTTCCTCTCGATGTGCTCCTTGATCTTGTATCCATGCATATTCTTATACTGAAGAAGGCCCAGGATTGCATGTTTTATCGCCATTATCTCTCACTCTTTTATATACTTTCTATATATACTCTATATATATAGAAAGTATATAGCTGTCAATAATTTTTGTAAAAAAATTGACTATTTTTTATCGGGGTGTCCGGAAAGCAATAATGGCGAATCGCGGCGGGACCGCTATTTCACAAATGCCTTTATTTTCTCAAGGGGATAGTTGTTTTTGATGTGCTGACGCCGGATGCAGTAGTTGTTGCGGGTAACGATATTGGGGCCGTAATCGGTGGAAAGAACGCGCTCATACCCCGCGTACCGGCACAGCTCAATGACTTCAAGATTATACCGGCCGTAAGGGAACGCAAGGTACCGTATTTTCCGGTGAAGATACAGTTCCAGTATCCGCTTCGAACAATACAGTTCCTCAAAAAGCCGCCGCCTTGATTCCGGCGTGTTGCGGGCTTCGAGGCGCACCAGATCCGCATGGCTGATGGTATGACTTTCTATCGAAATGCCTTCACGGTCCATGGTGCGAAGCTGGTTCCATGTAATATTTTTTTTAGCGCGGTGATACACATTGTCCACGTACACAAAGAGGGTGACCGGATACCGGAACTCCTTCACCAGGGGAAGGAGTTTGGTATACATGGATAAAAATCCGTCATCGAAGGAAATAATCATCACCTTGCCGATAAAGGGGCGGGGATTCTGAAGACGCGAGAAAAATTCCCTGAAGCTGATGACCTGCACGCCGTCCCTGCCGAAAAGCTCGAAATGGGCCCTGAGGGTATCGAGACCAATGGAAAATGCCCCCTTCCCGTCGATGTTATGATACAGCAGCACCGGTGACGCGAGAAGCCGCGAATGAGCCTCCTTCTTCCGCACCTCCCACCGGTGCCCCCCGGAAAACAGCGTCTTAACACCGCCATCACCCCGCCATACAAAAAACACCGCAACGCCGAGGATAACCGCTGACACGGACAAGGCCGTTATGAGAGTAATTTTTTTTCTGAATTCCATTTTTTATTACGGGTCGATATATCGGTCCCTGCTACAAGTTTCGGCGTCCGAAGGCCGGAAAATGAGCGGAAATGCGGGACGATATCACCCCGCCTTCCTGCCGTGAAGTACCGTTGCCACGCCGAACATTTTGCGGTACACCCGCACCTGCTCAAAACCCTGGGCCTCCAGCATCCCGCGGAGTTCTTCAGGATCGACGAAACTGGCGATGGTTTCCGGAAGATACCGGTACGCGGTGAATTTCCCCGATATGATGCCTCCGATAAGGGGAATCAAACCAAAAAGATAGATGCGGTAGAAAAATTTCACAACGGGATTCTCCGGACGGGTAAGTTCAAGGATAACAAAATCGCCCCCCGCGGTGAGAACGCGAAACACCTCGCCGATGTACACATTGATGTCCGGTATATTGCGGATGCCGAAGGACACGGTGACAACGGAAAATGATCCCTCACGGAACGGCAGGCAGCTCGCGTCCGCGGCAACGGGATACCGCACCCGCCCCGTGCTCACACCTCTCCGCAGCATTGCAAGTGAGAAATCGAGAGACACCGCATGCGCCCCCTTCTTCGTCAGGACCGCGCTTGAGTCCCCGGTACCGGCGCAGGTGTCAAGCACACGCTTTCCCCTGAGGTCTCCCGGGATATTCACGGAGAACCTCCTCCACCGCATATCGATGCCGAAAGAAAGAATTCTGTTCAGGAGATCATAGGTGGGGGATATCGCGTCAAAGGTGCCCCGAATAAAGCGTTTCCTCTCCGCGGGGTTGTCGTTATCTACGGAATAAGCGAGTTTCTGTTTCATGTAATTTCAGTCCCGGTATATTTCCACCGCGCGGTACTCGGAGTCGCGGCGCACCGGAATTTTCCCGGCGTTTTTAATGAGGTCTATCATTTCATCCATATTGGTGCGTGTGGTGATGCCCGTTGCCTTCACCACGACCTCTTCCATGAGGACACCCCCCATGTCGTTGGCCCCCATGGCGAGGGCGATCTGCGCCAGCTTCATCCCCTCCGTGAGCCACCCCGCCTGAATGTAAGGTATGTTATCAAGATATATTCGCCCGATCGCCACAATCTTCAGGTAATCCACGCCGGTGGCGGGGACTATGTGGGTCAGCATGGTGCGGGCCGGAGAAAATGACCAGGGTATAAACGCCCGTAATATCCCCGTTTCATCCTGGATTGACCGCACCACATCGAGATGTTCGATTCTTTCAGCAGGGGTCTCTCCCATGCCGTAGGTCATGGTGGCGGTGGACCCCATGCCGTGAGACTTCAGCGCCCGCATCACATCACACCACTGCGCGACGGTCATCTTGCGCGGGCTCACCTCCCTCCGTATCCTGTCCACCAAGAGGTCCGAAGCGCCGGGAATTGAATTGAGCCCCGCCTCCTTCATCTCCCCGATGACATCCCCGCAGGACATCCCGGTTTTCCCGGAGAGGTGCACAATCTCCGCAGGAGAGAAAGAATGAAGATATACATCGGGAAACCGGTCCCGCACTGCGCGGAGCATCCCGGTATACCGGTCAAGGCCGTAATCCGGATGAAGTCCTCCCTGCAGCATCACCTGGGTGCCGCCGATTTCCACAAGGCCTTCCACTTTCTCAAGGATATCGTCCAACGAAAGCTCGTAGGGATCGATCACACCACCCCGCGCATGGAAGGCGCAGAACCGGCACTTCGCCGTACAGACATTGGTGTAGTTGATAATGCGGTCAATGATGAATCCCGCCTCGCTGCCGGGGACTCTCATCGCCCTGCGCATGTCCGCCGCCTGCCCCAGGGCCGGGATGTCCCATTCGAACAGTGAGACTCCCTCCTCCGGGGTAACGCGCTCGCCCCGGAAAATTTTCTCCCGCAGGCGCTCCTTCCCCCCGATGCTGTTCATTGCGAAGTTAATTTCCCGGAGACTGCTGGTCGGGGTTATCGTAGATATCATAGACCATGTTGAAATTTATCAGACACGCAAGGACCCCTTTCAGGGGCATCCCCTTTGTTACGGAAATCATGTGCTCGTCTGTCACATCCTGGTATTCCCAGGCCGCCCCTTCAGAAATAATTGATCCGCAGTATTCAAGGGAATCACAGTCATAGAGTTTAATTATTTTCCCAGCCATATCATTCCGTCCCGGACAAAAGTTTTACGACACCCGATGCGCATACAGCCATCATGGACGCTCTGTCCCCGTCGTCATAAACATTCAGCGGGAAAGAACAAATAAATCAACAAAAATTCCTAAAAACTTCCGGCGCCCCGGGCAGGAAAAAAACTTGCCTGAAATACCGCAACAATGCGACAATACCCGCAGGAGAACAGAATATGAAAGAAGTTGCAATAATCGGCGGCGGCGCCTCGGGACTCATGGCAGCGTGCTTCGCGGCGGGAAAAGGAACCAGGGTCACCGTCTTCGAGAAGCAGAAAAAAACAGGGCGCAAGCTCCTCGCGACGGGAAACGGCCGCTGCAATATTACCAACAGTTCCCTTGATCCTGACCGGTATCACGGACGCAATCCCCGGTTTGTGCAGAACATCTTTTCCAGGTTCGGCCTTGATGACACCATCGCATTCTTCGAATCCATCGGCATTCCACTCATCGAGGAGAGCGCGGGGAAGATGTTTCCCGCGTCGCGCCAGGCCTCCTCGGTACAGCAGGTACTTGAATACGAAGCGTTAAAAAGGGGTGTCGATATACAACTGCACCGGAAAATTGACCGCATCATACCAGGGGAAAAAGGCATCCGACTCATCACTGCGGGACGGGAGGAACTGGTGGTGAACGCCGCAGTCCTCGCCATGGGAAGCTGCGCCAGCCCGCAGTTAGGCGCCGCGAAAGACGTGTACGATATTCCCCGCGCCCTCGGCCATACAGTCCATGAACCGTTTCCTTCCATTGTACCGCTGGATATTCCCCTGCGGACGCTCCACAGGCTTGAGGGTATAAAGTGGGATTGCCGGATACAGGCCCGTGTTGATAGAGTAACGGGAGCGGAATCCCTGGGAGAGCTCCTTTTTACGAAGTATGGAATTTCAGGACCGGCGGCCCTTGATGTGTCACGTGCCGCGAACAGCGCCGTCTGCGCAGGGAAACGCTGCGAAATTATCATTGACCTCTTCCCGGAACGGAAGGAAGAGGAGCTTAGGGAACTGATGGAATCACTTTTCAGTGATGGGACAAAGACCCTTGCCTTTGCTCTCAGGGGAATTCTGAAGGAGCGGATGCCGGAAGTGCTTGCAGCAATCGCCGGGATCGACCCGTTCAGGAAAACCGCCACCATATCAAAAGAAGAACGGCAGAAATTTGTTGCTGTCATGAAACACTTGGTCCTTGAGCCCGGAAAACCCCGCTCCTTTAATGACGCTGTTGTCGCCGCGGGAGGTGTGGAGGTCAGCGAAGTAAACCCTGCCACCATGGAATCCCGCCTTGCGGAAGGCATGTACCTCACGGGAGAACTCCTTGACATTGACGGCGACTCCGGAGGATTCAACCTGCAGTTCGCATGGAGCACAGGGGCAATTGCGGGAATGGCACTGTCACGCTAAAAGAGAGTAAAAAAACCATCCACAAGGGACAGGGCACGGCATGTCTCCTGAAGGACTTCTTCAGACGGGAACACGGCGGTAACCGTATAGGATACAAAAGTTGCCTTTTTGCTTTCCCGCAGGGATATTTCAGCATCAATACCCTTCTCTTCCATTATTTCACGAATCACATGTATTGTGGCGGCATTATTGCGGAACACCGCCTTAAACATTATTTCAGTGGGAAAATCGGGCAGCTCTTTTGCCGCACCTCCGATAGTATTATGTCCGCTCATAGGTTTCCTGAATAAAAAATATTTTTCCGGCAGCTGTTTATCTGCCGACAGCTTACAGATTGGGAGTGTTCCTCCTCAAAGGAAAACCCATACTCCCTGTTAAACACAATATAGCGTTCCCTTCCACTATGGCAATCAGAAAAAATGATAGATCTGTTCGGGGGTATATATTTCAAAATCATTAAATTTTTGTTGACGAAGTTCATTCTACATATAATACTTAAACATTCCCTTGCCGGGGGAACAACAAACTTTACACACACGGAGTAATGTATGTTTCAGCTCATTGAACAGGAAAACGATATCTATGTAGTAAAAATCGAGATGTCAGAAGTTCATACCCTTGACGTTCCGGAGTTAAAGGAAAAACTGCAGCAGACCATCATCAGCAAGGGAATCAAGAAGATGGTTATCGACCTGTCAAATGTCAAAATGATAACAAGTTCCGGCATCGGCATTTTCCTCAACATAAACCAGAGTTTAAAATCCGGGCTGAGGCTTGCCGCACCGAACCAGGAGGTTCGGAAGGTGCTTGAACTCACCAAGGTAACGTCGGTCATCAAGGTTTTTGACACCAACGAAATGGCATTACAGAGTTTTTAATGTGATTTTTTTTTGAAAAAAGAACTATTAATTTGACGTTTTCAACGGGCGAAAGTATATTCTTTTCAGATGACGTTAGTAAATTTTTTACAACTTTTTTTGTTCTTCAAATACACCGGGAGGTGTTAAGGTTTAGGTGCTGTGTGCACCCATGTTAGGCCGGAAGTTAAGTTGAAAAAAGGTTGAGGGGATTATTCCTGAAATGATCCCCTCAACCTTTTTTTATGCACGTGCTGATAAACGCTGCCGCCTTCCTCTGCACCGTTCCCTAAGGCTCCCGGATTTCAGAATTCCCCCACCAGCTTCACTTCAGGTTCCAGGCGAACGCCGAACCGCGCATATACCTCATTCTGCACACAAACAATGAGGGAGCGGACATCTTCCGATGTGGCGTTATCGACATTGATAATGAAGTTCGTATGAAGCTCTGACACCATGGCGCCGCCGATCCTTTTCCCCTTGAGGCCCGCATCATTAATTAGTTTCCATGACGAATAACCGTCCGGGTTTTTGAATACCGATCCGGCGGAAGGATATCCGAGGGGGTGTTTGACGCCACGCTCACTGATGAGACGGCTCACGGTGTTTCTCGCCGCATCGGGATCGGAGGCCCTGCGGAGCCGGAAATAACCTCCCAGGACAATCGCGTCATCGCCGAGGTCTATCTTCCTGTAATGGGCCTTATCCCGGGTAACCTCCATGGTCTGAACCAGGCCCCCGCCGTCAAGGAACTCGACGGTTTCAAGGATATCCGCGAAGGTCCCCATATTAGTGCCGGCATTCATCACAATTCCTCCGCCGATGCATCCGGGCATTCCCGCGAGGAACTCCATCCCCTCCAGGCCGGCATCCAGGCAGAAATTCACAAATTCTCTCTTCCCCGCTTCCGCCCCGGCACACACCAGTTCATCTCCGCAGAGCCGTATCAGCCCCGGCCTGCCGTTGTCGCACGCGAGCCTTACAACCACGCCCCGTATACCGTCATCGGAAACAAGAAGGTTCGAACCCCCGCCGATAACAGTCACCGGAACACTTTGCGCCCGCATCAGCGCCAGGGCATCGCGAAGCTGCTCTCTGGTTCCGGGGCAAAACACGATGTCTGCCAAACCTCCGGTTTTGAACGTGGTATAGTTTTTCATGGGGACATTCCTCTCGGCGGTCCCCATCTTTATCAGCCTGCGGTACAGTGTTTCCATCGTAATTGAATCAGCCATCATAATTAAATTAATGCATCTCCGCAGTATGTTTCATTTTTCTCCGGCACATCCCGGTTGATACAGGCAGTACGGCTCTTCGTCAAGATAATTTCCTGTTTCATAATACGCCCGCGCCCTGCATCCTCCGCAGAATGCGCGGTACGAACAGATACCGCACTTCCCCATCAATTTGTTGTAATCGCGAAGATCCGCGAACAGCGGCGCGTGTTCCCAAATCTCACGGAAGGGGGTATCCTGGACATTTCCCGCCTTAAGGGGAAGGTATCCGCAGGGCTGCACATCGCCAATGTTCGAGATGAAACACACCCCTGATCCCGCGAGGCACCCCCTTGTGACGGCGGCAAGGCCGTCCGTTTCAAACGTCAGCGTCCGCCCCTCCTCTTTCGCCTTCTGCCGGATTATCCGGTAGTAATGCGGGGCACAGGTCGCCTTGAACTCAATCGCTGCAGTTTTAGTCGCCCCGTAGAGCCAGGTGAGCGCATCCTCGCACTGCTGCGGAGAAAGCATATCGCTTTCCATTATCTGCGCACCGCACCCGACGGGGACAAGAACGAACACATGGAGCGCCTTCGCCCCGCGGTCAGCGGCAAGCTTCAGGACACCTGCCATCTCTCCCGCATTCCTTCTGGTAATGGTGGTATTAAACTGGAACTCCACGCCGGCATCTCTGAGGAGCGCCGCGCCGCGAAGCGCAGCGTCGAAACTGCCAGGAATCCCCCGAAGCCCGTCATGGGACGCGGCATTATCCCCGTCAATGGATATGCTTACCCGGTTGACCCCGACATCCCGTATGCGGCTCGCGACATGTTCATCAATGAGTGTCCCATTTGTGGCAAGGGCGATGGTCAGCCCCTTCCCTCCCGCATAGGATGCGATGTCGAAAATATCATCCCGGTACAGAGGCTCACCGCCGGTAAGCACCATGATGGGTTTATAGTGCGCGGCAATATCGTCAATGACATGCCGTATTTCCGCGAGGCCCAGGTCCCCGCTGCTGTCCACGTCTCCCGCTTCCGCCCGGCAGTGGGCGCAGCGCAGATTGCAGCGTTTGGTAAGCTCCCAGAAAATCAGCCTTGGAACAAACCTGTTACTTTTATTAGCGTCTTTCACTTTTCAAAAAGCTCCACGATAAGTTTTGTCTTTTCCCTGACCGAATCCGCTGCCGCTCCCCGTGAATGTCCTTTTTTCTCAGACTGATACTGCTTGAGATGCATTATCGGGTTATGCAGGGTCTTCGTCATTATCTGCGCCGTCAGATCCTCAATATATTTAAAATCCTCGTCGGAAAGATGTTTCAGTTTCCGATGGCGGTATTTTTTCAGTTCCTTCTTCCTGATTCCGTCAAAGGTCTCCCGGATCCGCTGTATCGCCGGCACCACCTCCAGCCCTTCATACCACCGGTAAAATTCCTCGGCGTCGGACTCGATCAGCTTTTCCGCAATCTCCACTTCGTTGAGACGATTTTTGAGATTATCATCAGCGATCATTTTCAGGTCGTCAATATTATAGAGGAAGATGTCATGAAAATCGGCAATACGGGGGTCGATATTTCTTGGCACCGCGATATCGATCAGAAAAAGCGGCTGATGATCACGCCGCTTCTGCAGTTCCTTCGCTATTGCCTCAGTGACAATATATGATGGCGATGATGCGGAAGAAATGATAATATCGACATCCATTGCAGCATCGGCCACATCATCAAGGGGGACGATACGGGCGGACCTGTTAATATCGGCAGCGATCCGTTCAGCGTTATGGATTGACCTGTTCGCAATGGTTACCCCGCCAATATTATACTTTGTAAGATACTTCAGGATCAGCTCCCCCATTTCACCCGCGCCGATAAGCAGCGCACGCCTTTCCCCGAGGTTTTCAAAAATCTTTTTCGCGAGCTCCGTGGCGATATAGGCGATGGAGAGCGGATTTTTTGATATGCCGGTTTCAGTCCTGACCCGCTTCGCCGTCTTGAATGCCTGATGGAAGAGACGGTTCAGCACCACGCCGGTCGTTTGCTTCTGCACTGCCCTCCCGTACGCTTTTTTCATCTGACCGATAATTTCATTTTCCCCCACGACCATCGAATCGAGGGAAGACGCGACGGTAAGCATGTGCAGCACCGCATCACGGGAGTACTTCCGGTACGTCATAGAGTCAAATTCACAATGCTTGAGAGAGGAAATATTCTCCAGTTCCTCCAATATGATCTGCATACCCTTCGGAATATCAGCGGTGGCGAAATATATTTCCACCCGGTTGCAGGTCGCGACATAGACCACCTCACTGACACCGCGCGACTGCGTTCGCTCGAGGAAACGGGGGACTTCATCATCATGCAGGGAAAAGCACTCCCTCATTTCAACGGGGGCCGTCTTGTGGCTCATGCCCACAATGGCCATTTCCGGGACTGTATCAATTTTTTTCATTTTACTTAAAACTATGGAATCCGGACTGGATTGCGATATTGGAATACACATACAGCGACATAACAATAATAAAAGAAAGTATTGTCAGATAATTGATCCGGTATGCCGTGAGGAGGTTCCGGCTCCGCAACACATACAGGGCCAGGATGAGCGCCCAGGACACATAAATAATTATCTCCTTCAGGGAAAAAAGGGACACCACATTGAAGCTCCCCCACAGAAGAACAACGCCGACACCGAGACCCGCCGTGAGGAATACCAGCGATCTGCAGGTTGCCCACATGTTGAATTTTTCAATTGTCTCAAGGTTCGGGAGTCGATAAATGAATATCATCGAAGATTTTTTTCTCAACTGCCGTTCCATCACGACACTCAGCACCCCGCCGACAAAGCTGAAAAAGAAAAACAATTCCCCCACAATCGCAAGAACAACATGGACGGGAAGCAGGCCGTGAACCAGGTCTATCTGCATGTGACGGGTAGAGTTGATAAAAGGCACCGACACCACCAGGAGCACCGTCACGAACAGCAGGGATATAGGGGCAATGGATTTCCAGTATTGACGCCATCGCGAAAACCGGAGATATACCAGCAGCACAAGAAGAAATGCTGCCAGAAGGAAAAAATAACCCCATATCGACGCGAGGACATGCATGAAATCGCCCGCAGAGAATGGATAATATCGAACAACTCCGGAAACAATAAATCCCGCTGTCGATATAAAGAACAAAGCCTGTGCCCGTTCCCCCAGCACGCTTCGGTCGGAATGAAGGGCCAGAATACTCACTGTAGAAGTGCAGGCAAAAAGAACAATTGTTATCCCATATACCGCTTCAAACATAATCAGACTGCCGCCTTATGATAGTATTCCATACAACAAACACCGCGCCACTATCCGGAATGCCGGGTTTTCCCGCATGTCACCGGCAATAACCCGCACCCCTTTCCCTGCTGCCGGGACGTCACCCATAAAAAGAATTGACAACATTTTCATATTCATTATGGTTCCGCAATAACCACACGGGGAGCGCCCCCCTGACAGTTTACGAACCCGGACCATTTCAACCGATTAGATTATTTCCGTAAACTAAAAAAAGTGTTGAAAAAAATAGCGCATATAATGAACATTGTAACCCCTTTCTGCTAAAAGCAATAGGGCATTTTAGCATAAAATTCCACAGGGAGGATAATAACACAATGAACAACTATGAGTTAACGCTGATACTGCGTATCGGCGACACGCTTGAATCACTCAAGACCACCACGAAAGACCTGCTCAAAAAGCACGGCATCGAAATTCAGTCAGAAGAAGAATGGGGCGCAAAAAAACTCGCCTACGAAATCGACCGCGAGCGCGAAGGGTTCTACTTTTTCTTTAACGTACAGGCTCCACCGGAGTCAATACAGGAAACCATCAACGATTTCAGGCTGAACAACGATATCCTTCGCTATCTTTTCGTGAAAAGGAAAAAGGAAAAAGCACCTCAAAACTAAAAGGATCCCGTTATGGCAAGTGATATAAACAGAGTAATATTGATCGGAAGAATGGTCAAGGACCCCGAACTCAGGTACACCCAGAGCGGTTCATCGGTTGCGAATTTCTCTATCGCGAACAACAGAATTTATACTGTATCAGGCGACAGAAAGGAATACACATCGTTCTTCAACTGCATTGCATGGGGAAAACTTGGTGAGGCCATCGCGCAGTACTGTAAAAAGGGACAGCGCATTGGAATCGAAGGGCGCCTCCAGCAACGGACATGGGATGACCAGAGCGGCAACAAGCGCTCAACAGTGGAAGTGGTAGTTGAAAACTTCCAGTTTCTGACCCCGAAACCGGGCCAGGAAATGTCCTCAGCCGAGCTGTCGGCACCTTCACCTGAACATGAAGATATATCATACTCAAACGATAATCCCTTTTCAGATGATGATATTCCTTTTTAAACAAAACCCATGCATACCACATGTATGGCGCTGATGCCGCAGGCATTACGGATGAAAGGAGAGGCATGGTACGCCTCACACCTTCTTTCAACACAACATAATCATGGAGCATTAACATGTCAGAAGAAATTAAAAATAATGAAACTGAAAATAGTGAAGCACCTGCCGTAGAAACCGCCGCACCGGAAACTCCGGCTGCCGAAGTTCATGCATCAGATACGGCACCAGACGCACCGGATGCCGCCGCCGAAACACCGGCCCCGGCTCCCGCAAGAAGAACAGAGTACAGTCGGGGAAACACCCGTCCGCAACCCCGTTCCACCGGCGACAGGGGAGACCGCGGCTCCTTCCAGAGACCAACCCGTTTCAGAAGGAAAAGCTGCCGTTTCTGTCATGACGAAAAAATTAAAATTGAATACAAAAATCCGGACATGCTCGAAAAGTTCATCACCGACAGGGGAAAGATTCTCCCGAGAAGAATTACCGGAACCTGTGCCCGTCACCAGAGAGCGCTGGCGACAGAAATCAAGAGGGCGCGGATTCTTGCGCTATTACCTTTTGTTCTTCAGTAATAGTCAATTGTGAGCAGCCTGGCGATTACTTCAGCAGCAGGGCTGATTGTGATACTCGGCTCTGCGTACGTGTTTTCCCGATGGGACATGAAGGGGTTCTTTTTTATGATTCCCGCTGTGGTTCTTGGAGTACTGCTGTATGATAAGATTTTCAGCATCAACAGTGAACTTCTGGCTTCCCTCATCGCCTCTTCCGTTATCGGGGGAGCGGCGGGTTACACGATCAAAAACAGGCGTTCTTTACAGTTTTTTCTGTTAATCGCGGCCCTTGGTTCAACCGGTGTTTTCACTGCAAACTATTATTATCTGAAAGCGGTGAAAAACGTTGATCTGTTTACCGAATCGCGGAGCAGTTTTGTCGAGTATCTCAACCGAAACGCTGAGGGAGTCAAGGAAGAAAAGAAAAAAGAACTGATACAGCAGGTTGACCAGTCTCTTGAGATTGTCAAAGACCTTGTTCCGTTCTCATATTTTCTCAACTCACTGCTGTTCGCGGCTTTTACATTCATTGTCATGCGAATGTTCGCGAAGCGGTTTTTCGGGAGCGCTGATATCAACACGGAGGGCCTGGAGTATTTCAGGCTGAGTGATTATTTTATATTTGTGCTTATCGGCGGATGGCTGATCTTCCTTCTGGTCGATACAGCAGCAAACCGGTGGATACATGCGGCAGGATTCAACATCGCTCTGATTTTCACATTTCTGTATCTGATACAGGCATTCGGGATAATTAAATTTTTTTTCCTGAAGAAAAATCTGCCGTTGTACCTGCTGCCATTAATTATTATAATGTCAATCGTACTGCTTAATCAGTACATGTTGATCGTAGCGATTTTTCTTGCAAGTTTCGGCGCAATTGATTTCTGGGCCGATTTTAGAAAACTTGAATCACCCGGCATTAAGGGCAGTGATCAGAAGTAATTTTCTTCTTGCATGAAGCACGGGGTGCGTTTACAGTCAGTTCAGCAAAAAACGCGCTTCAAAGGAAGCACTGCGCAATACAGCACATTTGGACATGCTGATTTTATAACGACGGAGATATATAATGAAAGTTATACTGCAGAAAGATATACCTAACCTCGGTGAAGCGGGAGACATCAAAGAAGTTGCGAACGGATACGCGCGGAACTTTCTTCTTCCGAAAAACCTGGTGATCATGGCAAACGACTCCAGCAAAAAGGCCATCGAACATCAGAACAAGATGATCCGCATCAAGAAGGAAAAAAGGAAAAAACAGAGCGAGAAACTGATGGAAGCCATTTCCAGCGTCGAACTGTCTTTCTCCGTTCAGGTGGGAGAAGAGGACAAGCTTTTCGGGTCAGTCACCACGATGGACATCGCGAAACAGCTGAAGGAAAAAGGATTTGATATCGACAAAAAGAAGATACATCTTGCTGCTCCGATAAAGGAACTGGGCAACTTTGAAGTTCCTGTAAAAATTGACGAAGGAATTACGGCAACCGTAAAACTCACCGTTAACAAGGAGTAGTGGATGACGTCTGAGAAACTGCCTCCACAGGATGTCGAGGCTGAAGCCTCATGTCTCGCCTCAATGCTCCTCAGCAAAGAAGCACTGTTAAAAACAATTGGAATCCTCCGGCCGGAGGATTTCTATCTTGACGGGCACCGGAGGATTTTCGAAACCATAATTGACCTCGACAAACGGAACATTCCCGTCGATCTCATTACGTTAAAAGAGCGTCTGAAAGACCTCGGACACTTTGACAAAGTGGGAGGGGACCGGGGTCTTGCCGAGATGTACCAGATTACCGCACATTCGGCAAACGCTGAGTACTACGCCAACCGCGTCAAAGAACTGAGCCTGCGGCGGAAATTCATTGATGTTGCCGCGGAATCCATTGAGCACTGTTATGACCGGAGCAGGGACACCCAGGAACTCATGGACGAGATTGAGCGCAATATTTTTCTTGTCACGGAAAAGCGGATCACCTCAGACTTTAACAATATTTACGATGTTCTCAATGAAACACTTGCGAACATCATAAAAATGAAAGAGGAAAAACGCGCCGTTACCGGTGTGGCGGGAGGATTTACCGATCTGGACAACATCCTCACCGGTTTTCACGGTTCGGAACTTCTGATTATCGCAGCAAGGCCCTCGATGGGGAAAACAGCATTTGCCCTCAATATCGCGAATCACATTGTACTGAAGGAAAGAAAACCGGTACTGTTTCACTCCCTGGAGATGCCTGCCACACAGCTTGCGATGAGGCTTCTCTGTATTGAATCAGGAGTCGACTCTCAGCGCGTCCGTACCGGACACATCTCAGGGGACGAACTGAAGCGGATCGCCGCGGCCGCGGAAAAACTCGGCCAGTCCCCCCTCTTTATTGACGATACCCCCGCTATCAACATATTTGAACTCAGGGCGAAAGCCAGGCGCGTTGCGCAGCGTGAGAAGCTCGGGATGATAATCGTTGATTACCTTCAGCTTATGAGCTCCCCCTCCCGCCTCGAACGGCACCTGCAGATAGCGGAGATATCGCGCTCTCTCAAACAGCTTTCACGGGACCTCGATGTTCCTGTTATCGCCCTTTCCCAGCTTTCCCGTGCCGTTGAATCACGGACAGACCAGCGCCCGCAGCTTTCTGACCTCAGGGAATCGGGCGCTATTGAACAGGATGCCGACGTGGTACTTTTCCTGTACCGGGAGGAGAAGGTCAAACGGGACACTACCCGGAAAGGATACGCCGACATCATCATCGCCAAGCAGAGAAACGGCCCCACGGGAACCGTTGAACTCATGTTTCTTGAACGGTGCACAAAATTCGGCAACCTTGACAAACAGCACGACTACGAGGGGGCCGTACAGGAATGACATCCATTTCTGAAAACCGGGGAATTCTGATGAAGGCCATGGAGGAAATCGGGGGCCATGTTCTTTTCTTCGGAGAAACCCTGAAGTGGACATTCAGGCGACCCTTTGACATCAAAAATATTGTGCTGCAAATGCTGGAAATCGGCTACCGCTCTCTTCCCGTTACATCAATAACTCTTTTCTTTACCGGGATGGTAATGGCGCTGCAGGTAGGCCGCGCGATGGACAAACTCCTTCCGGGATCATCGGTGTTCATAGGAAGCGCGGTATCAATATCAATGCTGCGGGAACTGTGCCCTGTCCTCACCGCACTTCTTCTCGCAGGACGCGTGGGCTCAGCCATTGCCGCGGAAATCGGCACGATGAAAGTCACCGAACAGATTGACGCCCTCGTGACATTATCGGCAAACCCGATACAGTACCTTTCTGTGCCCCGCTTTATTGCGTGTTTTGTCATGACTCCGGCGCTCACAGTGATTACTGACATCGTGGGGATTCTGGGGGGGGCTTTCATAGCCTTTTTCGCGCTGGGCATCACCATTGATAAATACGTTGAAAATATTCTTCAATACATTGGTCTCATGGACTTCTTGACAGGAATTATGAAATCTGTCTTCTTTGGCATTGAAATCGCGATCATTTCATGTTACCAGGGATTTGGAACCCGCGGGGGCGCGGAGGGCGTCGGCAAGTCCACAATACAGGCGGTCGTGAAATCATCGATGGCGATTCTCATATCCGACTACTTCCTGACATATCTTTTTCAGCTGGTCGAATAAATTTCATTACATATCAGGAGCGACGATGAAGGCATCTAAAAAAACCTTTATCGAGGAATTAAAAAAACTCGGAATACGAAAACAGGTTGTGGAATCATACGATGAAATTGATCCGAAATATTTCTATGATTCCATTTTCCATAAAAGTCTCTACACTAACGACACGATGCCGATTGGCGGCGGGGAGACAAGCGACCCCTTTTATATCCAGGCAAAAATGCTGCACCACGCCGATGTCAAGAAAAGCTCCCGTGTCCTGGAGATAGGAACCGGCTCAGGTTTCTCCACTGCGCTGCTCGGCACAATGGGAAAAGAGGTAATTACGATCGAGTTCCTGGAAAATCTTGCCATAGCCGCCAAAGAAAGAATTCGCGACCATGGTTTCAGAAATATCCGCCTCTACGCCGGTGATGGAACGACATTTGAGGAAGAAATCGGGATGTTTGACGCAATTGTTGTTTTCGCAGCATGCTACACCAGACCGATCAGCCTTATCCGGAACCTCAAGGTGGGCGGAAGAATCGTCTTCCCCATGGGGCCGATTCACCAGCAGCAAATCGCGATAATGAAGAATGAAATGGAGCTGGGAGAGGACGAACTCATGGATACACGTTTCTTCGATTTCTGCAGCTTCAGGCTGATACGGGGACCATACGGAACAGACCTGTACCCCCTCATTGGATCACAGGATAAAGTTCTGCGGGACAGCTCTGAATAACAGGCGGCTTTCCTACCCGCCCTGCACCGCCCGGAGAGACTGTCAGAATTCATTCTTCTTTTTTTCTTCAGGATCTTCATCAGGCTTGTAGCAGAAACGGCAGCCGTAAATCATTATCTTACTGCTGTTGCCCGTTTCCAGCCTGGCGGCATACAGCGCTTCATACTGTGAGAGTATCGCACCGCACAATGGACACACCCGTTCACGGGGATATGACTGCAATGAACGGTATTCTATTGAACCGGGCTCAACGGAAATTTTACCAGCAGTACCGGTTCCGGAATCGGACCCGGAAACCTTCCGCATTATAGCATCTTTCCCCGAATGATACAGGGAATATATATAGAGAAAAATTGCGACACCGGTAAGAAATCCAATAAAATAAAAAAGCGTACTCATGTTCACACCCGTTCCTGTGCCCTGAAGAATTGCATAATCAATGCGACTTCCGGACAATATAGTTAATCATTACAGTATCCGGCGCAGGGGCAGAATACGAATAATCGCTGAAAATATCCGCGACCTCAAAGCCCTCCTCGTGCAGCAGCCTGAGCACCTCCTCGCTGGAATAAATCCGCTGGAGATGCGTTTCCCGTGAAGACCGCCCATCCCTGTCAGTAAACGTAAGCACCGAAGATATTATTTTCTTCCGTTCATTGTACCTGTTGCTCCACACTATGGTAATACCCTTATGACGATATCTTTTCTCCTGAAGATCGAAGAACCTCCGGATATTATATTCAGTGGTAAGGTCGAACATGAAGATGCTCTTTTCATGCATGCAGCTCCTGACAGAACGAAGCGCATGGCGGAAATCCTGCAGTGTGGTGAGATAATTCATTGTATCATGGACGGAAAAAATAAAATCAATTTTTTTTGAAAGCGAAAAGTTGCGCACATCACCGCAGAATATTCTGAAGCCCCGGAACGCGCGGGCACGCGCCACCATGAGCATATCGAGGGAACTATCCATCCCATATACCGTAAAATCATCGCGTGAGAATTTCGCACCGAACTTTCCCGTACCGCACCCTATCTCCAGTATCAACTCCGGATCAGTCATATAGCGGAAAATCAGTTCACGGATATACCGGTACCATCGCTCATAATCCACATGCCGGAGAAGATAATCGTACACTTCGGAAATCCCGGTATAGGGCATCACTGCAGCGGCGTTATCACCCCCGGGTCCATCATGACGCTGTTCCATGGATTCATTTTTTTTCTTACTTTTTTTCAAATGAGACCGCTCCCCGTTCTCTTCATGCTGTTTTCCCTTCATGAGACAATTTCACCTCACAGTAGTACAGAATTACCATAACCGCATATTAATCAATTATTTTTCATGTTGATATTATGTCTCATCTGAAGTTTTTCGAAAACACCACCACTACCGGTCAATCAAAAAGCTGTGACATGTAATCCGGGACAGCAGCAGAGCGCACCAATAAAAAAGGGTACCTTTACCAAAGATACCCCCGTATTTCCTGAGTATTGTACTGCAGTCAACTATTCACAGGTAAGTGATACTGAATCAACTTCAATCAGCGGGTGACGGCGCAACGCACGGCTCATGGAAAGGATTTCCGGAACACTTCCCTGGATAACGCCTTCTCCCTCAAAAGTATACTCGTGTTCCGGTGCATACAGCTCAACGCCACGGGCATCCTTATCAATTTTCTCCACGGGATTGTAATCAATCAGCTCAACTCCCGCAGGAAGGTTCTCCAGGAGCTCCTTTATTTCGTCTCCAAATTTTTTCGCATACGCTTTGAATGTAAACCCGAAACGGCCGGATAAAATCTTTTTTTCTGATTTTATATATTTGAGGCCCACTTTGGAATCATCTGACCGCTTTTTAAGGGCGACTTTGAAGGCGTTCAGAAAATCTTCGTCAATCAATACATGGTGGAGTTTTCCCCCCAGGGTTACCCATTCCCGCAGAACATCGGCAAAGGTATCCTGCTTCACATGAACTCTTCTGCTGAAATAATACGTCCACTCTTTATCGGCACCCATCATGAACCCTTCAAGCAGTCCGAAAATGGTATGATAATGCCCTTCAAACACAACCTCATAAAACGTTTTGCTCATGCTAATCTCCTTATCTTTTTTATGTGCAGCACCAGCAATGACCTGCGATTCCGCCATACTTACCTGGCAGCACACCTTTATTATGCAGGCCATCATCAGAACCCGCATTCCGGAATAACAAACACTTCCTAAAAAAAAGAATCACCGTGACGTAAAGGAACAATAATTATTGCAAAACATAAAAAATCAAGTAAAATATCTGACCCCCTGTTTTTATTGATCACATATTTGATTGACACTCAATGATAATTCAAGGTATTGTTGCAGGCATATTTCACAGAAGGGACTGCGCATTCCTGCCGCCGACAGAGCGGCATCTGCAGCAGCGGCAGTCGCGCAACACGGGGAGGCACCATGGAGCAGGTATGGCAATGGGGTATTGATATAATCATTATTATTCAGAAAATCCGGACCCCTTTTTTCGATTCAATGTTTACCTTCATATCATCCCTCGGGACACAGATGTTTTACATGCTGATCATTCCCGTGCTGTACTGGTGTTTTGACAGAAGAACGGCGTTACGGATCGTAATACTGTTTTTCATTTCCAGCTGGCTAAACTCCGTCACAAAGGATTTTATCAGCCATCCCCGCCCCTATAATATTGACGCGACAGTTAAGGTCGGGCACACCGGCGGCCCGGGAATCCCCAGCGGCCACGCACAGCAATCCCTTGTCCTGTGGGCATATCTTGCAGTTTGGATAAAAAAGCCGCTCTTCACAATCTTCGCGGTTATCCTGGTCCTCGCTATTGCGCTTTCACGGCTGTATCTCGGAGTTCACTTCCCCACAGATATTCTGGGGGGATGGATACTCGGCATAATACTGCTTGTCGCGTCATGGCGGCTTTTTGACAGAATTGAAACCGAGGCGGCAGCACTCAACGCCGGACTGCTGACAGCGGCATCAATAATTATACCGGTCCTTCTTTCATGGGTGTACGCATCGCGGTGGTCAATTGCGCCGATGGGGGCATTATCCGGATTCTGCGCAGGTCTTATTATCGGCACCGGCGGAACCGATATGGCGCCGGCAGACAGTTTCAAAAAAGGGTTCCTCCGGTATGTCTCTGGTATTATAATACTTTTTATTATTTTCTTTGGAGGGAAATTCCTGTTCACCATCACCACGCCGGGATATCTCGTGTATCTGTTTATTCATTCATGGATTATGGGCCTGTGGATTTCAGCGGGAGCTCCCCGCATGTTCGCGAAACTGAAGCTGTCCTGACTGCAAGGGGAAGAGTATTCATTCTGTGATTCTCTTCCCTGATTTCAGAAACTCTTACCCGTCAATTCTCCGTTTTTTCCTTGCAAAATCAGCAACAACAATTACAGTATAGCGTCATAATCATATACTTGGAGCAATCTGTAATGATGCAAAAAAACATTTCAACACGCATTGCGGCCATCCGGCCGTTCACCGCTTTCGCCATGGGAGCCGGCGCACCTTTCAGGTCAATCATCACCGTCATCAGGCAGAAGGGGCTTCTCAGGCATTTTGTAATTCCCTTTTTCCTGAACATTCTGGTCCTGGGACTGATTTTCTTTCTTTCCTTTTTTTTCCTCAGCGATTTTCTGAACAGCCTCCTTCCCCGTGGTGACGCATGGTACCTCCAGGCGCTCCGATTTATCATATCGCCGATTCTTGCGGTGCTGCTTATTATACTCACTGCATTGATGTATTCAATAACAGGAAGCATCATCATCGCCCCGTTTAATGATATCATCTCCGCGAAAGTTGAATCTCACATCACCGGTGAATCCATTGATGACACCTTCTCGCTGTCCGGTATAATCGATGATATCCTCAGGATTACGGCCAATATTATCAAACTCCTTATTATAATTACCGTTTTCCAGATCACGATGCTCCTGATCAACATCATCCCTCTTGCGGGGAGTGTGCTCTATGCTGCGGTGAGTTTCATCTCCGCGATGTTTTTTCTGGGGTTTCAATTTTTCGACTTCCCCCTTGAACGGAGAAGAATGGTGTTCCGTGAAAAACTGAAGGTACTATGGAAATTCAAATTCACCACCATAGGGCTCGGCGTTGGATTCTTCCTGATTTCCATTGTCCCCGTTATCGGATTTTTAGGGCTGAACCTCGGCGCCGTGGGAGCAACGCTCCTGTACGTCGACCACATCAAACCTTCACTTGAATGAGGAAATATCACTCATGACATGCCGCATGCCGATATCCTGCCAGCACGTTGTAACCGGCGCCGGGATCTGCCGGGAGAAAGACAGAGACCCTTTAGCCGCATAACAATTGAGGAGAACTATAATGGGTACAAAAAATCTTTTTTCCAGATTTATTGAGAAAATGTCCGGGAGTCCGGTACAGGAACCGGAAACTGCTGAAATGCCGGAACAGGCACAGGGGAAAGAATCGCCTGCAAAGACAACATCAGAAAAACCGGGGGTCCGCAAAAAAACAAAAGTGAACGCGCCTGACCCGGGGGAAAACGGTGAAACCGGTTTAGCAGCAGGAGACGCCCCCTCTGCGGACAAAAAGAAATCCGAAAGGGGCGGGGAACAGGAGGGACTCGCAAAAGTCCGCGAGCGGATATCCGCGACATCACAGGACGTCCGGGGAATGCTTGACCATGTGATTGAACCTGAAGAAAGGACCCTGAAAAACTATATCAGCATCAGCTTCTGGAAAGAAAAGCGTGAGCAATACGCGAAAATCAAGTCAAAGGAGAAACAGGACCTCAATGTGTTCAAGCTCCTCTCGGACGGCGCACGGCCCACAATCGAGTACTACATCCTCACGATCCTGTCATGCATCATTGCCACAACGGGACTCATTCAGGGCTCCACGGCAACAATAATCGGCGCAATGATCGTTGCCCCCCTTATGACGCCAATCCTTGCGTTTTCCCTCGGCGTGATATGGGGCGATATAGATCTCATTAAAACATCCATGCAGTCAATAATCAAAGGCACTGTTATCGCGATTCTCATTTCTGCGCTCATCGCCTACCTTGTGCCGATCCCTACCTACTCCGGGGAAATAATCGCACGGACAAAACCAAGTCTCTTCGATATCATCGTGGCAGTGGCTTCCGGAATCGTTGGCGCATACGGCAATGCGAATAAAAAAATCAGCAACACCCTCGTGGGTATCGCTATCGCCGTGGCATTGATGCCGCCGCTGTGCACCATCGGAATCGGACTTGGAAAATTCAACATCGAAATTGCGACCGGCGCCACAATTCTTTTTATCATAAATCTTGTTTCCATTTCTCTTGCGGGAGCAATTGTGTTCTGGGCAATGAAAATCCATCCTGTTCTCGCTGACGAAGGCCAGGTGAAAAAACGTGCGCTGTATCAGATCGCCATGTCCATCATTATACTGGTCGCCATTTCAATTCCCGTCGGGATATACATGTGGGACGGCTTCAAAATCGCCACCTCTCAGGAAACAGTCAGGAAAGTTATGCTTCAGGATTATCCGGGGCTTTCAATATTCCAGATGAAAACAGAACGCATCCGGCACGGCCACAGGCTTATACTGATTATCACCGGCAAACAACAGCCGGGTCAGGAGGATATCGATGCCCTGAAAAACCGCATAATGCGTGAGAACAGCGGTATCCGCGAAACATTGATACAGTTTATTCAGAGTTCCACTCTGTAACCGCCTGAGACGCTTTTCATTAATCTTATTGACTTTTTACCATTTTACTGATTTATTCAGCAGAGTAATCGTCATTCGATACGATTAACCGGTAATTCGTTCTGTGATACACATTCTTTTTTACGGCATCAGTTCCAACCGGACAAATGCAAATCGGAGAGATTAATACACCATGACAGAAGGAAACCGTCCCTTTATAGTGTTTGAGGGGATTGACGGATCAGGAAAATCCACCATTGCGGAGATGATTTATCGGCACTATGAATCCCGCGGCATTCCTGTATACAGGGGAGCAGAGCCATCCGGGGGGAAGTGGGGAAGAGAAATTCGCGCGCTTCTGGCCTCCCGAAATTCCGTGGGAGTAAAGGAGCAGCTGCGGCTCTTTCTCCTTGACCGTGAGGATGATGTCCGGAACAACATCCTCCCCGCGCTCCGTGACAACAAAATGGTGATCATGGACCGGTATTACCATTCAAATGCCGCATACCAGGGCGCCCTCGACCAGGACCCGCGCGTGATAATTGACATCAACAGGGGAAAGGGGTTCCCGGAACCGGACCGCGTTTACCTCATGGACATTGATACCGATACTGCAGTTCAGAGAATCAGTGCGCGCAATCCATCAGGAGAAACTGATTTTTTTGAAAAGAAAAACCTTCTGGAGAAAATCAGGGCCAACTATCTTTCATTCAGCGGGCCGAACTTTCTTATCATCGACAGCACCCTTCCGGTCCCGGCAGTTTTCAAAACAGTAAAAAACGATATCGATACGGTATTTTTCGGCTCATGAAAAACCGCATAACGAACATTTCGCTTACCTACGGGCTGGACCTGCTGCTAATCCTGATAATACTCGGGATAGCAATGCCTCTGACCTTTTATGGTCTCGGAGGCCCGTATCTTATTGTTTTTTTTGTTATACTTCTCATGTCAATACTCCCGGTATTCAATTATATTCACGGCATTGTTAATTCAACAATCAGCCCCGCACGGTACGAGGACCTCTTCGCACGGACAGTGGATTCCATCCTTAATATCAATGCGTTCAATCAGTTCCTGAAAGAAACCTTCGACCAGATCATCGCGCTCACAAAAGCCAGAAACGGCCTCCTGATCTTTTACTACCCGGAAACCGACCAGTACAGCATCTTCTATCAGAAGAACAGGCGGAGCCGGGTGATAAAAAACGCCAACATCGAAAGCAGCAACGCGCTTTTCCGCGCCATCGAGGGACCGGACAATATCATCATCAGAAACAATCTTGACATGTCAATAAACAGCCATCGGGAAATCGCGGCAGAGCTGAATAAAATCAATGGCGAAATCGTTGTTCCGATCTATTTTCAGGAAATATTTCTGGGACTTGTCGTAATCGGTTCACGGAAAAAAAAGTTTTCTACCAGAGAAATTGATCTTCTGAAAATTTTCGCATCAAAAATCGCGGTCCTTTCCATCAACAGTTTTTTCTTTCATGAACTTCTGAAAAAAAAGGAAATCGAAAAAGAACAGGAACTGGCATCCAAAATCCATCACCGTTTTTTCCCGGGCCACGACATTGACGTCGGCAAAATTCAGGTCCGCGTTCATCACAGGACCAATTCACTTCAAACCAGAGAATTTTATGATGTCTTTGTTAATGAAAAAAATCCCGAGGCGGTGCGTATTTCTTCATACCGGATACACAGCGATATTACCGGCACATCTATCTACATGCCCGGAATTCAGGCATTACTGCAATGCTATGCCCGTCTCGGATATTCCACCGCGAAGACCATCAAAAAACTTAATGCGATGCTGAACGAGCGGGAGCTTTTCGATGAAGATATCGCGATATTCCATTCCTCTCTTGACCAGAAGGGGAAATTCGAGTACTGCAACAGCGGGTATCCGGAACCCTTTTTGTTCCGCATTTCAGGGGGGCAGCCCCGCCGGCTCAATTCTCCGAAAAAAGGCGCCGCGGAACACATACAGCTCCGCACCGGCGATACCGTCATCATCTGCTGTGAAGGATTCGCTCCGGTAATTAATGAGCAGAAGGATAAAATCCACGACCTTCTGAAACAGCACCGTGAATCATCCGCCGGGAAAGCACGGTCCGCGATAATAAAACTCATTACCCCCCTGCCCCTTATGCCGGAAAAGGACATGCTGCTGATCCTGATCAGAATGGAGTCCGGGTCATGAAACAGCGGGCAGTGAACATCATGCTGCTGCTCATCCTCGTGACGCTGGATATTGTGTTCATAGCCCGTGTCCGGGACATCGCGTCAATCTATCCCTTTGACCGGATCATGATCGGGAACGAACTTGTCTACAACATTGATTTCCTGGACCAATCCCCTCATTACCGTTACCGGGTGGTCCGCTTAAACGGCAGTGACACCGATTCCCGGTCGGCAATCGACATTCTTAAATCCATCCGGAATACCCATTTTTATTCTGTCGTGTTTGAACATGGCGGTGTCCATTACTCTGAAAA